>Ga0163144_10030598_pt1 | contig 10292 bp, 9 predicted proteins | sample OliLak19BULKMAT1_FD_123175 | JGI IMG/M metagenome (GOLD analysis project Ga0163144, IMG submission 123175) | Freshwater microbial mat bacterial communities from Lake Vanda, McMurdo Dry Valleys, Antarctica - Oligotrophic Lake LV.19.BULKMAT1 | ecosystem: Environmental > Aquatic > Freshwater > Lake...
ATCATGGGCATCTCGTTTGGCGCTGGCAGCCAAGGACCGATGCGACAACGCTTGCAGCGATCCTTCGACCAGTTCATCGACGTGCGCCGCATGAACGATGCGGAAATCGCTGCCCTGCTGCATGACGCCGAGGTGGATATCGTCGTGGACACCAAGGGCTTCACCACCTCATCGCGCCCGGGCATCTTCGCCCGGCGTCCGGCACCCGTGCAGGTGAATTACCTGGGCTTTCCGGGCAGCATGGGTGCCGACTACATCGACTACGTAATTGCCGACCGCCACGTGATCCCACCAGAACATCAGCAGCACTATTTCGAGAAGGTGGTGCACCTGCCCGACAGCTACCAAGCCAATGACGACAAACGGCAGATGGCCGACCACATACCTTCGCGCAGTGAACTAGGCCTGCCGGAGCGGGGTTTCGTCTTCTGCTGTTTCAACAACAATTACAAAATCTCGCCGGACATCTTCGGCATCTGGATGCGGCTTTTGGAATCAGTGGAGCACAGCGTGCTCTGGCTGATGGAAAACAGCGCCATTGCCGCGCACAACCTGCGTCGGGAAGCGGCTGTACGCGGCATCGCGCCCGAGCGCCTGGTGTTTGCAAAGCCGCTACCGCAGGCCGAGCACCTCGCACGCCAGCAGCGGGCCGACCTGTTCCTGGACACGCTTCCATACAACGCCCACACCACCGCCAGCGATGCGCTTTGGGCCGGGCTGCCGGTATTGACCTGCACGGGCCACACCTTTGCAGGGCGCGTGGCCACCAGCCTGCTGCATGCCATCGGCCTGCCGGAGCTGGTTACGCATTCTCTGGCCGATTATGAACACCTGGCGCTACAACTCGCTGCGGATCCAGCCCGTTTGGCCGCGCTGAAAAAAAGACTTGCGGACCACCGGCTAAGCGAGCCCTTGTTCAATACCGGGCGATTCTGCCGGCATATCGAAGCGGCGTACCAGGAAATGTGGGACAGGCACCAGCGCGGCCTGCCGCCTGAAGGCTTCAGCGTTGCCAGCGAGTGAATCCGTCATGCTGCGAGTGGCAACAGCCGCCTGTTGCAGTGTACTGCCCGCGCTTTCCGTAAACTGATGCCATCCCCATCTTGAACACCACCATGCCAGCAAACCACCGCCTCGATCCGCAGGGCGACAGCAGCGAAGCCCTTTACCGCGAGGCCCTCGTCCTGCACAAGCAGGGCAAGACCGCCGAGGCTGCCGCGCACTATCGTCAGCTGCTATCGACAAAACCGACGCATGCCCAAGCCCTGCACATGCTCGGCCATATCGAATTCCAGTGCGGCCATCTGGATACGGCCATCGACCTTGTCGAACAATCGATCCGCCTGTGTCCCGGCCATGCCGCAGCTCATTCGGACCTTGGCGTGATGTTCCAGCAACGAAAACAGGAAAACATGGCGCTCGCCTGCTTTCAGGACGCCGTGCAGCTGGATCGCAAAAACGCCCGGGCCTGGAACAACCTGGGTAATTGCCTGCTGTCGCTGGAACAGCACGATCGAGCGCTGGCCTGCCATGAGCACGCGCTGCTGTTGCGGCCCGGCTACTACGAGGCTTGCTACAACTGCGGCAACTCGCTGCAGGCACTTGGTCGTGACGAGGATGCCATCGAGCGTTTCCGACAGGCGATTGTGCTGCAGCCGGGCCATGCCGAGGCCTTCAACAATCTTTCCCAGTCATTGCACACGCTCAAGCGCACCGCCGAAGCCCTCGAATACAGCGAACAGGCGCTGCGATTGCGCCCTGATTTTCTTGATGCGGTGACCAACCGCGCTGGCTACCTTGAGACACTCGAACGATATCAGGAGGCCATCGCGGCCTACGACCACCTGCTGCGCCTGCAGCCCGACCATCCACAGGCAATGAACGGGCGGCTGCACCTGCGCCTGAAGTGCTGCGACTGGCGCGACTACCACGAACAGGTGGCGGCGATCACCACGGCCATCGCCAACGGGGAGGATGCCGATTCGCCGTTCGCCTTCCTGTCCATTTCCCACTCGCCGGCGCTGCAGCTCGCCTGCGCGCGCGCCCGAAATGGCATTCAATTTTCCCGCCATGAACTGGCGAAAGCCCACAACGGTGCCGACACCCGGCGGGAAATTCCGGCAAGAAAATTGCGCATCGCCTACCTGTCATCGGACTATCGCGAACATCCGATGTCTTCGCTGGTTGTTGAACTTTTCGAGCTGCACGACCGCGAGCGGTTCGAGGTCATCGGCGTGTCGCTGGGGAAGTGGCCCGACAGTCCCATCCGCAAACGCATCATTGCCGCGTTTGACCGGTTCATCGATGTCGTTGAATTCGATGATGCCGCGGCGGCAAGCCAGCTCGAAGCAATGGGCGTGGATATCCTTGTCGATCTCAATGGCCTCACCTCGCACATGCGCGCCGGCATACTGGCGCGCCACCCGGCGCCGATCCAGATCAGCTACATGGGTTATCCCGGCACGACCGGGTTGGACTGCATTGACTATGTCATCGCCGACCGCCACCTCATCCCCGTCGACGAGCAGCAATACTTCAGCGAGCAGGTGGTCTACCTGCCCGACACTTACCAGGTCAACGACCGCAAGCGCATGATCGCGCAAAAGCTGCCCACCCGCGCCATGCTGGGCCTGCCCGAACGGGGCTTCGTGTTCTGTTGCTTCAACAACAGCTACAAGATTTCCCCGGATGTTTTCGACGTCTGGATGCGCCTGCTGCTAAAGGTCGAAGGCAGCGTGCTTTGGCTGCACACAAGCAACCCGTATATGAAGCCCAACCTGGCCGAGGAAGCCCGCAAGCGTGGCGTCGACCCGGATCGTCTTGTCTACAAGTCGCCACTGCTGCTGCCGGTGCACTTGGGCTGCCACCGGCATGCCGACTTGTTCCTCGACACCCTGCCCTACAATGCACACACGACCGCCAGCGACGCGCTGTGGGCAGGGTTGCCCGTACTCACCTGCATGGGCAGCACCTTTGCCAGTCGCGTCGCCGGCAGCCTGCTGCACGCCATCGGACTACCCGAGCTTGTTACGCACTCCATGGCCGAGTACGAAGCGCTGGCCGCCGAGCTGGCGACGAATCCACATGCGCTGGCGTCCTTGCGCGAAAAACTGGCACTCAACCGTGACAGTCATCCGCTATTCGACACGCCGCGTTTCTGCCGGCATATCGAGAAGGCCTACGAAATGATGTGGCAGCGGCACGTGCAAGGCGAAGCGCCATCGAGCATCGTGGTGCCGGCAGGAGCGTAGGTCGGGTTTCAACCCGACACCCCAGACTCGCAAAGTGCCAGGCGCAGGATTTCAACCCGACATTGCTTGCTTGCGATCGATGATTCGTGTCGGGTTGAAACCCGATCTACCCGCTTTTTTGTTGCGTCAGCAACGCCGAAAAGTCACGACGAGCACATCTCGATAGGCAGCAAGTTTCGGATCCAATGGCTGCACCGGCGTTACTGCGTGATAAACGCGACGATCTTCCACCAGGGCGCAATCCAGCGGCTCGGTGAGGGTAAAGCTGCCCAGCACGTCTTGCACCGGCGTACCGATCTGCGTAGTGCCGCTGAGGATGTTGACCCGCCTGACCAACAGGACCAGGACATGGTCAACACCATCGCGGTGCATGCCTTCCGGTGTCGGCAAACCGGCCTCCTCCGCACGCGCTTCAATGCGGAACTGGTGCGTTTCCACCAGCCATTCACAGGTGGCACCCTCGATGCCGTCGAAAAGGTTGCGGCAATAGCCGAGGATGGTGCTCAGGCTGGCGCCCGCGCCGATGCGGGGCTGGATCGGCTCGAACCAGCGCTCGACGCCGCCATTGAGTGGGTTGTAGTCGAGCGTCTGGAAATGCGCGCGGTGCGGCAACCGACGGATGCCGCCATCAGCGCCTGCCGCGAACACGGCATGGCGACGACGGCGATAACGCCCTTGGTCGGCCATGTGCATGTCGAGCCCGAGATCGTCCCAACTGGCACTGAAGTCTTTCCAGTCGGACAGCGGCCCGACCGATGCCAGCTGCTCATGCATGGTGGCCGCCGGCACGAAGGCAAAACCATCCTCCCTGAGTCGGTCATCAATACTGGTGGCGGTCGCTTTCATGATCGCAATCATCGCATCCGCTCACGTCAATAACGTATGCCGCTGCGAAAGAAAGGGCCGGCAAGGCCGGCCCATTTTGGAAAGTCCCGCGCTGGCTCAGTAGAACAATCCGTAGAGGATGTCGCGGATCAAGCCGGTCCTGATCGCTACCAGCAGGACATCGTTGTCGACACGGATCCAGCGATAGCCACGCGGCGGCGGCGGCAGGCGATAGTAGCCGTAATCCATGTAGTAGCCGCTGTTGTAGTAATAGCTGGACGGCAGGTAATAACCCACGCGCCAGTCGTAGGCATGGTAACCGCGCGGATAGACGTAGCGGATCGACGCGCGATAGCGATATTGCGCATAGCGCCGATAGTGGTGCCGATAGTCGTGTCGGTTGTTATGCCGATCATCGCGGCGGTCATGGCGATAGTCACGATCATTGCGGTCGTTGCGGTCCTGACCATAACCATAGCGCTGGTCGCGATCACGACCACCGTGCCCATGGCTGTTGCGGGCGTTGCGATCGCTGCGGTCGCTGCGATCGCTGCGGTCATTGCGGTCATTGCGGTCATTGCGGTCGTTGCCGTATTGGCCATTATGACGGCGATCATTGCGATGATCGCGGTCACCGCCATCCTGAGCATTGCTGTTGCCATCGTTGCGCTGGTCGCGATCACGGCCATGTCCGCCGCGACCAGTGGGCAGCGATGCTGCGACCGGTGCGACCCGGACGGGCTGCACGCCGTCAGCGCTGCGATCGACCTGCTCACTCACAGGCTCGCCTCGCCCGCGGGAGGCTTGTTCATCCTGGTTCCGGGCCGCCACAGGCAGCGCTGCGACGCCTGCCAGGAGCAGGGTGGAAATCTTCAATATCTTGTTCATGTTGTCCTCGCAGTTGGCGGCAGCCCGGGAGTGGCTCACTCCCGGCGGATCGCAGTGCAATGATCCTGTCGCAAATATGAATTGCAATCGAATTTTGCCATCGCCGCGCCGACTGTTTGCCTGCCGTTAATGAAGCGCTATCCGAGGCCGTTTCATTCAGCCGTGGCGCGTTCAGGAATGCTGCGCAAGATCCGCTCCAGCCGATCGTCGCGCTCCTTGGCCTCGGCGCGGAATTCGCTCAACTCGCGCAGCAGGGTTTCGATGTTGACCTCGTTCTTGAGATTGACCTTGAAATCAGTGTCGGCACGGGCGCGATCCTTGAGCGATTGCCGGTTCTGGCTCATCACGATCAGTGGGCCCTGCAGGCTAACCAGGATGGCGAGAGCGAGGTTGAAAAACTGGAAGGGATAGGGATCCAGCGGCGAACCAACGACGGCGGCGGCGTTGGCCACGAACCAGACTGCGCTGAGCAACAAAAGGAACAGGATGAAGGCCCAGCTACCGTTCAGCGTGGCGACGCTATCGGCCAGCCGGTCGCTCCAGGAAATGTTCTTGTCGAATTCCTCGTCGACATTCTTGGCCGCGCGTGCCGACAGCAGCGTATTGGTCACGCGCAGGCGCTCGCCCATGGTGCGCAGGATGGCCATGGCCGCGCGAGGTCGGCGCTCGAGATAGTCCTCCAGCGTTTTGCGCTGCAGTTCCAGAAGGACGGTGTCGGTGGTGGCCAGCACGCTGGCGCTGCGCGGTTTTTCATCGAACAGGGCCAGTTCGCCGAAATATTCGCCGCGGGCGATGTCCTTGAGCGAGATGCGCTGCGAGGCGTCGCCCGGCAGGTGGATGTTGAGCTCGCCGCTCTCGACGATGTACATGGCGCTGCCGGTATCGCCGATCGAGAAAATCATCGCTCCGGCTGGAAACTGCCTCGGTTCAAGTGCACCGGACAGCGCCTCAAGGTCCTCGTACGAGAGACCTTCGAACAAGGGAATGGAACGTAATAGAGGCGTGGCGTCCAAGTGCAGGTCTCCCGGGTAACGGCCAATGGTAACCGACCGACCGCGGCGCGGGCCAAGATGCGCCTTGCCGGGAAGGCTTGTCGGCAATGGCGGAGTCCCGTTTCTGGGTCTGCGCTCACTGCTCCTGGTCGGGCTCCCTGGCTGCCGAAAACCAGCGATAGTTTTCGTCATCGAAACGGCGCAACCTGCTTCGGAACACGAAGGTGAAATCGGGCCACAGCGTGGTGTTCAGCCCGCTTTTCGCCCGATACCAACTGCTGCAGCCGCCGGTTTGCCAGACCGTTTTCGCCAAGCGTTCCTGCAGGCCATGGTTGTATCTAACCTGCACTTGAGCCTTCACATCCAGCGCCTGCGCCGGTCGCTGCGACAACTGCCGCAGCGCGTCCATTACATAGCGCGACTGCGCCTCGATCATGTAGATCATCGAGTTGTGGCCCAGCGCGGTGTTTGGCCCGGTCATGATGAACAGGTTGGGAAAGCCGTTGACGGTGGTGCCCAGGTAGGCATTGGCGCCATCGCGCCACGTGTCATCAAGCCCACGTCCATCCGATCCGAAGACCGGAAACGGCGCGCCGGCTTCCGCCGCCTGGAATCCGGTGCAGGCGATGATGGCGTCGAATTGATGTTCGACGCCGTCTGCCGTGACAATGCCCTTTTTGCCGATGCGTACGATGGCATCCGTCACCAGGCTGACGTTGGGCCGGGCCAGCGCCGGGTAGTAATCATTCGACAGCAGCACGCGCTTGCAGCCGATCACGTAGCTGGGCCGAAGTTTTCTGCGCAAGGTTCGATCCGGCACCTGCCAGGCAAGGTAAAGCTTGACGATTTTCTGCACGCCCTTGAGCAACCACGGCAGGCGCGTGAAGCCGACAGCCCATGATTCGTGCCAAGCATAGGTAAAGGCACGGTTGATCCGCTGCCGCCACGGCTGACCGGCCCGAGCCTTCTGTCGTGCTGGCGATACCGCGAAATCGGGCTTGAAGATGATCCACGGCGGCGTGCGCTGGAAGACGGCGAGATGTCCGGCGATTTTCGCCAATTCCGGTACTACCTGGATGGCGCTGGCGCCGGTGCCGATCACGGCGACACGGCGGCCTGCCAGCGGCGCCTCGTGGTTCCAGCGCGCGGTATGGAACAGCGCGCCTTCGAACGCGTCCAGCCCCTCGATGGCCGGCATCTGCGGCCGGCTAAGACCACCGGTGGCGAGGATCAGGCTGCGTGCGAAATGCACTTCTGCGCCAAATCCGACCTCGACACGCCAAGCCATTTTATCCTCATCGAAACGTGCCAACGTCACGCTGCGGCTGAACCGGAAACGGTCGCGCACGGCGAAATCATCGGCGCATTGATTCATGTAGGCCTCGATCTCCTCCTGGCGCGGATAGCTGCGCGACCAGTCAGGCTTGGGCGCAAAGGAAAAACAGTACAGGTTCGAGGGCACGTCGCAGGCGGCGCCCGGGTAGCGGTTGTCGCGCCAGGTGCCGCCGAGGCTGGCGGCTTGTTCGAGGACGCAGTACGAAAGCCCCGCCTGTTTCAGCTTGATCGCCATGCACAGGCCGGAGAAGCCGGCGCCGACGACGATCACATCAAGAAGTTTGCCAGTGGTGTCGATGTCGGCGTGCATGGATCGCGGGCAGGAGGAAGGTATCGCAGTGTGCCTGCGTCTGATGCCGATGCAAGGCGCTGGCCCTGTACTCGACGCGCCGGCCGTAAACCCTGCCCTTTAACCACGTGCTGTTCACGCGCCCGTAGCCACGGGCGTAGGATCGCCTTGGGAGGATCGCCTTGGGCCATCCATGAACGGAAGAAACCGATGACCAACCCCACGCCAGTCGCCGGCAGCACCATCATCCCCACCATCCGCTACCTCGACGCGCCCACTGCCATTGAGTGGCTGTGCCGGGCCTTCGGTTTCGAACGCCACGCCGTGTACGAGGACGGCAACGGCATGATCATGCCCGGCTCATTGCGCGACGACGCCTGGGGCGAGCGCACCGCCACGCCCAGCCCAGCGAGATCGGCGGCCGCCATACCCAGGCCTGCTGCGTGATCGTCGAGGACGCCGATGCCCGCTACGCCCGGGCAAGGTGCTGGCGCTGAATCCGCTGCCATCATGCTGTGATTATTTCCGTCCGCGTGCGAATAACGAATGCAACACGGCACCGGAACCACCCCAGATGCACGCACAGACAGCCCGCATGACGGCCGACCGCCACCCGCATTTCCAGGCACTGCTTGAACAGCATCGCAAGATCGTGTTCAAGGTGGCCAATACCTATGCCTGGCAGCCGGATGACCGCGCCGACCTCGCGCAGGACATCGCTGCGCAACTGTGGCGGGCGTTTCCGGGCTACGACAGCACGCGCAGTTTTTCAACCTGGATGTATCGCATCGCACTGAATGTGGCGATCTCCTGGCTGCGCGGCCACCAACACCGCGAGCAGCACGTCGAGCCCTTCGACGACAGCCATGCCGAGATGGCTGGCAAGGATGACGCCTGCCATGAAACCAATGAGCGCGTGCGCGCCCTGGAGCGTTTCATCGCCGCGCTGGAACCGCTCAATCGCGCCCTGGTGCTGCTCTATCTGGAAGAACGCAGCTACCGGGAAATCGCCGACATCCTCGGCATCAGCGAAACCAACGTGGCGACCAAGATCAGCCGCCTGAAGCAACGCATTCGCAGCGATCTAGCCTGAACCCGACATCGAACCAACCCCGGACACAACCACGGAACACAGCAATGGAAACCAGCATGGAACTCGACGACTTCAAGCAAGCCTGGCAAACCCTCGACCGCAGGCTGGAACAGCAGAACCGCCTGCAACTGCAGCAGTACCGCGAAAACAAGTTCGACAAGATGCGCCATGGGATGCGCTCATTGCGCTGGGGCCAAGCACTGCAGATGATCCTTGGTGCCGTGATCATGGCGCTATCGGTGGCGTTCTGGCGCACGCATGGCAGCGACCCGTACATGCTCGCCACCGGCATCGTCATGCATGCCTATGGCATCGCCACCATCGTTGCCGGAGGCGTCGTGCTGGGCGGACTGAGCGAAATCGACCACTCCTCGCCCGTCCTCGCCATCCAGAAGCAGCTCGCCATCGTCCGAAAGCGTTATGTGATCAGCGGCCTGTGCGTAGGTCTGCCGTGGTGGATGCTATGGGTCCTGCCACTGGTCATGCTGGCCAAGGCAGTCTCGGGCATCAACCTGTTCGTGCAGACGCCCGGCTTCGTCTGGAGTTGTCTCGGCGCCGGCGTACTGGGCATGCTCGCCACTTGGTGGCTCCACCACTGGTCACGCGATTCCAGCCGCCCGCGCCTGGCAAAATTCATGGATGACAGCCTGACCGGCGCCAACCTGCGCCGAGCGCAGAGCATTCTCGACGAGGTGATCGAGTTCGAACGGACGTGAACGGGAAAGGCTGAGATTTGGCTGTCCCAGCGTTCCCTGACAGATGCACCGGACAACCTGCCACTTTTTTGTTGATGCCTCCCTGCCATCAAGCAAACGGCGTCACGCCGATCCACCGTACATGCAAGAAAAACGCGAAGCCCGCCCAAGCCGCCGCGCCGATCAGCAAGGCCAGCAGCGTGCCCGCCCACGTGCCGCCGCTGCGCTTGGGCGGCTCACTGCGGTAACTGGCGTAGAACAGCAGCGTCGACCAGACCAGGAAGCTGCCGAACAGCACGACGTCGTGCCGGCTGCCGTTGGCCAGAAGGTGCGCGACCGACCACAGAATGACCGCAAGCACCATCGGATGTCCGAACCTCGCCCTGATATGAGTGCGTGGCACGAAGGCAGCAGCCAGCGACAAGAACGCCAGAAAAGTCAGCAAGAAAGCCGCGTGGCGCATACCGGCCGGAGGAATCCATAGCATCACCAGCGGCTCGTACCTGGCCTTGCCATAGCCCCCGATGAGCAGCACGAATCCGGCTATCGCCAGCACGCTATAGAGCCCCTTCCAGCCACCCGTGCCGATGGCCGCGATGCGCTCCTCCCGCCACTGGGGTGCCAGTCGACGAATTGAATGCACTCCAAGGAACAGCAGTAACCCCGCGATCAGCCAGACCATGTTCGTCTCCGAAATTCCGCTGCGCCTATTGCACCCAGATACCAATCAATCGCTGCCAGTCGTTCTGATTGCAATCGCCAAAGTTGGCATGGGCATCGTCGTCGACGGAAATTTAAATGAAAATGAAAATGAAAATGAAAATAGACCTGACTACGCTTTCCCATATCAAACCCAGCGCGAAATCCACTCCTCCGAACACCAGCAGCGCAAATGGCCAAGCGCCGCGCCCGGTACCGCTTCCA
>Ga0163144_10030602_pt1 | contig 10291 bp, 4 predicted proteins | sample OliLak19BULKMAT1_FD_123175 | JGI IMG/M metagenome (GOLD analysis project Ga0163144, IMG submission 123175) | Freshwater microbial mat bacterial communities from Lake Vanda, McMurdo Dry Valleys, Antarctica - Oligotrophic Lake LV.19.BULKMAT1 | ecosystem: Environmental > Aquatic > Freshwater > Lake...
ATGAAGCTGCGCGAAGTGACGGAGTCGGTTCGCGACTCTCTGCTTGATTTGCCAGAGATCACACAAGCGACCTTGTTGGGCGCGAAGCCTTTCCAGATCGATGTGGAATTATCCGAAAGCACACTTAGGAAATATGGCTTGACTCTTTCGCGCGTGGCTCAAATTCTACGCCGCGAGAACATCGAAATGCCCGGTGGACAATTGCGAGCTGAGGGACAAGAGATTTTGTTGCGTGGGAAGAATCGCCGCGAACTGGGTGAAGAAATCAAAAACTTGCCGATCATCGCCCAGCCCAACGGCGTGGTCATGAAGATCTCGGATGTGGGCGAAGTGCGCGATGAGTTCGATGACTCGTCGAATATTAATGAAGTCAACGGCATGCCAGCGATGGTGATCAGCGTTGATCGCACGAGCGCCGAGGATCTGTTGACCATGGCCGATGCGGTCCACAAGTTTGCTGAGAAGGCGGAGGTGCCTGCTGGATTTTCTTTGCGAGTCTGGGGCGACACGAGCGTCGATGTGCGCGACCGCATGCGTTTGCTGAGAGACAACGGATTACAAGGTTTGCTGTTGGTGTTTGTGCTGTTAACTTTGTTCCTCGAATTTCGATTGGCTTTCTGGGTCGCTATGGGGATCCCGATCAGCGTCATGGGCGCTGGGATGGTCTTGCTGGCAACCGGCCAAACGTTAAACATGCTGAGTATGTTTGCGTTTCTCATGGCGCTTGGCATTGTGGTTGATGATGCGATTGTGGTCGGCGAAAACATCTACTCGCATAGGTCAACTGGAAAAAGCTATACGGAGTCAGCCATTGACGGAACAGCTGAAGTATTGCCAAGCGTTTTTTCATCGGTTGCCACGACGGTGATTGCGTTCATTCCGTTCTTCTTTGTATCCGGTGTGATGGGTAAATTCATCGCTGTGATGCCGGTGGCGATTATTGCGATGCTGGTGATTTCGCTCATCGAAGCCGCCACTGCATTACCGTCTCACCTTTCGTCTGGTGATTCGAAGAAAGCCAAATCGCTGCCTGCCAAAATTATGGGCCTGCTGTCAGCGCCCTTCCGACCGCTGGGGAATGCCTTGGATGCGTTAAGCCATCGTTGTGGGAAAGGATTAGATTGGGTTGGAGACAATCTTTATTATCCAGTGCTGAAGTTTGCGCTCAAGTATCCGCTCTTTGCCGTAGCGGTCGGCATCGCGATGTTGCTGATTACTTTCGGTATGGTTCGTTCTGGCAGAATTCCCTTCAACGCGTTCCCAAAAACCGACAGCAATCAGATCCTGGCACAGATCGTCTATCCAGACGGAACTCCTGTCCAAGCGGCTGATGCTGCGACCAAGCGCATTGAGCAAGCGATTCGAACGGTGAGCGAAAAGGTTTTTGAAGAGCAAGCCAAGACGGCCAGCGCTGAGGTACTTGCTGCGGTCTCTTCTGATCCACTCGAACCAAAGGGCCCGGTCAAGTTGACGTTCCGTCAAGTTGGTCAAGTCACTGCGCAAGGCGCTCTCGGATCGACTCAGAATAGTAACGGAAGCAATGTCGGCCAAGTCGTCTGCGAACTGCATGATGCGAGTTTGCGAACAAAGACCAGCACTGAGTTGATCAACATGTGGCGTAAGGAAGCGGGCGAATTCACCGGCGCCGAACGCGTAACCTTCGATTCGGCTGAAGTCGGACCGGGCGGAAACCCCATCGAATTCAAGTTGCTCGCTCCCTCGAATCAGCAAGTCCAACTGGACAAAGCGGTTGAGATGGCCAAAGCAGAACTGGCAACGTATCGCGGCGTGTACCACATCCCCGACGACGCGACGCCTGGCAAAACAGAATTTCAAATTCGTGTTAAAGACAGCGCTCAGTCGATGGGAATAACCTCTGCTGATTTGGCTGAGACGATTCGTAATACCTACTACGGCGCCGAAGTGATGCGATTGCAACGCGGCCGCCACGAAGTCAAACTGATGGTTCGTTATCCAGAGAACGAACGCACTTCGCTCGCGCAATTTAAAGAGATTCGAGTTCGCGGTGCCGACGATATTGAACGTCCAATCACTGAACTGGCTGATATCACGGTCTCTCAAGGTTTCTCCGAAATCAATCGGCTTGACCAGCAGCGTTCGATCACCATCATCACTGATCTCGACGCCACTGAAACCAATGCTCAGCAAGTGATCGATAAGCTCAAAGCGGAATTCATGCCGAAGATGGCTGCGGCCTGTCCATCCGTGGGCGTGCGCTGGGAAGGCCAACAGCAACAAACTCAGGAATCGACGCAAAGTCTCTTTATCGGTTCTGGATTAGCGTTGCTGGCGATGTACGTTTTGTTGGTCGTCGAGTTCCGATCGTACTTCCAGCCGCTCATCATTTTGGCCATCGTTCCCTACGGCGTCATTGGTGCGATTTGGGGACACGGCATCATGGGAATCGAAGTCACACTGTTCAGCTTTTTTGGCCTGGTGGCTCTGATCGGCGTTGTGGTGAACGATTCGATTGTGTTGGTGGACTTCATCAATGCTCGAGTGCGCAGCGGCATCGATCAGAAGCAAGCATTGCTTGAAGCCGGGCGGCGCCGGCTACGTCCAGTATTCTTAACGAGCGTTACGACCATTGGGGGATTGTCGCCGATGTTGATGGAACGATCTTTCCAAGCACAGTTCCTGGTACCGATGGCAACTAGCATTGCGTTCGGATTGATGCTGTCGACTTTCTTGGTGCTGTTCCAAGTGCCAGTGTTCTTCCAGTTGTACCTGATCGTATCAAATTGGTTTGGGTTCGATCCAAGTCAGATTGGTGCGGACGATGAACTCCCCGAAGTTGCAAAGGCACCTGTTACGGAACTCGCGCCCGCAGCTACTTAAACGCAACTCGCCGGACTGCGGTTTTGGTTTTTGACTATGCCGTCCAGTGCAAGCGATAGCTGAGATGCATATCTTGGTCGCGCATGGAGTTCGCGACCAACTCGATACAGGGGCTCTGCGACACTTGCTCGATACCTAAGCCAGCCAACGGTGAGGGTGCTTGCCTGCCGCCGATCATCTTGGGCGCGATGAAGACTTCGCATTGATCGATCTGCCCCAGGTCGTAAAGACTGCCGAGTAACGCCGCGCCCCCTTCGACCAGCAGATTGGTAATGGCGTATTGCTGAGCCAGCATTTGCAGCAATTCGTTTAGCCGCGTTTGGCGATCCTCATAGGAACTCACCCATACCTTACAACCCAGTGCATCCAGCTCGGCGGCTCGCATAGCGTTTGCTTTTGGACCAGCACATACTAGCACAGGGTCTTCGCAACTACTTTGAACAAGTTGGCTTTCGATCGGCAATCGCAGATCTGAGTCGACGACAACTCGTAGCGCGCAGCGCGATCCAGCGGGTCGAGCGGTCAGCATTGGATCATCGGCTAGGGCGGTCCCGATACCGACCATCACCGCATCCACGCGACCTCGCAATTCATGAACCCACCTGCGACTCGACTCGCCCGAAATCCACTGACTGTGTCCCGTGCGGGTCGCGATCTTCCCATCGAGGCTCATCGCCCACTTCCCGATAACCCACGGAAGGCCGCTTCGAATACGTTTAAAGAAAGGTGCGTTCAGTTCCTGCAATTCGTGCTCCAGTAAACCGACGTCGACAGTGATGCCAGCATCTCGCAGTTTGGCAAAACCCCCACCATCCACCACGGCATGCGGATCGGCCGTCGCTGCAATGACACGACCAACTTTGGCAGCAATCAACGCGTCGGCGCAGGGTGGTGTTTTTCCGAAATGACAGCACGGCTCGAGCGTCACGTAGGCGGTTGCACCCTCGGCGTTCGCCCCCTTGGCTGCTGCGTCGCGAAGCGCCTCGACTTCGGCGTGAGGTCCGCCATATTTTTTGTGGAAGCCTGCTCCGATTTGCGATCCGTCTTTCACTAACACGCAGCCCACCATCGGATTCGGCTCGACGTGCCCTTGCCCGAGGGCCGCCAACCGTCGGGCTTCCTGCATCCAGCGATGATCAACTTCGGAGAATTCCGCCATCTTGTTTGTCAGTTGCGAGATGAGATTCGTAAAGCTAGCGTCCTGAGATCACAGCGAATTTTCAGAGACAAAAGCCGCCATTGTCAACGGCTTGGTATTGTAACCGAACATTGAGGGCCGATAATAATTGGGTCGCCTGGAGACTATTTCGTGAAAAACTGGTTGTTTTCGTGAAAAACTAGCTGCGCCTTCTCATTCTTGTGTCCTTCATCCGCCTGCAGTTCGTCTGCTGCTGCGGGTCGATCGAGCATGGATTTGCGGATCGGCATCTTAGGATCGCATCCGAACCCGAGCTCAGTTTGGACTCGTTAGTCCTAAAGCACTCGTGGCCATCGACGACCTTGCTGCTAGACCTTAAGCGACTTGATTCACCCCTGATCGCAGCTCGAGAAACCGACGCAAAAAGCGGTGTTTGTATTCTTTACCAATTGGGGCGATTACTCATTTGATTTTGCCGATCACTAAGGAATCGGGTCGGCTTATTGGAATCAAATGGAGTACTTCGCAATGTCGCGCACGCTACTAGCAATTGTCATCGCCGTTCAGTTCACCGCTCACATCCCAGCGCAGCAGCCGAAAGCGCCCGCGGTTGGAAAAACTCAAGTCGCTGTTCAATCACAAGCTGGACACAATCACGTAGGTCACGATCACGGTTCCAAGGGACCGAACAAAGGGGACTTACTTGAAATCGGCCGCGGTGAGTATCACGGCGAATTGGTTATCGATGAAGAATCGAAACAGGTCGTCGTCTACTTGCTAGATAGTTCACTAAAATCTTATGTGGCGATTGATGCTCCATTTGTGACCGTGAACTTCAAGAGCGGCACTCGGCCAGCGCAAGTGAAATTGCTGCCGGTTCCTCAAGAGGCGGACGCCAAAAGCGCTTCATCTCGTTTTGGATTGATCAGTCCAGAGCTGTTTGAAGCCCTGCATGATGCCAAGTCGGACGCCAAGCTAACTTTGCGGATCGGTAAAAAGAGCTACGTTTCGAAGTTGACTCACAGTCACGAAACGATCCACACCGGACAAAAGCCTTCAACGCTTGTCCCGAAGAATCGCTAGCCATCTCTGCTGGCGATGAATCTCTCATCTAGCAAAACGCGCACGGCGACACTTGGGGTCAACTATGAGTATGCACAGCGATCGAGCGTCGCGCTGGTGGCTAGCCATTGCTGGGTTGTGTCTGATTGGATACGCCGGTGGTTTTCTGAATGGTCGACTCACCACTGGCTCTTGGCCGTTTGCAGGACTTGCATCGTCGACTGAGGAACGACACTCGGAGGGTCTTGCCGGAGATGATCATGCTGGTCACGACCACAGCGATCTCAGCAAATCACCTTTCGCTCGGGCGAATGCTCAGCCCGCTGAAGACCGCGAAAGCGAACATGATCATGCACACTCCGATGCTGCTTCGTTGCTGGTTTCAGAGGCGGCGAAAAAGAACCTCGGACTGACTGAAAAATTTCTCCAGCCAATCGAATTGCGATCATTTACGCGTACGCTGTCTGTGCCTTCGATCATTGTCGATAATCCCGGTCGAACTCGATTGCCGGTTAGCGCACCGATGACTGGAATTGTCACCCACGTCCATGCAGTCACTGGCGAAGCGATCAAGCCCGGAGATTTGATTCTCGAGATGCGATTGACGCACGAGGATTTAGTGACGGCTCAGAAAGAGTATCTGCAAACTCTCGGTGATCGCGACATCGAACTCAAACAGATCGCTCGTATTGAAGGCTTGGCGACGGCCGGCGCGGTATCGAACAAGACACTCATCGATCGTCAATTCAGTCGAGACAAACTGGAGTCGCAATTGCGCTCTCAGCGCGAGGCGCTGCGATTGCATGGTCTGTCGGATCAACAGATAAGTCACATCGACGAACAACGCCGCTTGCTAACTGAGATCCGGATCGTCGCGCCGCACCCCGATGATCACTCCGACGAAGAGCTACACTTGAGTTTGCAAAAAGGCCAGAAACTAAGCGCGCAGTCAGCTTCTGCTAACCCGTTTCGCGTTGCCAGTGTCGCCGAACATGATGGCTCACACCCAGCTACACAGCCAAAAAACATACAGCCAAAAAACATACAGCCAAAAAAAATACAGCCAAGAAGCACACAGCTCGAGGCAACTCTTTCAGCAGCCTCACTGCCCGCCGCGATGCAACATTCAGCGGACGATTCGCATCTGCTTGTTCTCCAGGATCTCCATGTGCAAAAGGGACATGTCGTGAACGCGGGCGACGCACTGTGCGTGCTGGCGGATTACAAGGAGTTGCTGATCGAAGGGCAGGCCTTTGAAACCGAGGCAAATGTCATTGCGAAAGCGAAGCTTGCTAACTGGTCGATCGAAGCGGTCGTGGGTGACAATTCGGACGCGAGCCGCATCAAGAATTTGCAACTGAGTCGCGTCGATAACGAGATCGACCCGGCGACAAGGACCTTGAAGTTCTACGTCGCATTGAGCAATGAGTTGGTCGATGAAAGCGTGACGCCTGAGGGGCAACGGCATGTGACCTGGAAGTATCGAGCCGGTCAACGACTGCAGATCTTATTGCCTGTTGAGCAGTGGACTGAACAAATCGTCTTGCCAATTGATGCCGTCGTGCGCGAGGGACTCGACAGCTATGTATTCCAACAAAACGGCGATCACTTTGAACGTGTGGCGGTGCACGAAGTTTACCGCGATCAAACTCAGGTTGTAATCGGTAACGACGGAGCCCTTTATCCAGGTGACGTCGTAGCCATGCGAGGTGCGTACCTAATGCAACTGGCACTGAAAAATCAAGCAGGTGGCGCCGTAGATCCACACGCTGGACACAATCACTAACCAGGCCATTCCTGCCGCTACAACAAATCCTATCTCGCAACTTTGAACGCACTGTCGCGCACTTCTATGCTCAACGCTATCCTCAAGTTCTCACTGCAACAGCGCATGCTTGTGATTGCCGCGGCGCTGGTGTTGTCAGGCTGCGGTGTGTGGACCGCGATGACTTTGCCGATCGACGTTTTTCCCGACCTCGACCGCCCGCGAGTAGTGATCATGACCGAAGCGTCCGGGCTAGCTCCAGAAGAAGTCGAATCGCAAGTAACCTTTCCAATCGAAACAGCGGTCAACGGTGCCAACGGCGTGCAAGCGGTTCGCAGCACTTCATCGACAGGTCTGTCAGTCATCAATGTTGAGTTCGAATTTGGGACGAACGTTTTCACCGCGCGACAGATTGTCAACGAGCGGCTGCAGATGGTCTCCGAAAGATTGCCAACATCTATCAACCCGCAGCTCGCACCGATCTCTTCGGTGATGGGGCAGATTCTAGTGCTGGGGATATGGAGTCAGAATGAACGTCTTGGCCCTGTCGATTTGCGAACGGAAGCGGATTGGATTGTACGACAACGCTTGCTATCGATTTCGGGTGTTGCGCAAGTTTTCACGATGGGTGGTGGCCGCAAGCAGTTTCAAGTTCAGATCGATCAAGATGCCCTGGTGAAGTATGGCATTACGATCGACGAAGTTCGGCAAGCGGTCGCGAGCAGCAATGAGAACGCAACCGGCGGATATCTCAATCAGCGACCCAACGAGTTGCTGGTACGAGCGCTGGGGCGTATTCAAAGCATCGACGATCTCAAGAGCATTGCCGTCGCGAATCGCAGCGCGCGGCCAGTGTCGCTGTCGATGGTCGCCAACATCGTTGAAGCGGCTCAAACGAAACGCGGTGATGCATCCGCTTTCATCCGACAAGATGATGGCCAATTCTCCGGCGGCCCAGCAGTGGTTTTGACTGTGAGCAAGCAACCCGGCGCCGACACTCGCAAGATCACTCACGAAATTGAACTCGCAATCGCTGAAATCCAACCTTCGCTGTCCGCCGGTGTTCGCATAGAAGCACTTTATGCCCAAGAGCATTTCATCGACCGAGCGATTGAGAATGTGCTGGAAGCGCTGCGCGATGGCGGAGTGCTTGTTGTCATCATCCTGTTTCTGTTCTTAATGAACTTCCGCACAACTTTCATCTCACTGACCGCCATGAACGGTCAAGTCGTTTCGGAAGTAATGCAAGGTCAGCGAACGTTTGATGTGGTTGTTCGCTTGCAAGAAGACGCTCGTGAGAATCTCGATGTGCTCAGGCGTTTACCAGTCGAATTACCTGGCGGTGGTAAAGTGCCGCTTGAATCGGTCGCCAAGATCTATGAATCCTTCGGCCCGAATACCATTCAACGCGAAAAGATCCGTCGACGGATTGTGATCCAATGCAACACAGCCGATCGTGGGTTGGTGGAAGTGGTGGAAGAGATTCGAACGAAGCTACAAACGCTTAGCGAGACTTTGCCACCTGGCTATTACTTTGAATTCAGCGGGCAATTCGAAAGCCAGCAACAAGCATCGCGGGTGATTTCCTGGTTGTTCGTCGTCGCGCTCGCTGGCGTCTTCCTCACGTTATTCGCCATGTTCCGCAGCGTCAGTCTCTCGCTGCAGGTGATGGCTGCGATACCGATGGCCTTCATTGGTTCCGTCGCAGCGATTGCGATCACCGGTCAAACGCTAACGATTGCCAGTATGGTTGGATTCATTTCGCTCGGCGGTATCGCATCGCGCAACGGAATTCTTTTGCTGCAGCATTACATGCACTTGGTTAAGCATGAAGGTGAAGCGTTTAGTCACGCGATGATCATCCGCGCGGGGCAGGAGCGACTGGCACCCGTGCTGATGACCGCACTTACGGCCGGGATTGGGCTTGTGCCTTTGGTGCTGGCCGCTGGTCAACCCGGCAAGGAGATTCTCAATCCGGTTGCGACCGTGATTTTAGGTGGAGTCATCAGTTCCACGCTGCTCGACTTTTTCATTCACCCCGCACTGTTCTGGTTGTTCGGTGCCAGATCGATTCCTAGCGCCGAAGTGATTTGAGGTGCTAGTGGGCAAAATGTCGCGAGGGCAACGCTGCTTAGTCGGTTAATTAGCGCTTTACTGGCACGGCTTGCTAAAGTAGAACTCAAGGAAACAACCACCGAAATAGAGATTTTACGAAGGCGGTGCGGCGACCAACCGCGATAACCGCCGACCCAATGGGAACGCGATTTACTGATGACGGTTTCAAATAGAAATGCACCTGCGATTTTGCAGCAGGTGATGCAGACAGATCGCCATCGGTTGTTACGCCAATGGCAACAGCTTAAACAACAGAATGCCGGCGAAGATCGAGTAGCGGCTTGGGACAAAGCGGCTCGCAAATCGAAGACGCTGTGCGACGAACGGATCGCCAGTATCCCGCGACTCGAATACGATCCCGAGCTGCCGATCACCGCGCATCGCGAAGAGATCATCAACCTCATTCGCACGCGTCAAGTAATTGTGGTATGCGGCGAAACAGGTTCGGGCAAAAGCACACAGTTGCCGAAGTTGTGCCTTGAGGCTGGCCTCGGTCGTCATGCAATGATTGGCCATACCCAGCCGCGACGTTTGGCAGCCCGGGCCGTGTCGAGCCGCTTGGCGGATGAATTGGGTTCGAAGGTTGGTGAGTTGGTTGGTTTCAAAATTCGCTTCACCGACGCGACGCAGCCGCAAACGCTCATCAAGGTCATGACCGATGGTGTGTTGCTGGCGGAGACGCAGCGCGATCGATTCTTTGACCAGTACGATGCCATCATTATTGACGAAGCTCACGAGCGGTCGCTGAACATCGATTTCCTGCTCGGTTATCTAAGGCAACTTTCTGGCAAACGTCCCGACCTGAAACTGATCATCACCTCCGCCACGATTGACCCGCAGCGGTTCGCTGACCATTTTGCTGACGATCAAGGTCCCGCACCTATCGTCGAAGTTTCTGGGCGAACGTACCCAGTTGAAATGCGCTATCGACCGATCGTAACCGATGCGATCGATGAAGAACCGGATGAGCAGATGCAGTTGTCGGCGATCGCTGACGCGTGCGATGAGCTGCTGCATGAAGGAGCGGGCGATGTGTTGGTGTTCTTGCCTACGGAACGCGATATTCGCATCGTAGCCAAACATCTTGGTGGTCATCACAAACGCTTTGGAAATGATCGCGGTGTTGAGACGTTGCCGCTGTATGCGAGGTTGAGCCAAGCCGATCAGAACAAGATCTTTCAACCGCATAATCAACGTCGCATCATCTTGTCGACCAACGTGGCGGAGTCTTCGCTGACCGTACCGGGTATTCATTACGTCGTCGACACGGGACTGGCGAGAATCAGTCGCTATGCGCCGCGCAGTAAAGTGCAACGTTTGCCGATTGAAGCGGTCTCGCAAGCGTCCGCCAA
>Ga0163144_10030603_pt1 | contig 10290 bp, 13 predicted proteins | sample OliLak19BULKMAT1_FD_123175 | JGI IMG/M metagenome (GOLD analysis project Ga0163144, IMG submission 123175) | Freshwater microbial mat bacterial communities from Lake Vanda, McMurdo Dry Valleys, Antarctica - Oligotrophic Lake LV.19.BULKMAT1 | ecosystem: Environmental > Aquatic > Freshwater >...
CCAACACGCGGAGAGACGCCGAGCCATTTTAGACTTTGAAGTGATTTTACAATTCAGAAGTAGATTAATCTCACTCTTTCTCTAATTTAATATTTGTTATCAACAATGTTGGATTTACTGGCACTAGCCAGATAGAAAGGGTCCGACGATACACGTGATAGGTTTCAATGTAACTTTTTCCTTTCTTAGGTCAGAAATAATGCTTTGATTGATTGTGTGTGCAGGGGGGGGTCATCATCAAAAAGACAATAACATTTTGAGCAAACTTCGTTGTGGTCAATCGGGAGTGCTTGAAGCATGCGTAATTTAATTCAATGTCCATTGATGGGCGTTGCAGTGCCCGATAAGTTCTTTCCAGATGCATGACAGTTTCTACTAGTGAGTGTGAATGCCATCAAAGACATGTTTTTTTAGGCTGTGCTAAAGAATGTTGCCAAATGGTTTTGCACTATCAAAGATTGGAGTGTTGTCTATCGTAAGACCAAAACTACTGGTACCATCAATGTATGTCTCCTCACTAAACTATTGCTTTGCGTTGATTTCCAACACTTTGTCGTCTAAGACTGGAAAGATAATGATGTTAGTAACAATATCATCAAGTTCATCCCAGTGTCATCAACCCATCTTCATTGTGATGATCCTAAGCCCAAAAGTTGAGTCCTTCATGAATTTCATGTCTGCATCATGATAGGGCGTGACCAACTTTGTTCATTTCAATTAAGTTTCCTTCAGGTGCTAAAGCCAGACTGCTGTTGGCTCCATTGCCCATTTTTTGTGAATCACTTTTAGGGCAACTGTACATCTTGTTTTCCTCCTTTTACACACTTTTTGATTACCTGGTTTCAACATGCCTTGTATGTTTACCTCATGTTGGTGGCAAAAGATAGGGGTTGTGAGGAGAGGGGGGGGGGTCATGCATGCTAGCAGAGTAGAACATTGGATGGCAACTGACAAGCACTAAAAGGGCCATACCTGATGAACTTGCTGATGACACACAAAATGCAGAAAACTTCACTTTACATTTTGAAGCAAATAAGCTCACTTTTTTCCAATTTGACATTATTAAGTAGTTGCACACAATGTTGAATTGATATTTACTACTAGTAGATAGAATACAACCTCTCAACACCACAACAATAAAACCTGATCTGTCCAGCTATAGACTCTAAAAATCAACTTTGTTAAATGCTAACAGAGCAAAGATTAGATTAAAACAAAAAGGCACAAAAGAGTCTTTACAATTACGTGAAAAAAAGGCTCTAATTTTTATTTGCAGATGCCCACATGTGCCTACCCACCCCAATGCAATTATGATGTCTGATCAAATCGTGCTCACTAAACAGCAAAAAATGACCGATTTATATAGTAAATTATTGGAATTGTTTCTATGGCTGGTTCTTTGGAAATAAATAGAAAACAATTTCATTTTGCTGGTCCTCACAGTGATCAAATGGATGTTTTCAATCATACTAAGTAGTTGTGACCTTTCTTTTGGGCACTCAATTAATAATTTGCTTTCATAATTTTTTTATTGATAAGAATCACTTGCATACCAAGTTAACATTGTTTTCTACCTGGTTTTTGCCATTATTCATATGCACATAGAATCAGTGGTTTGTTTGCCCACATGCATGGTGGGGTTGTACATTGTACCTCAATAGTAGGCAATTAACTATGACCATTAACTTCAAAGTCCTTGGTATGAACAGAAAGCTATGTCAGGCTGTGAGTGCTATGCACCGCTCTGCCTCCTGGCCACAAAGTCGTTTCTGCAGTGGGTGGTGTTCAGGCTGGCCCAATCAGAAAGAAATTATAATTTTCTGTTATGTGATGCAAAGAAAGTGGGCTATCAGAAAGACGGCTGATTTTTTTCTGGTTGGGGCAGATCAGATCTAGATAAAATAATTTTGGTAGATCCTACTAGACTGTGTAGTGTTGGATGTCTGTGACTCGGAGGTTTTGGACATGCGCCGAGCAAACACTAATAACGTTGAGAACTACTCTAGTAGCTAGTGTCTATGCCATGAATACAGTATGGCAATAGAGAACATGGCAGCCTTGCTTAAGAACACTCTTATAAACTACGTAATCTAACGTAACAGATGTAACACAAACCATGAGCCCAAAGTAGACCTTCTCTTTCTTCTTTCTCTGATAATAATCCGTCGTGTGCGTTTGCTTGTTCGATCTGCTCCAAGATTCTTTGTAGATAGTTTATTTCAGCTTCTTCTTGGGGCGGAGCTGACTGGTGTGTCCACATTTCTTCTTTCTGCAGTTGGTGGCACGGGGGGGAAGGCGAGCATAACACTTTCGGCAAATGGCCTTCTCGCAATTGAAACCCTTCGCCAGCAAAGCCAATGTGGGATCGTAGACTCCTCCTCTCAATCGCAGCACAAGATGCAATGTACTCTCTTTCTGGATGTTGTAGTCACTGAGAGTACGTCCATCCTCGAGCTGTTTGCCAGCGAAAATCAATCGTTGTTGATCCGGTGGAATTCCCTCCTTGTCTTGAATCTTAGCCTTGACGTTGTCAATGGTATCGGAAGGTTCGACATCAAGGGTGATGGTCTTACCCGTGAGTGTCTTCACAAAAATCTGCATGGTTGACTGTTTGTTGTAGCACTAGTGGCCTACTAGAGTACTGTGTGATGCCGTCGTTCGTGACGTGCTCAGAACTTACTGCGCCATGGAGAGTTGTTTCGAGACGAGTTGCCTCCTCGCTGCTGCTGCTGCACGATCGATCGCGCGCTGCCTGTTTCTTACACGGCTTCGTATTTAACACTTTGTTGCTGATGGTTTTTATAGTAACCAGGTAAGAAATAAAAGGTGCACATGTGCTCCATCTCTTAAGAAATCAGAAAAAATTAATACTGTAGTTCATTGTACTGTAGGACAGACAGACGGAAAGTGACGAATGAAATCGTAGCGCGCGGCGGCGAGGGACGGGAAAAGTTGATGCCGATCAGCTATGCGTCCTATGAGTGTACGTACGTCGTACGACGTACTGCATCCCATCGGCCCTCCGATCCATTTGATCGTGTCGTCGGAGTGGAATCAATGCTGGGATCGGAATAGATTCATCACTACAATTGTATCATATCAGATCTTCCTCATCTGATGCAGGCTCTTTAGTAGGTATCAGCATGGTTACACTCTGCAATTTCAAAACTGCTATTCACACACAATATTAATAATAATAGCAAGAGGTCTGTACTCTGTAGACGACCGATACAAAGACATTACTCGTTACACAAGCTACGACATAGCTAGTTCAGCAGGCCCGGTTTTCTGGAAAATTCAAGAGAAGCGAAAACAACCCTAATCATGAAGATCCTCTCTTTACTGACATGTGGTCTGGCTGTCTTAAGCCTCCCCACAGGCTCGGAAGGCTCAGTCGCGGCAGGAGCTGCTAGTGCCCTCAAGTCGATAGACTATCGCTTTTTCATTGCGGGTGGTACCTGTGCTGCTTTTAGTCATGGGATCACGTGCCCCATTGATGTTATCAAGGTAACCACACTACATGTAGCAAAGCATCACATTCATTGTGTTTTGCTCTGTTCTTCTGTTTTTCATCCTAGCTAGTCAACCTCGTCGCTCATCGTTTTACTTTGCTCTCCAATTGATGCTCTAGACTCGGATACAGGCAGATCCAAAGGTAACAAAGAAAAGAAGCAATGGCTTGTGGCAGTGCCGTCCTTGGCGTTTCCATAGTAGTTGATCTTTCCTTCTTTATTTTGCTTTTTTCCACAGAAATATGATAAAGGACTCTATCGCGCAACAGTCGACATTTGCAAGTCAGATGGCCCTCAAGTGCTTTTGGGAGGTCTGGGTCCGACCGTTGCTGGTTACGGAATCGAAGGGGCAATGAAGGTAAGAACATCCATCATACTTGATGCACCCACACAGAACCAAAGACAGAATTACTTAACTAAAGCATTATGAATTCATTCTTTTTCAATCCTCTTTCAGTTTGGTGTCTACGAGGTCATGAAGCCGGTCTTTTACGCTCTTTTGGGAGGCGATACCAATCCAAAATCCAAAGGGGTCGCGTTTCTGATGGCCTCCATTGTTGCTGGTGCTGTTGCAGCCGTCCTCTTGTGTCCAATGGAATCGACAAGGATTCGAATCGTCACGGATAAAGAATATGCCGGCAAAGGGCTAATGACTGGATTGCCAAAGTTGATTAAAGAGGAAGGATTTCTTTCCACATTCTCGGGTATCTGGGCCATGATCGCCAAACAGGTACGTTGGATTGTCTACACTCTCACCAATCTTAACGGGTGTTGTTTCTCATCCATGCTATGCTACTTATATTAATTATTGGACAGGTTCCGTATACCTTTGGAAAGCAAGTGTCATTTGATGTATTTGCTGGTCTTCTCTACGCCTTTTTCCACACACACGCCGACAACTTTGCGTGGCTAACGGCTTCGACTACCAAGTGGATGGTTTCTGTGATGGCCGCCTTCATTGCCTCGCTCTTTGCGTGCATATTTTCGCAACCAGGTGATATGATTCTCACAGAAACCTACAGAAAAGGACCAAAGGGTAGCAAACAATTATCCTTTTTCCAGGTCGTGGATAAGATCAATTCCAGTGGTGGTCTGGCAAATTTCTTCACAGGAACGTACGCACGTATCGTTCACGTAGGATTGATCATTACAAGCCAGCTGGTCGTTTACGATATTGTCAAGCAGCTTCTCGGCCTGCCTGCAACTGGATCACACTAAGACCACAACAACCACAAATACAGTACTATTAAGCTACCTATCTAATAAGTGGACGTTGAGCCTTTGTTGTGATAAAATTTTAATTGTTTGTTCACTCCCAATCAGCATAAGGCGGGCCATTACAGTGATCCATCGTCTACTTACTGTACTATTCTGTGAAAGAAGTGAAGCCAAAGGTCGGCGTTCGAAACTTGAAAATGCACGGAAAAAAGATCCTTGTCGTCATTGTGGTGCCATGTCAATTTCAAACTTTTTTATCGCCCACATGAACCGAAGATCGGCGCAACAACCGAAAACGGAGCCAGCGGGGAGTCTCTTTGAAGAAGGGAACAGTTTTGTCCATTTTATTTCACTTCTCTGCTGCAATCTCTTTCTGCTTTTGAACAACGCATGCGTCCTCAAAGAAACACTTATGCAATTCGAGCACGGCGTCGTCGAGCTGATCATCTTTCAAGATGAAGGAGATGTTGACTTTGGAAGCTCCCTGGCTCATCATTTTGACTTGTATTCCCCGCCGTGCAAACACTTGGAAGACGGTACTTAAGACGTCACTACTGCGTTTCATGTCGACAATCAAAGTCAGGATGGAGCGACGTTCTGTCAAGGTCACATCAGCATAGGGTTGCATGTCAGCAATCAGCTCCTTCACAGAATTCATCTTTTGCTTCTGATCAAGCGTTAGTGATACCGAAACTTCCGAACTTGCTAACATATCCACTGACAACTTATGCTTCTCAAAATCCCCGAAAACTTTAGCCAAGAAACCATAGGCTCCAAGCATCTTTGTTGAATAGATATCAAGTACTTTGACGTCTCTCTTGAAGGTAATCGCAGTAACCTATTTAGCGCGAAGCAAGTTAGCATTTCCATGTATGTTTGAGGGCACAATTTCAAAACGCAAGATCATATCTTGCATCAAGTACATACCAATCGGTTTTCACTTGTTCCTGTTTTCTTATTGGAAATGATTGTGCCCCTGGCGGATGGGTTATATGAATTCTTTATTCTTACTGGAACATCACTTCGCATTGCCGGTTGCATGGCAATAGGGTGCAAGACACTGGCTCCAAAGTAGCTTAATTCACTTGCCTCTTCATAAGTCACTTCATCGACAGGAATGGCAGCCTTTACCAGACGTGGATCAGTGCTGATGAATTGACGCCGACAGTGAGATCACAGCGTGGAAAAATGCATGACATTCCTATAAAAAAGCATCCATTCATTGACCTATGTAAGACCTACCTGAGGATACCATCAACGTCCTTCCAGCATTGTATCTCGCAACCCAGAGATGCTCCGATTTGGGTTGCCGTTAGATCACTGCCCCCACGACCTAGGGTGGTTATTTTTCCATTTGGGTCGTGACCAATAAACCCAGTCACAACTGCTACAACATTGGGATTTAGACCATCGAAGGCCCTCCTGACGAGTCCATCGCTCTCGGGAAGCAGCTTGGCATCTCCAAATTCACTATCTGTCATAATGCCAACTTCCCAAGCGTCGAAGGCTTGTGCTGGAACCCCAATCTGAGTCAACCTCGCTGCCATGATCCGCACAGAGCAACGTTCTCCATAACTCACAAGTTGATCCAGCGACTTCGGTGAGAGCTCTTGGAGAAGTCTTACGCCATTCAACATATTTTCTAATTCCGTCAATAAGTCTGTGACTTCTTGTCGCGTATTGTCAGAGATTTGAAATTCGTCCATCGTGTCCAAATGCAACGTACGAATGGCATCGATGCAAACTCGTCCGTCTTCAATCGCATACGACATGTACAAATTCAAAATTGATTTGTCTCTGTAAGTGGTAGTGCATTGATTTTTTCCCAAGGAAATTACTTGCAGTACGTACCTAGAGCAAAATCGCCAGCACTTAGCAGAGCATTAGTAGTTTTGCCCATTGCTGACGAAAGTACAAATTCAAAAATGGATTTTTGTCTCAGTAAGTAAGTGGAAGTGTAACGATTTTTTTTCAAGGAAAAACTACTTGAAGTACGTTACGTACCTGAGCACACGACGGCTCGCGGGAAATATCCCTCCGCCACTTGTCCCTTGATGAGGTTGGCCACGTGATCCACCCGCGAGGCATCCGCCAAAGAGGAACCACCAAATTTCATAACCACATTGACGGGATAATTATTTCTTGTTCGTGACGACGCTTCATGATCCTCACTGTCATCAAGTCGGCCGACACGCATTCCATCGCGATAATCATCGACTTGCGGATGCGTTTGATATAAGGCTGCCGTCTTTCGATTCTTCTTGCCGATGGGGGTGGATCTTGCGAATGTTATTGGTGGCACGTGGGCGTTTCTCACACTCACAAAAGCACCCGAAAAGGGCATCAACCACAAAAGAAAGTAAAACAAGGATAGCAGAAACTTCATTGTCGTTGTGCTTGCTTGAGATGATCGAATTCAAATTGGAAATGCTGAAGGGAAATCGATCAAGCTACAAAAAAAAATAATGAGGCTCACTCAGCTACTAGCTAGTACTACACAGTACTATTGTTGCGTGCAATTGAGCCATGCAGCTGTGTGCCGATACCTGTAATAACAGGTTATGATGCGTTATACGTTTCCGAGCGCTCACTTACTCCAGATCAATTTGGCCCCACGCGCGTATCTTTTTTATTGATGAATGATGATGATCGATTGATTCATCGATCCATGCATGCTGCATGATAATCAATTACTGTACGTACACGCAACCATGACCTGGTCTCAGCTATAAGTGGGCAATTAAGCCAATACTATATAGTAGTTAGCATCCGATCCATCGCCGCCTTTATTTCGGCAGACGAAGAGCAGTCATCAGCCTTACGGTGCAGTACTCTTAGAAAATCAATGCTTTCTTTCAAGATGTTTCAAACAAGGAGCAGCATGCTATTGCTTTTGTCCTTGATTGCTGCTGTAGCATCTGGCTTTCAGCTGGAATCTCCGCCATCACCAGGAAGCAGCAGTGGTGCAAATGGAATGGCATGTCGAAGCGATTTTCTTCGATCCTGTGCAGGCAGTGCAGCTGGTTGGCTGATGGCGGGAGCTTTGACGTCCGACAGCAGCAGTACCTTTGTCCCACCGGCGTTTGCGTCTACCAGCAATCTCCTCGCGATCGAGGACAAATTGTCGAATATTTCCGATGCCAAGCTCAAAGAAATCATTCGAAAAGATGTGGTAGAAAACCAGTATCTCTGCAATGGTCAATTAACGCGTTCCGTCTACGATGAAAGTGCTACCTTTACCGACGAGATTGATACCTACAAGATGGATCAGTGGATCACAGGAACGCAAAAACTCTTTGTGGGTGAAAATTCCGAGGTCCGACTTGTGGGAGACATTGATGTGACAAGTGAAGCCGTTACCTTTCGGTTTGACGAAGACCTTCAATTTAGAATTCCTTTGCGGCCAACCGTAGCATTGACAGGGAAAGTGGTGTTGAAACGTGATCCTACTACGGGGCTCATCATATCGTACCAAGAGTACTGGGACGAAGATGTGGCCACTGTGTTGAAGTCGGCCAAGTTTGGCTCGAAACCCAAGTCGCAGCTATAGATAAGATAAAAGTGGCCACAACTTGAAACGGAAAAAGAGCAAGAGCTAAAAATAATGATAGCAAGCAAGAATCTATTATATAGGAAAAATGCACCATACATCGTCATGGTAGATGGCGATGGTAATTTCTTTTCGCTAGTCGCTACCTCGCTTTGAAAATCTTCGAAGAAATCCCCACAGTCTTCGTCGCTTTTCATTGTCTTGCTTTCCATCGTCATCCCCTCGCTGGCTCGTCTCGGACGGGTCAACCGGCTTCTTGAATCCTCTTGTCATGGCAACACGAGTCTCTTCTAGAGAAGCATCTGGGCCTAAAGGACTCTTAGTATTCTGTCGTCGTTCCTTGTAAAAGTTTGGATCTCGGACCAAGCTAGGCGTTGGAGCTGCGGGAGATGGTGGGATTCCTGTATTTTCCGAAGTCGAATCTGCGTCTTTACCTACACCAGATAGGTCCTCAAAGTCACAGGCCAACACAGTAATGCTGATTTCTTCCCCCATAGATTCATCTACCAAGGCACCGAAAATAATGTTGGCATTGTCATCGGCATTTTCATAAATCACTTCGCTAGCCTCGTTGATTTCTTGAAGACCCATGGAAGCACCCCCTACAATGTTAAAAACAATCCGTTTTGCGTTGCGAATCGGGAAGTCCAACAAGGGACTGGATATTGCAGCTATGGCCGCATCAGCAGCTCGATTTTTACCTACACCTGTTCCAACACCCATCAAGGCGGTTCCGGCATCTTTCATGACAGCTCGAACATCTGCAAAATCAACATTGACAAGACCAGTTTTAAGGATGATCTCGGATATACCCACAACGCCTTGTCGCAAAATGTCATCTGCCACCAAGAAGGCATCTGTTACAGGTGTATTGTCAGGAACGATGCGCAGCAATTTGTCGTTGGAAACCACAATCACAGTATCCACGTGCTTTCGCAACTCTGCAATCGCTTTCTCAGCTTGAAGCATTCGTTTTCGGCCTTCAAATGCAAAGGGCTTGGTCACAACGCCTACTGTTAGACATCCATTATCTTTTTTGGAAATTTCCGCCAACACGGGCGCCGCGCCACTTCCTGTACCACCGCCCATGCCGGCTGTAATGAATACCATGTCGGCACCCTCACAAATCCGATCCAGCTCTTTCATATTTTCCATGGCTGCTTTTTTCCCCATTTCAGGGTCACCCCCGGCTCCCAATCCACGCGTTAAGGCACGTCCAATATTCAAGACATTGGGAGCTAATGACTTCGATAAGGCCTGGGCATCGGTGTTAATGGCCCAAAACGATACCCCTTCAATGCGTGTTTCAATCATGCGATTCACAGCGTTGCCTCCTCCACCTCCTACACCCAGCACTTTAATGACACAGGGAGGACTGGGGTCTGGTATATTTCTTTCATATCCGTCATCACCGGAAGAGGACATGTAAAGGCATGCTTCCATCTTTTGCTTCTTCTTGCTTATTGGTGTTTGCCCTTTCCATGTTGTTTGCCCTACCACTCTTCCCTTATTCGACAATGATGATGGTGATAGCGATGACGGCGACAATCTACTGGTGCATGCATTATTTGGTGGTAGTACCGACGTCCAAGCTTGGATCTGATATTTGCTCGGGAGGGAGACGATAATGAACAAGCAGCACCATGATATCAGGCAGAAGGAAATTGGAGATCGTCCCATGGCATCGGTTCGTATAGTGAGTGCTGTTCGGCTGCTGCGTCGGGGTAGGTAGGAAGGGATTGGTTCTTATTTTATTGGATAGCCTGCAAAAGTATAATCGAAGCAGCCTTTGGTATTATTGGTAGAGCCAATTGAATAACTAGACAAGTAGCAATCAATCGAAGTGGATTGTTGCCGACAACAATGGCAAGAAGTTGGTATGTTACTTTACTGCCCTACTGTAACCGTGCATGCATGATATCAAGCCCAACAACTCAGTGCATGAATGATCGATGACGATACCATCGGCGCTGCACGGTACAGTGCAAGTAGTGGTAGTACATAGTAGTA
>Ga0163144_10030605_pt1 | contig 10290 bp, 10 predicted proteins | sample OliLak19BULKMAT1_FD_123175 | JGI IMG/M metagenome (GOLD analysis project Ga0163144, IMG submission 123175) | Freshwater microbial mat bacterial communities from Lake Vanda, McMurdo Dry Valleys, Antarctica - Oligotrophic Lake LV.19.BULKMAT1 | ecosystem: Environmental > Aquatic > Freshwater >...
TAACTGCGCAGAAAGTACTGCGGGAAAGAAGAAGGCAGCCATTAAACCGACGAGCGGTAGCAATCGGTTTTTGCTGATGGCGGAAATTGTAGTTGTTCGTTCCATAAGAAACATTAACATATTGTGAATTTGATTAAACCCCCATATTTGAGGAATGATATAATGGTTTTATTAGACATTAAAGAAATTTATGCGCCGGAGCAACATAAAAGCCGAGGGGGAGGGATTGAAAAAATACGGGGGGCGGGGTATTAAAAACACGTAAACAATCATTGCTTATCATTCATGTGTTGTTAATATACGATTAGTCGAACACAAAGATACATTATTTTCTCAAAACCGTGACTTTTTTAATGTTAAAATTTCAGATAATCGAGTTAATGTCAGGTATCTTACGATTTTAACGCAACGAGACAAATATCCTTCTATTGGCACGGGAATGAATTAGTTGATAGTAGTTGCATAATTTTTTTTACAAAAAAAATCATGTAAGTACCATCAACTAATTCATTTACATATACAAACGCATAACAAATTTTAGGCAAGTAGCGGGTAAATAATAACTTGGTACTTCTGATATGATTCCTTTTCACTTAACCTACCCATCTTTTTGTTTAAATGGTCTCGCTAAAAGATAATTGTATAGATAAAAACAAATCTATCTAAAAATACCAAGTTATTATTTGCCCGTTACTAAGGGTTTGTCACAGTTCAATAACTTAATTCAAAAATTGTACCGGATTCTATTTTTTTGAAAAAACTTTTGTTGTTTTTATGGAATCGTTGAAATAAATGTTGAGGTAATAAATACCCGGTACTAAGCCTGCTACCGCTATTTTGGTTTCTGAATAATCAATGCTATTTTGCTGTAAAACCAGTTTGGTAAAGAATAGGGATAAGGCGATAGCCAGCGAGGCAAAAAAATTGTGGTTAAGCATTTTATATATATTGTTGCTTTGTTTATACGCGTACTTGTTTATTTGTTGATGCGCTGATTTGTTGATACGGGATCAATGGGCCAACGCATTTTTCCACACTTCTTTCCAGTTTTCCCAAACTGGCGTATTCCACGAAGAATTGTGCCACAAAATTACGAACTCTCCCTGATATTTTTGCACTTCTTTTTTTAATTTCAGTATCGCGGAGTGGGCATTTTCAGGTGGGTATTTTTTGTATAAGGCAAGGGTGACATCCATTACAATCAGCGGGTGTTCCTGTAAATCCAGCGTTTTCCGGGTCAAAAAATTGAAGACGGGAAAACTCGTGCAGATTCCGCAGCGAAATCCTTCTGCATCGGAATATCCTAAGGTACTGTCCCATTTCAACCCGTGGTCGGCCCAAACCTGCCAAGTGTGTGGTGCTGAAAACCGCAGGTAATGTTGCCTGCCGCCGTGCATTTGTGTTGCCTTATTTTGCGCTAAAATCGCCGTTTTCTTTAAAGAATTTAGTTCTGTGGCAAACAATTCAGGGTGGTCGAATGCTTCATAGGAGGCATGGAAGCCTGTTATATGGCCTCTTTGCACTATTTTTTCTATTAACTGCTGTACGAAAGGATGCCGGAGGGGGTAATAACAATCGGAATCGGGGGCGCGTTGGCCCAAAAAATTGAAATGGGCGATGTGGCCGTGTTTTTCTGATAGTTCCATCAATTCATCAAAGGTATTATTGGGGTCCTGCGGATTCCATAAAGGGCCGCTCAGCCAGTACCTGAACTCCTTATAATCGCGCCTTTTAAACAGGCTTCCCGATAAGGTACGCAGCCGATCAATACCCGAATACCAAAGCAGGGGGGTATCTACATCGTGGGTGGGTACGATGGTAAATTTTCTTTTTAAAGCGGGTAGCACCCAGCCCAATTTTGCGAAAAAATCGCGCAACAGTTCAGCGTATTCATTCACGACCGGTCGGTCTATAAAACGGGATTGTACTGCCAAAGCGGCACTTCCCGGAAATCGCCCGTGTACATCTCGCGTCAGACAGGCGTATTCTTCCCAGCGGGAGAGCATAAAAAAGGAAGCCGCGAAAATATCTATGCCACAATGCGCCCCGTATGCATTAAACATATAGTGTGGTCTGCCAAAAATTACCGTAATCAATTCATCTAACTGAAAAGGGTGGGGCAGGGTAGGCGCGGTTTTGGGAATATTTTCGACGGTAAAATAATCGTTCGCTTCGTGTTTTGAAAAAAAGTGGTCTTCTATGGTTAAAAAAGTTCCGTTGGGCAGGTTTAACCGTGTAACAGGTTGCCCGTCCTCTGTGACGATCTCCTGTTTCGACCACGTAACCGTAAAATCTATTTCCAACAAAACCGTCAGCAATACCTGAAAAACGTACTGTTTTTCGGGCTGGAAACGGCAAGATGTCTCAATGGAGATATTCAATTGACGGGTTTTCGATGAATAATTACAGTAAACTGTTCGGCCTCTATATCATTAATAAATTCAATATGCGGGTAAGCCTGAAGCGCCCGGAGGATACCACTGCCAATAGCGCGATAATCCAGCAGATCAGGGGCAAAAGAATCTAAAAGATTGTTCCGGCGTTTGCGAATACCCTTCCTAATCTCTTGTTCGGTCAGGTTGTTAGGCAATTTGCCGGGACTTTTAATTTCAATTCTGTTGTCAAATACAAACAATTTTATGCTATCATGAATAAAATAATCCCGATGTATTAATGCATTAGTCAACAGTTCATTAATCACTACGGCAGGAATTTCCGGATCACCTGTTGAATTAAAATTTTTTCCGTTCTGCGGTTTTTCTAATTTGGAGTAAATAAATTCAAACCCTTGCTGATACTGTGATTTTAAGGTTCCATACAAATTGTCGCTTCTCCAATATTCGGTGCCACTCAGGTCATTTCCTTTGAACCAAACCGCTGCAATATGAAAACCCGGCAATCGGTGTCGAACATCCAGTCCAAACAGCAATACGCCAGCCACATTGAGTACGCCATCCTTACCTAACCGCATATTTTCGATAACTTGGTTCAATTGATCCCAATCCACTAAGGATCGGTAGCGTTTTTCATAAAACTCTGAAAACCGATCCTTGTCCAACGCTTTGGAAATTTCTGCACCGCTTACTGGCAATTCTTCTGCGTATAGGTTGCTGCTGTTCTGTGGTAATCGCATCAATTCCTGCTTGCTGGTCACTTTTCTTTTATCTGAACCATTTTTTATGAAAATAAGCCCATCTTTATCGGAGTGTGGTTTGTCCAAACCTTCCGGAATAGTGGCCACAATCACTTTTTTTCCTGCTATATCTACGGTTGCCGATTCAATAATTAAGGGAGATTTTACATGATCGTTGGCCGTAGTGGCCAATAAGTTATTGATATGCTGTAGATCAGGGAAACTAGGTCCGGTAATGGCTCCGGTTTTATCATTGATCCCAATAATAAGTTTTCTACCTTTACTGTTAGCAAAGGCGACCATTTCCTGAGAGATACTCACGGTATTCGTGACATTTTCCCTGAGTTGCACAAAACTATTCTCTCCCCCGTTAATCAAATCCGTCAATGCTGTTGCAGTCATAAGTTAGTACCGAGTATTAGTGTGGAGTATGGAGTGATTTCGCAAATGCTCTTATAGGCATCCTATGATTATGCAAAGGTAGTATATAACAATGAGAAAATACTTTTTGTGTTTTTTTGCGGTTCAAATTAATTTACTATATTGTGGTCGTATATAGTTGTATAAAAATAAAAAATGCTGATTTTCGTTTGAAAATTTTGTACAAATTGCACAAATTAAAATAATACTCCAAATTCAATAAGAATAAGTAATGAAGTGAAAATAAACATTATTTTTATTTTTCTTCATTACTTGATTATCAGTAAGTTGCAAAATTTATTATGCATTATTACGTTCATTTATTTACACTTAAAACAACAATTATGCGATTCATCACACAAGTTTTTCTGCTACTGTGCCTTGGGACAGGTATGGTTTCCTGCGTCACCAAAAAGAAGTTTACTACGCTTCAGACAGAATTGGCCACCAAAAAAATGGAATTGGATGCCGCCAATAAAGACCTCGGCAAGTTGGGCGAAACCATCAATGCGCTGACCAATCGGATTGGTGTCTGCGAACGGGAGGCGGAGAAACTGAGGGGTGATATCCGAAACAACCAAAGCACTCTGCAACTGAAAGAAGACCAAATTGTTGATTTGCGCACACAATTGGCCGATTGCAAGGCACAACGCGACAAACAGTCCACTCAGGTAGGCAGCCTGACCGTTCTTTCGCAATCAGCCAATGACAATATTAAAGAAACCCTTTCTCAATTGGAGCGAAAAGACAAATACATTCACTTGCTTCAGGCTGCAAAAACCAAAGCAGATTCCATTAATTTGGCGCTGGCAGTCAACCTGAAGGGGGTATTGAAAGATGGTATTGAGGATAACGATGTGGATGTGAAAGTGGATAAGACCGTCGTTTTCATCAATCTCTCTGATAAAATGCTGTATCAAAGCGGTAGTGCTAATTTGACCCCGCGTGCGAGTGAGGTACTGGGTAAAATAGCCAAAATTATTGAATCTCGCCCTGATTTGGAAGTAATGGTGGAAGGTTACACCGATAATGTGGCCATAAAAACCGCCTGCTTAGACGATAACTGGGATTTAAGCGTGAAAAGGGCCACCTCCGTTGTCAGGGTGTTGCAGACTGCCTTTAAAATTGATCCCAATCGCCTGATTGCTGCCGGACGCGGAGAATACAATACGCTGGCAGATAACAGCACCGAAGCGGGCCTTTCGGTCAACCGTCGTACCAGAATTATTATTCTTCCAAAGATTAATCAGTTCTACGATTTGTTGAACCCCAACGCGGTACCGAAGAAATAACCATTGAAAAACAAATACTTAGTATTATTTTTTTTTGCTACACTCCTGGTGGGTTTAGCCATCCGGCAGGCTCCATGGAAGCGGGAAATTAGTGTGCAGGTGCAGGTTATTCGATTGGATACGGCTTTGATCACTCAAATTAATGTACTGAATACAAGTGGCATTGAGTGGTCTTTTCTTAAATCTGATCAGCATTGGGCGATTGAACAAAATGGTCGTAGTGTGTCCGTTCCATTAGCAGGAATGGACACACTACTTCGAGCGCTTGCGCCGGTGCGCTCCCTGAGTATTGCTCCATCAGGCAGCAATATTGACAGTGTATTTAAACAAAATGCCCTGAAATGTCGTGTTTGGTGTGGTGGCAGGGTGGAAGAGCATTTTGAGCTGGCGCTACTCAATGATAACAGGGCTTTTTTAAGGATCTCCGGTCAACAGGAAGTGGTGTATGTGATAGCCGCAAACCTGTTTAGGTTATTATCTAAAGATTTAAGCAGTTATCGCCTCGTTCAGGCTTTTTCCTTCCCCTCTGATCGGGTTGAAGGGCTTCGTATTTTGCAAAAAGATACGTTGTTGTTTGAATGGACGAAGCGGGATACTGCCGGATTTGATGCCCCGCAACGACTTGCTGCCGCTGCTTTGAAAGACAGCATTACGGTTTGGTGCGATACGTTACACCAACTTTCAAAGGGTAGTTTTGCCGATTTTTTTGACGAAAGCATCCTAAAAAAGCGGTTATTTATGGAAATTTACCTAACCATTCAACAACAATCGGAGCCAATTCACCTGCGCATTATCCGTTTTCAATCGGCAGATATGCCAGAAGATTTGTCGGCGTTGCGGCGCCCAGAAGACCTTCCGGTATTGGTGTTACATTCCTCTCAAAACCCCAATAATTATTTTTCTATAAAAGATACTGTATTGATTAACACTCTTTTAAATATGATTGCCCGGATAAAGCAATTTTAATTAGGAACGAGTAAATAATAAGGCTCTTTTACCGTTAATCGTTTATGTCGGCTTCTCCGCTCATTTCTCCCGCTATTCCTAATCGTTTTAGCATCATTACCGTTGTTTATAATGGTGCTGATTTGTTGCCCGGAACAATGGAGAGTGTATGGTGCCAAACGTATACGCCTTTTGAATATATTATTATTGATGGCGGTTCAACAGACGGTACAAAAGAAATTATTGATAAATTTCAGCAAAAGATGCCTTATTTGCGCTGGATTTCTGAACGGGATAAAGGTCTTTATGATGCGATGAACAAAGGTTTGCAAATGGCTACCGGCGATTTTGTTTGGTTTCTCAATGCGGGCGATCATTTGTTTGCTCCACAAACCCTTGAGCAAATGGTGGCAAAGATCACGCCTGAAACAGATGTATTATACGGCGATACGATGTTGGTCAATGCGGCGCGGCAACCGCAGGGGCTTATGAGCAAATTGACCACCCGTTCGCTGCCCGAAAAACTCCGTTTGTATCATTTTTTGAGTGGTATGCGGGTGGTGCATCAGTCGTTTATTGCCCGAAAATCACGCTGTGAACCTTATATAGCGGATAATCTTTGCGCTGATTATGACTGGTGTATCAAAATATTGAAAAAAAGTCGGGAAAATGTCAATACTGGCTTAGTGCTTTCTGCTTATCTGATGGGTGGTATTTCCAAAAAACGCCATCAGCAGTCCTTGAAAGACCGGTTTATTATTATGCGTCAACATTTTGGTTTGCTGCCGGCACTGGCTGCACACGGCTGGATATTTATCAGAGCGGCAATGCATCAATTGATACGAACAGGTCAAAAGAAATACTAATTTTATGTTTCGCAGCACTTTTTTATTGTTTGTTTTGTTGCTTTTCCGGGTGCCTGACATAATGCATGGCAGGCAACACCGGTTTCACCGAATTGTTACGATTGTCAGGCGGCTGCGATGGTCAGTTTTGCTCATGGGAGTGGGTATTGGAGTCGGCACCATTGGATATGTATTTATTGAAAATTATCCCTGGTTCGATGCCTATTATATGTCTGTGATAACGTTGGCCTCCGTAGGTTTTAGTGAAATTCACCCCTTGGGATTTTGGGGGCGCTTGTTCACTACTTTTTTGATTCTGTTCAATATAGGCTTATTTACTTACTCTATTTCCACCATTACCGGTATTTTTGCTGAAGGTGGCTTTACAAAATTATTGCGTGATTTCAGGATGCAACAATCTATACAACACTTGAGCGGACACACCATTGTTTGTGGTTTTGGCCGTCATGCCATGGAAGTGGCAGAGGAGCTGTCCAAGCAGGGCAGTAAATTTGTTATCATTGAAAATGATGAAGAAAAAATAGCGGCACTGCGGGAAGAAAACGTTTTTCTGTATGTAGAAGGCGACGCTACCGATGATGCTACCTTGACCGAAGCCGGCGTGGAACGCGCTGCTGCCATTGTTATCACGTTGCCAAGTGATGCCGATAACCTGTACATTACCCTGTCTGCCCGTCAGATGAACCCGGCATTGAGGATTATTTGTCGGGCACACACCCTCGCCGATGAAACTAAGTTGCGGCGGGCAGGAGCTGATCACACGGTAGTTCCCGAGCGCATTGGCGGCTTTTACATGGCAACACTCGTGGATAAGCCCGATTTGGTAGAGTTTTTCACCCTGATCTCCAATATGGGGCCGAGTAATGTGGTTTTTGAAGAAATTCCCGTTCAGCAACTACATACACGCTTCAAAGACAAAACGATTGCGTCTTGCGGATTGTTCCACAGCGCAAGGGTCTCTTTAGTGGCCATTCGATATCCCAATGGTCAATACGAATTCAACCCGCTTCCCACAACCCCCTTACTCCCCGATCACCATATTGTTGTTTTGGGCAATATGGAGCAAATTGCTGATTTTATGGAACAAGCCTTATGATGTTGGATCATCGGAACAGTTTGCAGTCAGGCGATGTGTCGCACAGCAAAAAGATAGGGGCAACGACCAACCTTTATTGAAAATTGGTACGGCTGGGTGGATAAGTGGTTTGATATCCCATTGGGAATCAGGTTTTAATGTATTGTTGCACGGTTTGTATAGTGCAGCAATTCAACCATTCAATATCTTTTCAGCGGATGCCTGACCAGCGTATCGTCTATCCATTTTTTTGACTGCTCCAATAAATATCCGGCATCGGAGTGTTTGATGGGGGGGCCATAGCACACGGTAATGGGCATGGTGGGTTCCGACATTCGGCGTGCGGCGTGGCGCAAAAGGGGATCATCTCCTACCCAGCAATCGCGTTCATCGGCAAAACACAATGCGACGGGTACGACGGGGATTTGCATTCGGGCTGCCAACTCGAAAACGGCTCTTTTAAAGGGCAGGGTGCCATCTAAAGCAGAGGTATCTCCTTCCGGAAAAATAATAATGGGTGCTCCCTGACGCAACACTTTTGCAATAGCGCGCACTGCGGCAACCCGGCTGGCAGGGTCATCTCTTTGCACAAATAACATCCCGGCCATGCTGCCTCCGGTGCCAATGAGTGGCATTTTAGCAATTTCGGCCTTTGCAACGGGGTATGCATCTACATCTCGCAGGATGAGCAGGGGGTCGAAGTGTATTCGGTGGTTGCTGACAATGACGCAGCAGCCACGAGGTATTTCGCCGACTACCGTAATTTTAACCCCCACTCCTGGCAGGAGTGTGTGCGCCCACCGCCGCCTGACGCGCATCAAAGTAGCGACGGGTTGACCCAATATCTTATGGCGTATCGCAACTTCTGCTACAATACGGGCCGTATAAATCAGAAAAAATAATAGACGATAAAATAGTCGAATACGTTTCACCGGTAAAAGGAGGATTTGAACAGTTGTTTTGGGTTTACTCAGACTGAATTAATTTACTGATGTAGGCTTCTACTTTTGGCGTGCGTTTATTCCCTTCTGCCGCAATCAGGGCGGTAAATTCTTTTATACGCGCTGCTATTTTGGTTTGGGGATATTTTTCTAATGCGTATGCCCAAACCTTTAAATACTCGGGGCTTACTGCTCCGGTTTCATAATCAAATGCGGGGGTATTATTGGCCCCCGAAATAAACGTATCCCCTATCCATTTTTCCGAGTGGCGAGTTTCCTCCGAAAGTACAAAATTGGGATTTGATTGGTTGAACCGCTCCCAGAAGACACAGCGATCCATGAGCTGCTCCATGGGTATGACGATGCCGCCATCCTCCCAGGCATGTTCATTTTGTTCAATTTGAAGCTCTTGATCCAAATAAGTTTTCATTTCGGGGGTAGCACGTGGAGCAAAAAATGCGTGCAGTTGCATCGGATCGGCTACCGGAAAAACCATTCCTTCTGCCGTCTCAAGGCGAAAACCATTGGCTGGAAAAGCACGCGTTGCGGGGTATTTTTGGTAATTAAATTGATATTTATACACCGATTCCTGATCCTCGGGAGTCCATTGAATGGCTTCCATGGGTTTGTAATACTCGCCTTCTACTTCCATCCGGCTTAAAAATTGGTCTAACAGTATGTATGCGGCGTCTGCTAAAGGGCCTTTCGTGTCGGCAAAGTGGCTTTTTACGTAATCCCACGCTTTTTTACCGCTATCTATTTGTTTTACATTCAAACTTTTCAGGAAAGTGGTCAATTGCGTTAAAGTACTCAAGTCGGGGCTGGAGGCTGATGTACCCGCATATACTTTCTGTAAAGCACCAAGAAAAGCCCAGCCGTTTTTTGGTTCGGCCGTAGTACCCGTTACCTTTGTGTAAGGCTCGGTGTAAATAACACCTCTTAAAGTCACTTCTTCTTTGTTAGCAGAGTATTCGCCGCTGCCGATAACAAAAGATCCTTCCGGAAATTGGGCGATGACTTTACCCGCTTTGGAGGCTTGCTCGCGGAGATTGAGCTGATCTACCATAACGGCGTACAACAACATTTCCGGCCGGGGCGCAGTCGTGTTGGATGCGGAAGAAGACTCAGTGCCGGGCGCTGCCGTTTTATCGGCTGGCTGCTGGCAGGCGTTAATAAAAAAGGCCGCACTAAAAGCGGCCAGCAATAAGGTGGAATTGCGATACATAAATGATTGGAATAAAAAAAATGCGGAGGGGGAGGGATTCGAACCCCCGGTACCTTCCAGTACGACGGTTTTCAAGACCGCTCCATTAAACCACTCTGGCACCCCTCCGGCTGGCAATAAATGTATCTCTTAAAGAACGGGCGCAAAGGTATAACAGTTCCCGAATAATCCATGTAAATTGAAAAAAATATTTGCATTTTTTTGTTGGCTGTTCATTTTATTTAATTTTTCTTAAAAAAAAACGGCATCCTTCATTTTGCGGGAGAAGTAGTTGACAGTTTCTTTATACAATTATTTCAAATTTTCATAATAAATAATTGATTATCAATGTTTTAATTCAATTTATTTTTATTTGCCGAAAATAAAAGTGTCAACTACTTATGAAGGATGCCA
>Ga0163144_10030607_pt1 | contig 10289 bp, 10 predicted proteins | sample OliLak19BULKMAT1_FD_123175 | JGI IMG/M metagenome (GOLD analysis project Ga0163144, IMG submission 123175) | Freshwater microbial mat bacterial communities from Lake Vanda, McMurdo Dry Valleys, Antarctica - Oligotrophic Lake LV.19.BULKMAT1 | ecosystem: Environmental > Aquatic > Freshwater >...
ACCGCCCTCCGGGAGCCCCCATTGAACGTCACCCAAGAAGTCCTGCGCGTGCTCGATGAAGTACTCAGCCTCAACGGCCGCAGTTCCGCATTTACCCGCGACACTCCCCTGCTGGGCGCCATCCCCGAGCTGGACTCCATGGCCGTGGTGTCGTTGATCACCAGTATGGAGGACCAGTTTGGCCTGGTGGTGGACGACGACGACATCGATGGCGCAACCTTTGCCACCGTCGGCTCACTGGCCGACTTCGTCACCGCCAAACTCGCTGACTGATCCATCCCGCCACCCACTGCAGACTCAAGAACTCCATGAAAATCACCGTTGTCGGAACTGGATACGTTGGCCTTGTCAGTGGCGCCTGTATGGCCGAAGTGGGCAACGATGTGTTGTGCCTGGACCTGGACGCCGCAAAAATCCGCACCCTGCTGGAAGGCGGCATACCCATCCACGAGCCCGGCCTGCTGGAAATGGTCAGCCGCAATGTCGCCGCTGGCCGCTTGCACTTCACGACCAATGTGGAGCAGGCAGTACGACACGGCACCATCCAGTTCATCGCCGTCGGCACGCCGCCCGACGAAGACGGCTCGGCCGATCTGAAGTACGTGCTGGCCGCCGCCCGCAATATCGGTCGCCTGATGACCGACTACAAGGTAGTAGTGGACAAGAGCACAGTGCCGGTCGGCACCGGCGACCTTGTAAAGGCCGCAATCACCGAGGAGCTCGCCAAGCGCGGGGTCAAGACCCCATTTAGCGTGGTATCGAACCCGGAGTTCCTCAAGGAAGGCGCTGCGGTGGAAGATTTCATGCGACCTGACCGGATCGTGGTGGGCGCCGACAACGAACAGGCAGTCTTCCTGATGCGCGCGCTCTACGCGCCATTCCAGCGCAACCACGAACGCCTGATCGTGACCGATGTTCGCAGCGCGGAGCTGACCAAGTACGCGGCCAACGCCATGCTGGCCACCCGCATCAGCTTCATGAACGAACTGGCCAACCTGGCAGAAAAACTGGGTGCAGACATCGAGATGGTGCGCCAGGGCATCGGGTCCGATCCGCGTATTGGTTACGACTTTCTGTATCCTGGTTGTGGCTATGGCGGCTCCTGCTTTCCAAAAGACGTAAAAGCCCTGATCAAGACGGCGGCCGACAAGGCCGGCATCGACCTCAAGGTTCTGGGCGCGGTGGAACAAGCCAACGACGCGCAAAAACATGTACTGACCCACAAGATCACGCGCCACTTCGGCGCCGACCTCACAGGCAAACACTTCGCTCTGTGGGGGCTGGCCTTCAAGCCCAATACCGACGACATGCGCGACGCGCCGAGTCGCGCGCTGCTGGGTGACCTCTTTGCGGCAGGGGCAACCGTAACTGCCTATGACCCAGTCGCCATGCCGGAGGCGAAACGAATCTTTGGCGATGAGCCGCGCCTGCGCTACAGCAGCAAAGCCATGGACGCGCTGGACGGCGCGGACGCACTCGTCATCGTCACGGAATGGAAAGAATTCCGCAGCGCCGATATGGACACGATCAAACAAAAGCTCAAGACGCCGCTGGTGTTTGACGGACGCAACCTGTACGACCCTAAGTTCGTGCGCTCGCAGGGCATAGACTATTTTCCGATCGGACGCTGATGCGGCCGACGCGGCCATGGTGACTCCCCCGTCCGTCCGGACCGTGGCGCCCATGCCCTTTCAACCCGAGGCATTCTTCCTCGCCGCCGATGCCGGTCGCCCGGGCCAGCGCATGTGCCTGTTCCATCCGTCGCACACGGCGCGATCCGTCGGCTCCGTGCTGTACGTGCCTCCGTTCGCAGAAGAGATGAACAAGGCCCGCCGCATGGCGGCGCTGCAGGCGCGCGCGATGGCACAGGCCGGCTTCGCGGTACTGCAGATGGACTTGCTGGGTTGCGGCGACAGTTCCGGAGACTCGGCCGACGCAACCTGGCACGACTGGGTCGGCGACGTGGTCCAGGGCGCCCGATGGCTGCGCGAGCGCAGCGCGGCTGCGCTGTGGTTGTGGGGTCTGCGCGCGGGTTGCCTGTTGGCCGCCGACGCGGCGCGGCACTTGCCCGATCCGTGCAATTTCCTGTTCTGGTCACCGGTGACTGCCGGCAAGACCCAGTGGCAGCAGTTCCTTCGCCTCAAGCTCGCCGGCGACATGCTGGGCGGCAATACAAAGGGCGTCAGCGAGGCTTTGCGCCAGCAACTCGCGGCCGGAGAAAATATCGAAGTCGCGGGTTATGGTGTGTCGCCGGGCCTGGCGCGGGGCCTGGAGCAAGCCGTACTGGCTCCGCCGCCCGTGGCGCCGGCGGACCCCATGCGCAGGCTGGAATGGCTGGAGCTTTCCACGCGCGAGGAAGCCAGATTGAGCCCGGTGGCGCAAATGGCCTTGGGCCAGTGGGAGCAGGCTGGGTTTGCTGTACGCAGCCGGATCGCCAATGGCCCCTCGTTCTGGCAGACCACCGAAATAGAAGATGCGCCGGCGTTGGTCAGCGCATCGCTGGAGGCCATCGGCAGCGCGGCGCAATCACCGGCGCTGGCCCATTGACATGGAACTGCGCAGAAACCTCCAGCGCTTTCTCAGTCCCTTCCGGGAGTTTGGCTTGCTGGCGGGTGCCCTGTATGCGGCAGACCGCCTGCTGCGCCCCTTGTCGCCGGGCCTGGGCATCTACTGTTATGAATTCATGGTGCAGCCGATTGGGGACAAGGCATTGTTGCCGCCCAACCTGGCGAAAAACCTCCGATTCACCGAAATCGGGCGCGGGCACCCGGCGGTGGACGCCATGCCCGCGCGCGCGGAGATCAAGTCATCACGCTTCGACCAAGGTGCGATCTGCCTCGGTGCGTACCGCAAGGACACGCTGATCGGGTATGCGTGGTTCTGTTTCAAGGCCTACGAAGAGGACGAAGTCCGCTGCACCTACGAATTGGCGGAGCCGGAGCGCTCGGTATTCGATTTCGACTTCTACATCCTTCCCGAACACCGCATGGGAATCGGCTTCCTGGCCATATGGCATGGCGCCAACGAGTATCTGCGCGCGCGCCACATCCGCTATACCTTCAGCCGCCTGACCCGGTTCAACCTGGCCTCGCGCAAGGCACACGCCCACCTGGGCTGGAAGCGCGTCGGCCGGGCCGTGTTTTTCCAGGCATGGAAGCTCGAACTGATGCTGGCCGACAGAGCCCCGTTCGTGTTCCTGTCGACGCCCGGCGGCAAGCGCCCGCGCCTGCGGCTTACTCCGGAGAAATTGACCGCCGCCGCGGCGTGGCCCTCCGGGGATGTGCGATGATCTTCACCATCCGCATTGCGCCAGTATCCACAGAGGGGGTCAATTTGCACAGCGAAGCAGAAATTCTCGCAAAATTCATCCGCGAGGAAACCGGTTATAGCGGTCCGCTGGATCCGGAGATGGACATGCTCGAGGCCGGCATACTGGACTCGTTCACTATCGTGTCCCTGGCCATGTTTGCGCAGGAGCAGTTTGGCGTCGAGTTCGAGGGCGAGGAAATCGTCCGGGAGAATCTCGCGCACCTGTCCAGCCTGGTGGCTTTGGTACGGAAGAAGCAGACCTCCGGTGGCAGAGCGGGCTAGCGCGGCCAGGGCGCCGTTGGCGGCAGGGCCTGCCCCAGACGCCGCCCTGCGGCACTCCACCCCCCATCCGAATGCCGCCAGCGCCTGCCCAGACCGCAGTTGAAGAAAGGTTCAATACGATGCCCGCCTCGATTCCCCGATACCTTGCCGAAACCGCCCAACGCCTGCCGGACAAGACCGCCGTCGTGTCGAAAGACCGCTCGATCACATTTGGCGAGCTGCATACCGAGGCACTGTCCGGTGCCGAGTGCCTGCGCGAGATCGGCGTCAAGACGGGCGACCGGATCGGCATCTGCATGGACAAGACGGTCGACCAGATACTGGCCATCCTCGCCGTGCTGTATGCAAATGCCGTGGTGGTGCCCATACTGCCGCGCCTGAAGGGTCCCAACATCCGGCACATCATCGAGAACTCGGGCATGTCGGCCATGATCACCGACGCCGATCGCCTCAACGAGGTGGCAGAGTTCGAACACCTGACGCGGCTCGTCACCGGCCATGGCGAGGTCAGCAACGAATGGCCGAACCTGCCCTATCTGCGCCGCTTCATTCAGCCGCGCGGATTCTTCGACCGCATCGGCAACGACAACGCCGCCATCATCTACTCGTCGGGATCGACCGGCCGGCCCAAGGGTATTCTCATCGCCCACCGCAATCTGGCCGAAGGCGCCGACATCACCTCCGAGTACCTCGAAACGCGTGAGGACGACCGCATCGGCTGCGTGCTGTCGTTCAATTTCGACTACGGCATGAACCAGATCTGGCAGACCCTGCGCAAAGGCTGCACCTTGTACCTGCACGACCTGGCGTTGCCGAATGACCTGTTCGCCATGATGTCCAAGTACAAGATCACGGCGCTGCCGGTGATGCCGGTTTTCATCACCAAGATGTTCGACCGGCGCCTGAAGGTCATGACCTCCGGCTTCGATTTCTCGCCCCTTCGCTACGTGTGCTCCACCGGGGGACGGCTTTCGTCCGACATGATCGCCGACCTCCAGCGGGCCTTCCCGGGCGCCAGGATCTATTCGATGTTTGGCCTGACCGAGGCGTTCCGCTCGACCTACCTCGCCCCCGGCAAACTGGATTCGCACCCGACCTCGATCGGCAAGTCGATTCCGGACTGCCAGGTCATGGTGCTGGACGCACAAGGTGAGGAGTGCGCGGCCAATGTCGTCGGTGAACTGGTCCACCGCGGTGCCACCGTCACCAAGGGCTACTGGAACGACCCGGTCAACACCGCCAAGTCGTTTCGCACCCACCCGCGGTTTCCGGGAGAAACACTCGTCTACAGCGGCGACAAGGTGTACCGCGACGAGGAGGGCTTTCTGTACTTCGTGGCGCGTGGCGACGACATGATCAAGACCAAGGGCTTCCGCGTCAGTCCGACCGAGGTCGAGGCCGAAGTGACACGCCATCCCGACGTGGTCGACGCCGTGGCCTTCGCGATTCCCAATATCACGGTGGGAGAGGATGTCGGCTGCGCCTATACGAGCGTCAGTGGTCAGGCCGTGCCACAGGCGGTTCTGACCCAGTTCCTCAAGGCCAACCTGCCCAATCACATGGTGCCTGCGGTACTGCTGCATTTCGACGCCTTCCCCATCACCGGCAACGCCGGCAAGCTCGACCGCAAGACCATCAAGCAGGACGCCTTTGAGCGCCTGGGCCTCGACACGGCTGCCTCGGCGCCCGCCCCGGCAGGCGCGCGCGGACCCGCGCCATGACGGCAGGCGCGCCGCGCAGGCCGCGCCTGGTGATCGGGGTGATCGGCGACGACATCCATGTCGTGGGCAACCGCATCATGCATCTGGCGCTGGAGGAGTCGGGTTGCCAGGTGTTCAACCTGCGCACCCGCAACCGGCCCGAGCACTTCTGCCAGGCCGCGCTCGAGACCAACGCCGACGCCGTATTCGTCTCGTCGCTCAATGGCGAGGGCGAGTACTGGTGCGCCGATTTCCGCCACCGGCTGACGGCCATGGGCATGGGCCAGGTGCTGCTGTATGTCGGCGGCAACGTCGTGGTTGGCAACCGCCCCGAGGCCGAGGTCGAGGCCCTGTTCAGGGGCTACGGCTTCGACCGTGTGTACCACCAGCGGCCGGACATCGGCGCGGCCATTGTCGACCTATTCGAGGACCTGAAAAATGGCACGACCCAGCGTATCCGCGCGACTGCATGATCTGGAGCGGCAGCGGGCGCAGGTGCTGTCGCACCCGCTGGCGCGCGGCATCGCCCCGGACGAGGTGCAACGCTTCCTCGCCACACTGCCCGACCAGCGCTTCCCGTCGCTATGTTATGCCGCGCGCGGCGCGACACCGCTGATCCAGCCGCGCGGCGGGGTTCCGCTGTTCGAGGACCAGTTGGCCCTCACGCAGGCGCTCAGCAGCGCTGGCGCCGACTTCATTCCGCTGACGATCGACAGTTACACGCGCCACAACCAGTACGACACGGCGACCCAGTTGCTCAAGCGCAGCGAGGAGGAAGGCCGCAGCTACCTCAACGGTTACCCGCTGGTCAGCCATGGCCACGAGCTCACCCGCCAGTTGTACGTGGGCCTGGACAAACCGGTCAGCCTGCGCCACGGCACGCCCGATGCGCGCCTGCTGGTCGAGGTGGCCATTGCATCGGGCATCGTCGAGATCGAGGGCGGCGGCCTGTGTTATTGCCTGCCGTATTCCGAAGGTTTCCCGCTCGACCGCTGCCTGCTGTACTGGCAATATGTGGACCGCGTGTGCGCCCTGTATTCGACGCCGCAGCGTCCGGTACACCGCGAGAGCTTCGGCCCCTTGAGTGCGACACTGGTGCCCCCCGCGATTGCCATGGCGATAGAGATCGTCGAGGCCCTGCTTGCCGCAGAGCAGGGCGTGGCCTCGTTCGCCGTCAGTTTCGGCCAGACCGGCTCCTTCATCCAGGACGTGGCCACCGCGCGCGTGCTGCGCAAGCTGGCGCGCCACTACCTGGATGAATTCGGCTTCGGCAGCGTGCGGCTGTCGCTGGTCTACCACCAGTGGATGGGCCAGTTTCCGGCCCAGCGCGAGCGCGCCGCAGCCCTGATCGCCGGCTCGGCGCTGATCGCCGGTGTGATCGACGCGGACAAGATCGTCGTCAAGACGGTGGACGAAGCCCTGGGCATCCCGCGCCCTTCGGTCAACGCCGAGGCGGTGGATACGGTGCGCTACGTGCTGCGCACCTTCAGCGCGGCCGGCGCCATCGACTCCCCCACCATCGAACTGGAAGCCACCTTGCTCGAATCCGAGGTGCGCAGCATTCTCGGCGCGATCTTCGCGCTGTCGGGCGACGTGTTCTGGGAAAGCGTGTACCGCGCGTTTCAGCTGGGTTACCTCGACGTGCCATTTTCACCGCATGCAGACAACGCCAACAAGCTGGTGTCCATGCGCGATGGGAACCATTCGATCCGCATCAGCGATGCCGGTCAGGTACCCATCAGCGCGGCCGATGCCGCAACCGAGCGGCGTTTGCTCGAGGCGCGCGCGGACCGCTCCGATCTGACCTACCGGCAAATGCTCGCCGACATCTCCTTGATGGTGTGACACAGATGACCCTCCCCGGCGCCACCTCTTCTTCCCAGCCCGGTGTGCGGTATGCCCTGGACATAGGCTCAACGGTCGTCAAGCTGGCACGCCTGGATGGCGCAGGCATGCTGGAAACCCAGCAGTTCTTCCCACGCGACTTCGAGGCCGGCATCGCCCGCCAGGTCGGCGACGTGCTGGCCGCCGCCGGGATCGATCCCGAGCGCGACACGATCCTGGCCTGCTCGTCGGCAAACGGCGGCTTGCGTATCGGCATCGTGTGCCTGACCAAGCACTTCAGCGGAGCGGCATTGCGCAACCAGATCCTGCTGGCCGGCGCCAATCCGGAGTTCGTGCACGACATGGACGAAGCCAACGGGGATTCCCGGCGCGTGGACATGCTGCTCGTGGGCGGCGGCATCGACTGCGAGGATGCCGGGCCCGCCGAAAGGCGGCTGCTGGACTTCGATCCCGGGCGCTACCGCTACGGCACGCTGGCCTACGCCGGCAACCGCTTCCTCGCAGATGCATTCGTGCAGCGCTTTGCGGGTACGCTGGTGATCGCCAATCCGCTGGCCGACTCCCTGTCCGGGCGGGTGGGCGGCGTCTTCGAGACGGTGCGCCGCGCCTACCTGGACGACCTCGTGTTCAAGGAAGGCGTGAGCGAACTTCCCGGGCAACTGGGCCGCAGCATCCGTCCGACACCGGAAGTCGCCAACCGCGGGTTCCTGCGCGCGGTACAGAACCAGTCGACCTTCACCATTGTCGGCGCCTGCATCGTGCTGGACATCGGCGGCGCCACGACCGACCTGCACTACACGGTCGAAGTTGTAAGCGAATCGAGCCTGGTGCGGCCGGCCCGTGGCATGTCGGTTGCGCGTTATGTGTTCACCGATATCGGCATCGTCGCGTCGCGCGATACCTTGATGGCGCAGTTGCGCGGGCACACGCAGCTGTACGAGTTCCTGGGTGCGGTGCTTGGCCAGGACGTGCGCGACGTCTTCGCAGCCCTGCGCGAAGGCGACTACACACCGTCGCCCGCGCTGCTGTCCTATGCCTGCCTGTTCCTGGCGCTGGACCGCTTTGCCAAAGGCCGCGGTCCGGGCCTTCCCACGGGCGACCTCGACAAGGTGGCGCAGATCATCCTCACCGGCGGCGCAGCGCAGACGCTCGACGTATCGGCGGTTAACCGCGTCGTGGCCCTGATGCTTTCGCCCGGCGGGGCACCGCCGCTGGTGCAGGTGGACCAGCGCTACGAGATATGGGTCGGAGGAATCACCTGGACCGACGACATGCCAGCATGAACGACAACACCAAGGACCACACGGCGGCGTCGTTCGCCGGGCCACCCCAGGAACGACTGGTCGTGCCATTGCCAGAGGCAATGGCTCTTCAGCCCGTCCCAAGCTGCGCAGGCAGCTTGGGAGCGGCGGACCTCAGCCCCGTTGGGGGGCCTGGCGAAGCCAGGGCTGGGGGCTCCAGCCCGGCCGGCATTCCGCGCGCCGACTGGGAGCAGCTTGCCGCACAGCATGGCACGCCCTACTTCCTGTACGACGCCGACCAGGTGCGCCAACGGGTGCAGGCCGTGCGCAATGCCCTCGAAGGGACGGCCCAGGTCTACTACGCGGTCAAGGCCAATCCCAACCTCGCCCTGCTGCGTTCGCTGGTGTCCCATGCCGATGGCGTGGACATATCGTCCGGCGGCGAACTGGTGCAGGCACAGCTGGCGGGTTTCGATGCGGCGAGCATGAGCCTCGCCGGACCGGCCAAGACCAGCGCGGAACTGGAGGCAGCCATACGCGCGGGGGTTGGCTGCATCAGCATGGAATCGGTACGCGAGATCGAGGAATGCGCCCGCATCGCGCGCCGTATCGGGATGGCGGCCCATGTGAGCTTGCGCGTCAACCCGCTGCAGCTCAACCGGGCCTTCGGCATGAAGATGGGTGGCCGCGCCATACAGTTCGGCATCGACGAGGAGGAACTGCCCCAGGCCGGCGCGCGCGTGCTGGCGCTCAGCCCGTGGCTGGATTTTCAGGGCATCCATGCCTATGTCGGCAGCCAGTGTTTCGATCCCGCGGGCATTGTCGAGGCCACGCGCAATACATTGCGCATCACGCGTGAACTGGAACAGGCATCCGGATTGCGCTGCAGCAAGATCAATCTCGGCGGCGGTTTCGGCGTCTCACACGGTCAAGAGCGCCGCGAGCTCGACCTGGCCGCACTGGCACCGGAGTTGCTCCCGGTGCTCAAGGCGCACCGGGACACCACACCCTGGCCCTGCACACTGATCTTCGAACTCGGGCGCTTTCTTACCGCTCAGGCCGGCATCTACGTGACCCGGGTGGTCAGCCGCAAGGCCTCGCGCGGCAAGCTGTTCCTGGCCTGTGACGGCGGGCTCAACCACCACCTGGGCGCAGCGGGCACCTTCGGCGCCACGATGCGCAGCAACTTCGCGCTCTGCAACCTGAGCCGGCCGCAGGCGACGCCCCGGGTGTGCAGCCTGGCCGGGCCCTCGTGCAACCCCACCGACTTGCTCGGTGTGGATGCCTTGTTGCCGGAACCGGCCGAGGGCGACCTGCTCGGGGTTGCCATGTCGGGCAGTTACGGCCTCACGGCCAGCCCGATCCTGTTCCTCGGGCGCGACACACCGGCCGAACTCGTGCGCACCGATGGGGCCGTAGTCGTGGGGCGCCGCCGCCACACCATTGCCGATTTCAACTAAGAGCGTGAGAGGCAATCCCATGCACCCGCGTGAGGCTCCAAAACAGGTCCAATCCAGGCGCAAAACGCAACCGGGGTTGGCCCCCGGCAAGGCTTTGCAACAAAGAGTGGGCCTGTTTATGGGGCTCACCCGAAAGGCCGGGTTACCCAAGGACGTTGGGGGGGGTGTTGCGCCCCTCGCGAAGGCAGCAGCCTTGGCTGCGCGGTACGCCTACCCCAGCGCCCTTGGCCACCTTGGCGCAGGCGCATTGAATCGCCTCTCACGCTCTGATACTGCGGTCACCCGGGTGACCCGCAGGCAAAGCGCCATCGCGTGAACTACACCGAACAAGCCATCACCTTCGATTGTGCCCATGAGATGCTGGTGGGCACACTGGCCGCGCCGCAGGCACCTTCGGCGACCGGCGTGGTCGTGGTCGTGGGCGGTCCCCACTACCGCGTCGGCAGCCACCG
>Ga0163144_10030608_pt1 | contig 10289 bp, 4 predicted proteins | sample OliLak19BULKMAT1_FD_123175 | JGI IMG/M metagenome (GOLD analysis project Ga0163144, IMG submission 123175) | Freshwater microbial mat bacterial communities from Lake Vanda, McMurdo Dry Valleys, Antarctica - Oligotrophic Lake LV.19.BULKMAT1 | ecosystem: Environmental > Aquatic > Freshwater > Lake...
CCCGACTTCACCTCCATCAGCAGCACGTCACCGCCCTGGTTGACGACGACGATGTCGATCTCGCCATGCTGTTCCCACTCGCCCGATGCCCGGACCCAGTCGACGCTATGGAACAGCGTGTACGCCGCAGACAACCCGCGCTCCAGCGTCTGCAGCAGGTCAAGCTCGGCGTAGTCGCCGACGGTCAATGCAATACGAGGTGGTAGACCTGGGCAGAGGCGGGCCATTGGCGATTGGTATCGGTTGTTGTTGAGGCGATGCTATCGCCTTGCCAGAAGTTGCTCCGACGAGAGAGCGCCTTGTTGTGCCAGCGTTGAATTGCACCAGGGGCCCTGCGGATGTCACCAGGAAATATTTTGTCTTGATATCGCACTGGCTCACGCTGTGAGCCTCGGGCCTGTCAGCATGAACACCTAGCCATTGTCTGCGGGCCAAGCTGCGCCACCACAATCCACTCACGTTATCGCCCCTCCACTGCCCTTCAATGCTCTACATCCACTTCGCCAACCGCTTCGAGACGCTGTCCGACCTGCTTGTCGACCGGATAGGAGCAACTGCCGGCTCAGTCTTCATCGAGGTCCAGATCGTCGTTCCGAGTGCCGCGATCAAGCGGCGCCTGACGCTTGAACTGGCGAGGCGGCACGGCATTTGCGCCAATGTGCGCTTCTCCTATCTCGCCAGGTGGCTCTGGCAGCAGATTGGCAGGGTCGTCCCCGGCGTGCTGGATGAGTCTCCCTTCGATGCTTCGGTATTGGGCTGGCGCGTTTACGCCGCCTTTGGGGATGAGAAATGGGTTAGACCACACCCTCGCCTGTCGGCTTATCTCGAACGGTCCGACCCGGTCATGCGCTTCGAGCTGGCGATGCGCGTCGCTGGCCTCTTTGACCAGTACATCACCTACCGCCCCGACTGGCTGGCTGCCTGGTCGCGCAACGAGGTTGTCGATCTCGGCAACCCCGACGCGAGTGCCAAGGCCGACCAGGATTGGCAGGCCGCCCTCTGGCGGAGGCTTTCCGCGGAGATGGGGACTGTCGAAAGGCATCCGATCACCGAATTTGAGCAGGCACTCGGTAGTCGTGACGATGGTGCCGGTGCCTGGCGCGTGCTGCCGCCATCGGTCCACGTCGTCTGCCTGCCGACGATGCCACCTTTGCATCTGAGGCTGCTCCAGTCGCTCGGGCGGCGAATCGAAGTTCACCTGTACGCGCTGAATCCGTGCCAGGAGTATTGGTTCGAGGTGGTCGACCGCCGGCGGCTAGCCTACCTCGCAGCGCGCGGGAGCGCAGAGCATCAAGAGGAAGGGCACCGCCTGCTAGCGGCGTGGGGTCAGCAGACGCAGTCGCAACTGACCCTGCTCGTCGATGCCGGCGGCGATGCAGTCATTGATGACGGCGCCTTCGTCGAGAACCCCGCCGACAGCCTGCTCTCGCGGCTGCAGAACTCGATTCTCGAGATGACCGACCTGACGCCGGGGTCGGTGAGTCTGACGGACCATGACCGCAGCGTCGAAGTTCACGTCTGTCACTCGCTGACGCGGGAGATCGAAGTGCTCCAGGACCGGCTACTCGCGCTATTTGCGGGTGCCGACGCCCCCGGGCTCGGCGACGTGCTGGTCGTCACCCCTGACCTCGATGCAGCCGCCCCGCTGATCGATGCCGTCTTCGGCACCGCTCCGAGAGAACGGTTCATCCCCTACACCATCACCGGCCGGGCACGCAGCGACGTCAATGCAGCAGCGCATGCCTTGCTGGGGCTGCTGTCGCTCGTCACCTCACGCTTCTCGGCCAGCACCGTGTTCGGGTTGTTGCAGCAACCCATGGTCGCGCGCAGGTTCGGTCTTGACGCAGACGACTTGGAACAGGTGCGCACGTGGCTGCAAGCTGCCGGCGTGCACTGGGCACTCGACGCCGAGCACCGTGGCAGCCTGGGCGTGCCGGCCGTGTCGCGGCACAGCTTTGTCGATGGGCTGGACCGCCTGTTTCTGGGCTATGCATTGCCCTCGCGCGTGGACGCACCCTTTGACGACCGGATGCCGGCCGGAGATGCCGAGGGCTCGGATGCCATGGCCCTCGGCGCCCTCTGGGGCTTCATCGATGCGCTGGCAACGCTCCGGCGCAACATGTCAACGCCGCAGCCCGCAGCGGCTTGGCCCGGCTTGCTTGCAGACGCCCTGGACAGCTTCATGGCGCCACGCGATAACGAGTTGGAGGACGTGCGCGAGGTGCACGCGGTGCTGGAAGAACTTGGCAGCCAATGGCAGCGCAGCGAGCTGGCTGAAACGTTGTCGGTGGAGGTGGTGCGAACCGCCCTTGCACAAGGGCTCGACGACCCGGCGCGCGGCGGCGTGCCGACCGGCATGGTCACGTTCTCGTCAATGAGCAGCTTGCGAAACGTACCGTTCAAAGTCGTCTGTGCGGTTGGGCTGAACGATGGTGCTTTCCCCTCCAGTACACGGCCCTCCGAGTTCGACCTGATGGCCCTGCAGCCTCGGCGCGGCGATCGCCAGCGCCGCATCGATGAGCGCAACCTCTTTCTCGACTTGCTGCTGGCCGCCCGGGAAACTATCCACCTCAGCTACGTGGGTCGCAGCGTGCGCGATAACTCGTTGCTGCCGCCTTCGGTGCTGATCTCCGAGCTGTTGGAGTACCTGGTGCCCGCGATTGCTCAAGACGCGACAGAGGACCCGGATGGGGCGCCGGCACTGGCAGGTGCCCGCACCCGCCTGGTCGTCGAGCACCCATTGCAGCCGTTCTCGGAGGTCGCGTTCAGGGTTGACAGCGACGTGCGCCAGCGCAGCTTCCAGCGCGAATATGCCGAGGCGCTGAAAAGCAGCTTGGCCTCCCCACCTCCGATAACAGTGCTTTCACTGAGCAGCGCAGAAGATGAGGGTGTTGACGAGGAAGACGGAGACGTCGAGCCCGCCGCCCCGTTCTTTGCATCGCCCTTGCCCGAGCCCGGCGACGAGTGGCGCGATGTGCCGCTGGAGCGGCTGATCCACTTCTTCCGCAATCCTTGTCGCTACCTGCTGGAGCGGCGCCTCGGCATCGCACTGCGTCGCGACGTTGAGGAGTTGCAGGACGACGAGCCCTTCCTGCCAGACGTGCCGGGGCGCACGGCGCTTGCACGGCGGCTGCTGCCATCCTTGCTTGACGGCACTGACATCGTGGCGGTGCGCGCCATGGCACTGGCCGGCACCGAGTTTCCGGTGGGCGCCTTCGGTCGCCGATTTCTGGATCGCGAACTGACAGGGCTGCAGGACTTTGCCGCCCGCATTGCCGAGGCAACGCGTGAACCATGTCTCGAACCGCACGCGGTGTCGCTCGACATCGCGGTCGAAGGCCGGCCCTGGCGGGTCCACGTCGGATTCGCGGACCTCCGTAGCTGCGGCCTCGTCCGCTACCGCTACGACGACCTCCGCACCACAGACCATCTGACCGCCTGGTTGCACCACCTGATGTTGTGTGCGAGTCCGCCGGCCGGTGTCGAACGATCGACCACCTGGTGGGGCCGTAATGGAAAGTTCCAGTTCAAGCCTTGTGACGAACCGCTCGCCGTTATCGAGACACTGCTGCGTCTTTACGAGCGTGGGTTGCGCGAGCCGCTGAGCTTCTTTCCCAAGACGTCCTGGAGCTACGTCACCAGTGAAGGCAGCCTGTCCGCTGCAACACAAGCATGGCGCGTGAGCAAGCACCGGCCGTTCGCGGAGGGAGCCGACGCGGCCTACCGCCTCGGGCTGCGAGGTCGGCCCGACCCCTTGGGGCCCGGACTCGAAGAGTTTGATGCTTGCGCCCGCGCCGTGATCGACCCGCTGCTGGCTTGCCTGGAGCCCCCGCCGCAATGAAAACCAGCCCATCGGCGAGCGAACTCGATGTCTTTGCCTGCCCTCTGGACGGCGTCAGCCTGATCGAAGCATCGGCCGGCACTGGCAAGACCTGGAACATCTGCGGCCTGTACCTTCGCCTGCTGCTCGAGCGGCGGCTCGAGGTGCAGCGCATTCTGGTTGTCACGTTCACCAACGCGGCCACCGCGGAACTGCGCGACCGTATCCGACAGCGCATCGTCGACACCCTGGCGTTGGTCCGTGGGCGCGCCGGCTCGGCGGGCGACCCGTTCGTGCCGCGGCTTGTCGACACGCTCAGGAGCGCGCAGGGAATCGAAGACGGCGAGATGATCACGCGGCTCGAGCTCGCACTTGCAACCTTCGATGAGGCTGCGATCTTCACGATCCACGGTTTCTGTCAGCGTGCCCTGTCCGACACGCCGTTCACGGCACAAATGCCGCTGGCGATGGAACTCCTTGAAGACGACAGCGAGTTGGTCCAAGAGGCAGCCAACGACTTTTGGCGCCGTCGCGTCGCCGGCGACAGCCTCGGGCCCGCCCTCGGCGCCTACCTCGTCAAGCGCAAGGACTCTCCTGAGAAGTTCGCCAGGACGCTGAAGCGACACTTGGCCAAGTCGACAGCAGTCGCCAAGTGGCCGAGCGGCATCGACTCGCCCACCGAAGTGGACAGCGCAGCGCTGTCTGCGGCACATGCAGCCGCCCGCGCGCTGTGGGTTGGCGAACGGCAAGACATCGTGGATTGCGTCAAGAGCGCCCTGCCCTCACTCAATGCCAACAGCTACAAGCCTGAGTCGGTCACCGCGGCCGCTTCGGGTTGGGACAGCCTGCTCCAGGGGCACGACGCCTTGGCCGCATTGGAGAGCGAGCCCGACAAGCTCGCCCTCCTCGGCCAGACAAGGCTGCTGAGCGGTACCAAGAAGGGGCAGAAACCTCCATCGCACGCGTTCTTCGCTGCGGCCCAGACGCTGCTCGACGTGCGCGCCTCCTCGGGTCTGACGCTCAAGGTCGCCCGACTGCGGCTGCTTCGTGACTTGATGACGGAAGCAAGCAGCGCGCTTCGCGAAGGAAAGCGCCAGCGTCGCGTCGTGGCTTTCGACGACATGCTGTTCAACCTGCATGAGCGGCTGACAGGGGGCGACGCGCCGTGGCTGGCGAGCTCGCTGAGGGAACGCTTCCCGGCAGCGCTGATCGACGAATTCCAGGACACCGACCCATTGCAGTTCGCCATCTTCAAAACCGTCTATGGCGCGGGCAAGAACCCCCTCTTCCTCGTCGGCGATCCGAAGCAGGCGATCTACAGCTTTCGCAACGCCGATCTGCATACGTACCTGCAGGCACGCGAGCAGTCCTCCTCCGAGTACACCCTGGTAGAGAACCAGCGCTCAAGCGGTCTGCTGCTCGATGCCTTGAACCGGTTGTTCGGTGCGAATCCCCAGGCCTTCATGTTGCCCGGGCTCGACTACCGCGAGGTGGCACTGGGCGACAAGCCGAGAAAGGTGATGGTCGACGCCACGCAGCCTCGCGCACCGTTGCATGTGTGGACGCTGCCGAATGACCCGCTCACCGGCGCTCCCCTGCTCAAGAAGGACGCCCAAAAGGCCGTGGTCCAGGCCGTTGCCGCAGAGATCGCGCGGCTTCTGAGCGCAGCGCAGCGCGGCGAGATCACGCTGGGAGGCAAGAGCCTGCGCGCAGGCGACATCGCGGTGCTGGTCCGCAGCCACGCCGAGGGCAGCCTCGTGCGACAGGCGCTCTCGGCGCTTGGTGTCGGCAGCGTCGAGTTGTCGCAGGCGAGCATCTTCCGCAGTCCAGATGCGGAGGAACTCGATCGGGTACTCGCTGCGGTACTGGAGCCTGCCCGCGAGAAGCTGCTCAAGGCTGCGCTCTCCACCGAGGCGATGGGGCTCGACGCGGCAGCCATCGCTGCGCTGACCGACGACGAGCCAGAGATGCTCGCCACGGTACAGCGGTTTGCCGGCTACAGAGAAACCTGGCTCCAGCGAGGTGTCGGCTTCATGCTGCGCCAGTGGCTGGGGGGCGAGCGCGTGGCTGAGCGCATGATGGCTCGTTTGGACGGTGAACGGCGGCTGACGAACCTGCTGCACCTGATCGAATGCCTGCACCAGGCCGCGGTTGCCCACGCAGCGCCAGATGCACTGCTGCGCTGGTTCCAGACCCAGAGGCGAGACGAGCGCGCCAACGATGCAACGCAACTGCGGCTGGAATCCGACCAGAATCTGGTCCAGATCGTCACGATCCACAAGTCCAAGGGGCTCGAGTACGGACTCGTGTTCTGTCCGTTCCTCTGGAATGGGCGCCTGGGCGGATTCCCCGACGGCCTGGACGGTGTCGAGTACCACGACGATGAAGGTCACGCCGTCATCGACTACTGCAAGGACTTCGAAGGAGAGTTCGACGAGGCCGATGTCAAGTCGCGCATCAAGTTGGAAGACTCTGCGGAGTCCCTGCGCCTGATCTACGTGGCCATGACGCGCGCAGTGCACCGCGTTGTTCTCGTCGCCGGTTGCTACCTGACCAAGGTGGGAAAGGGCACGAGCCCTATCGAGAGCACGCGCAGCCGATTGAACTGGCTTGTCGCCGGCGCAGGGCAATCGCCGAGAGAGTGGTTCGACAGCAGGATCGATGTATCCGCGATTGCCGCTGCGTGGACAGAGCTCGAGGCGCAGGGCGGGCCCCATGTGGTGGTTGAGCCACTGCCCCTTGGATCTGGCACGCCGGTACCTGCAATGCGAGCCCTGCCTGAAATGCTCGAGGCACTGGCACCACCGCGACACATGCCTGCAGGCTGGTGGATCGGCAGCTACACCGGCCTCGCGCACGGCGCGACGCACGAACTGGCGGCCGCCGACCACGATCTGCGCGTGGCAGCCACCGAAGGGGCACCTGCCACGACCGCAATTCGCCTCGAAGACGACGACATCCTTCGCTTTCCACGCGGCGCGGCGGCGGGCGAGTGCCTGCATGCGGTCTTCGAGCACATCGACTTCACCGCCCCTGCCGGCTGGCACGCAGCCATCACGGCGGCGCTGCGCAGATTGCGCCCCTCAATGCCCGGAGTCGGCAGTGGCTCCGGATCGGACGCAGACCCAAAGCAAGTGCGCATGCTGCAACGCATGCTGGCCGATGTGATCAGCACGCCGTTGCCTGTCGGAACGAACCAGCCCTTGGTGCTTTCCGGCCTGCCGATGAGCCGGCGGCTTATAGAACTGGAGTTCCACCTGCCGTCGCATCGCCTGGAGGCATCGGCGCTCAACGAGGCGCTCTCTCGCTTCGGCTATGCGGTACCAAGACTCGGCTTTACGGCATTGCGGGGATTCCTAAAGGGCTTCATCGACCTGGTGTTCGAGCATGACGGACGGTTCTTCATCCTGGATTGGAAGTCGAACTACCTTGGTGACCAACCGGCCGACTATGCGAACGCACCGATGGACAGCGCGATGACCGAACAGGGCTATCACCTGCAGTACCTGCTGTACAGCGTGGCACTCGATCGCTTTCTGAAGCGCAGGCTGCCGGACTATCGGCCGGAGCAGCACTTCGGCGGCGTGCTCTACCTGTTCGTGCGCGGCGTTCGCCCCGGCTGGACGACCGACGGAGGCCTGCCGACAGGCTTGTATTTCCATCGCCCCTCCCCGGAGGTGATCGAAGGACTGTCGGCGCTCTTCGAGCCGAGTGAGGTCCTCGCATGACGATGCCTGTAGCGACTTCCAGAATTCCAGTAGCCCCGGGGTCAGGAGACCAACGGTTGGCCGAGGGCTTTGCCCGTCGCGTTGAGCAATGGTCGCTGGCTCAGGGTGCCACCGAACAGACGGCATTCGCAGCGCGCCAGGCAGCTTCAGCGTTGAGCCTGGCCACCGCCAACGGCCACGTCTGCATCGGGTTGCGGGAAATTGCGGCCTTGCCGGACGGGCCGGCAGATCCGGCCGCCTGGCGGCAGGCGCTGATGTCTTCGAGCGTCGTCGGAACCCCTGAGGCGCCAGGATCCATGCCCCTGGTCCTGGATGTCGAGGATCGGCTCTACCTGCACCGCTACTTCGACTACGAGCGGCGCCTCGCACAGCGGCTGATGCGTGCCAGCGGCACGACATCGCAACTCGCCAGTGACACCACTGCCCTGCAGCAACGTCTGGATGGGCTGTTCGCTGCCAACGCCGCGAACCCCGCACTGAAGGGCGACGACGCAGATTGGCAGAAGCTCGCTGCAGCACTCGCACTGCGCGGCAGGCTCACGATCATCAGCGGCGGCCCGGGCACGGGCAAGACGACCACGGTGGTCAACTTGCTGGCCTGCCTCATCGAGCTCGATCCATCATGCCGCATTGCGCTGGCCGCTCCGACCGGCAAGGCCGCCGCACGCATGACCGATGCGATTAGCAAACGCACATCGCACCTGCCTGAAGAAATCCGCTCCAAGCTGCCGACTGAGTCGTTCACCGTCCATCGACTGCTCGGCGTCACTCCGGCAGCCAGCGGTTTCATTCACCATGCCAGCAACCCGCTTGCCATCGATGCTCTGGTGGTCGACGAAGCGTCGATGTTGGATCTTGCGCTGGCCACCAAGTTGCTCGAGGCCGTGCCGGACTCAGCCCGCATCGTGCTGCTGGGCGACAAGGACCAGTTGTCTGCCGTGGAGTCGGGTGCGGTGTTCTCCGAACTCAGCGTCGACCCTTCGCTGAGTGAGGCCTGCGCGCAGGACCTATCGACGTTGACCGGAATGGCTGCCGACCGCATCCGGTCGCCCGAACCGGTGACCCCAAGTGCGCTGCGCGACTCCGTTGTGTGGTTCAACCGGAACTTCAGGTTCGCGCGCGACTCCGGGATCGGCCGACTCGCGTCGCTCGTCAACGCAGGCGACGCGCAACAGGCATTGGCGTGGTTGGGTTCAGGCAGCGACCCCGGGGTGCGATGGATCGACGACGGGTCGGCCTCACCATCGTTGCCAACCCTGCAGCGCATGGTTGCCGGCTACGCGCCCTTCGTCGATGCGGTCAACCGCGACACTGCCGATCGCGGCGCGATCACCAATGCATTTGCGCGCTTCCGTGTCCTGTGCGCGGTGCGCGAAGGGCCGCGAGGGGTGACCTCGCTCAATACACATCTCGGGCGGCAGTTACGCGCGGCGCTCCGATCCATCGACGCAAGCGAGACTTCCGCGTGGTATCCCGGCCGGCCCGTGCTGGTCCTGCGCAACGACTACGTGCTCAAGCTTTTCAACGGCGACATCGGCATCACCCTGCCCGATGAATCCGGCGAACTGATGGTCTTCTTCCCGGAGCCCGCAGGAGGCTTCCGCGACATAGCTCCTGTGCGGCTGCCGCATCACGAGACGGCCTTCGCGATGACTGTGCACAAGTCGCAGGGATCGGAGTTCGAGGAGGTGCTGGTATTGTTGCCAGAACAGCGAAGCCGCGTGCTGACGCGAGAACTGCTCTATACCGCGGTGACCCGCGCCCGCAGCCTTGTGACCGTGTGCAGTGGAACTGACGTGCTCGCCACGGCCATCTCGGCGACGACCCGGCGACACTCGGGGTTGCTTGCCCGACTGCGCGAATGCACGTCCAGAGAAGTCACCGAGTGATTTGATCAACGTCTCAGCGTTTCAAGACCTAAAAGCAAGGGAATGCCCTCCCTAACTAGCTCACGTGGTGAGCCTCACTGCCCTCAACATTGCGCCGATCTCAACGACATGAAACCTGGAGCCAACATGCTTACAGATATCTCGATCGAACACGTGTACATGGGCAAGAAGGCTCAGCAACCGCTCAACTTCATCATGCATCCGATTCGCAACTCTCAAGGCGCACATGCAGATCGCTTCGAAATCCTTCACGCGCATACCGAAGGATCGAAGAAAGTGAAGCTCTCGGCACATCTCACCGAGCAAGAGCTCGCAGAGCTCTTTGCCCGCGGGCTGCCCGACCGGCACAACATCCGCATCCGTGTCGGTCCCGCCGGCGGTGGATACCCGGACGCACTTCCGGGGAAACGAGTCTCAAGGGCAAACATAGCATCGGGATCCTCGTTCGACCGAAAAGTCCAATCTGTTGACGTCACAAGTTCAGTGACCATCGGTCTTCGCGAGCAACTTGCGCGTCTATCGATATTGGTTTAGCGACATACGCGGTTTGTGCCAACTAAGGTCGCAAACCCGTGGGCCGAATGCTGCACTCAAACTCACAGTCGCACTACGTTTACGTCGGCGCCGAGGGTATCCTGCGCGAGCGGTGCCAGATGCGCATGATGCGTCAATAGAACGACTTGCATCTTGCGGGAAAGCTCCCCAAGCACCTTGAGCCCAGCGGCCGTCCGGCGGTCGTCGAAGTTGATGAACAGGTCATCCGCAATGAGGGGCATGTTGAGGCCCTGGTCTATCTGCAATTCCAGGGCGGCCAAGCGAAGCGCCAGGTAGAGCTGATCTCGCGAACCCTCG
>Ga0163144_10030609_pt1 | contig 10289 bp, 12 predicted proteins | sample OliLak19BULKMAT1_FD_123175 | JGI IMG/M metagenome (GOLD analysis project Ga0163144, IMG submission 123175) | Freshwater microbial mat bacterial communities from Lake Vanda, McMurdo Dry Valleys, Antarctica - Oligotrophic Lake LV.19.BULKMAT1 | ecosystem: Environmental > Aquatic > Freshwater >...
CGGCCCGGGTGCCGACCAGGCGGGCCGCCAGCACGCGTGTGCGATTGAGTATGAAGAGGTCGCCGGGCTTCGCGAATTTTGGCAGGTCGGCGATCGCCGCGTGGTCGATGCGGCTGGGATCGTCGCGCCAGGTGACCAGGAGCCGGGCGGATTCGCGGGGCCACGCGGGCCGGGTGGCGATGCGATCGGCCGGGAGGTCAAAGTCGAGATCGTCGGTGCGGAGCACGGGGCGAGGGTAGAGCCGGGAACTGGATTCGGTGTCAACTCACGCGACCGGGTCTTCTCAAGCGGCGATGTTTGTCGCCATACGGTCGCAAACTCGCGGGGCGCGACCCGCTGGGCCTGCTCGCACAACCAGCGCGACGAGCATAAGGCCGATGTTCCGAGCAATCTCCCACCGGACATCAATCGGTTGCAAGGTGCCGAAACAATTGCAGGTCGCTGCCCCTTGATGCTGCATGGCAAAGACAAGGTATATAGAAAACGCTGCCAACACGGCGGCGGCGCCGAGACCTGCCAACGCCGCTCGCCGATGCGAGAGCAGCCACACCCCCATTAGCACCTCGGCGGCGATCACGAGAATGGCAACCGGCATCGACCAAGCGGCCGGAATCAGCCCGTTCCGCTCAATGGCGTAGGCAAACACGCGCGGTCCGTTCGCGGGTCCGATCGGGAGTACCTCGAACTGTGTAATCTTCGCCACGGCAACGAAGAGAAACATCGAACCGAGGGCCACTCGCGTCAACCCAATGAACGTGGTTAAGGGACGCATCATGCCGCTCTGTGATTCTTCCACACCAAGAACACGGACGCCGAAACAAGCAGACCGGCCACACCCCACACTACGCGAGCCCATGTCGGACCCCAGGACGATTTCATGGAAAGTGTCCTGAGGAGTTCTGGCTCGTTGTAACTTAATTCACCACTTGGTTCAAAGACATCGCCGGTTTCGACCTCGTACCGTAGCAAAGTGCCGGTTACGGAACCAGAGGACACCGCCGCCTCTTCGTCCGCGAGATTAAACGCAACACGGTCATATATCAGCGTGACCTCGGGTCTTGCCACTTTTCCAACTCGAAGTCGTTGCAGCGCGCTGCTTGGCGGGAAGAACGGGCCTGGGCTCAAACCCTGGAACTCGAACTCACGCCACGCAGCGTCGTTTCCGGACGCCGCGGCCAGCAGCCTTCCCGACTCCTCCCACCGCAGCGACAGTCCGAGAGTCCGGCTCATGGCGGTATACACGCCGTCCGAGCGAGAAAAGACAAGATCCTCTGCGTGCTCAAGGTCTGCGCTCCACTCCGCGATTCGCGGCCACGGGGCGCTGAGGTACGCCAGTCGATCGTGTTCCAGTGCTCCGCCCTCGATCTCTTCCGGACCAAGCCGCAGATACGTCTGGGGCGACCAAGGAACTATAACTTCACCCTCCGACCGATATCTGTACTCCGTGGGCGGGGTCGTCCATACCGACGCGAGTGGGCCTGTAAAGCCGATCCAGGTGGATGAGGCGAGGCGACCGTCGGAAAGCACGGCGTGCGTGCTGGCCGAGCGGACGGAGACCCCTGGAACCTCGTCCGTATGAACGCGAACTTCAACCGACACGCAGTCACGGTACTGATCCGCCAACGACTTCAGGGATTCGCCAGCCGACCCGCGTTGGCCGAACGCCGCCGAACACAGGAGGATGATGGTGGCCGTGCCCGCCGCAGCCCGTCTGCTAATTTTCACCTCCACCGCCTTGGCAGGTGCCGGTGCATGCCTGGACAAACACTGCAGCAGGCCCACACGAGGGAGGGTTCGTGGTGGCTACACCGCCAATACATCGGCCGCCAACGAGGGTTCCGCCGACTCGTTGGACACATGGAACCGACGCAGAACTGATTACCCCACCCACTGAACCGCCAGCAGGTGCTGCGCAAAGCGTGTTTCCCGGACACTCACAGTACGCACTGCACGGTCCTTGCTGGGTCCCGGCGTAAGTCAAGGCGTCGTAGCAGAGCGGAGCGACGGTGCCTTGCGCCCAAAGCACGGTTGCAGTAACCCCGAATGTCAACGTGGAGAAAGCGATCAACCGGTTTAGTTTTATCTGCATGGCAAATTGCTCCTTTTCCGTCACACATCCACACGCTACCATCAACGACTCGCAACTGTAACCGACGGGGGGGGGCGGGCGTCAAGCCTAATTTTCAAAAGGACCGGAAATGTTTGCGGCAGCCCGTCGTGTTCCCGCTCGCAGGAATCGACGGGCGGTCACGCTCATTGAAGTGCTCGTCTCGGTGGCCGTCATCGCCATCCTTTTGGCATTGGCCGTGCCAAGCCTTTTCAGAACGAAAAAAAGTTCGATCCAGACACGCTGCGCCGCCAACATGCGCTCCGCGGCGCTTGTGATTTCGGTCTATATGAACGACCATGACGGCAGTTTCCCGTACGCGGGCGATGTGCCCCGGACCGACTACTTCCGGCCGGAGGGAGCCGCCGTGGATGCCTCGCTCGGCGGCGTTTTCGGTCTCCTCGCCGGGACGTGGTCACTGCTTTTTGAGGATGAGTGGCTCGGCTCGATCTGGAACCCGGCCCTTTGCTGCCCGAAGCAACCACAGTACGACGCCAACGCCCCATCCGGCACGGTGCCGCTCGATGCGGCCAGCCTCCTGCTGCCGCAATACTGGCTCTCGAGCGCCGTGTGGCTCGACGCGGCCACGCTCGACAGGCTTGACCGTCCTCACGGCGATGCACGCGCCCGTGGCAACGCGGTCCATGACGTCACGTTCCCGTCTCAGAAAGCGGTAATGTTCGAGCACATGGCGTTCTGCGCTTCCCAGCCCGACCTTGCGTTCTGGCTTTCGATCGGTCAAACGCCGTTTGCGGACTCCACCGTCGTTTTCGTTGACGGCTCCGTGAAACGTCGCATCAGACAGGACGCTCTCCCCGCCGTCGGATCGCTCCCCTTCGAGCGGACGTTGTACGGCGTGCGCGGCCGGGACGTGGATCGTTAGCAAACAAGCAACGGAGCGCCGCGTTTACCGTCGTCAGCGGCGCGTGATGTCCACCACAGCCGTTCTTATCGACCAGCGGGGCGAACGAAACGGGTATCGCAGTCGGCGGGCGGAGGAAGCAGCTGCGCTTCCGGAAGGTTCGGACGCAACACGCGCCCGGCCTCAGTACGCCTTCTGGATCGTCACGCCCGGGTAAAACGTCTTGAGCATCGTCGGCCAATCCATGCGGGCCTCGGCCATACCGCGGGCGCAGTACTGGCACATCCCGACTCCGTGGCCGTAGCCCCGCCCGCGGATGCGTACCTGCTTCGCCCAGACCGTGATCTCGAGGTCGCCGCTGTTGACACGGGTTTCGCGGGTGATCGGCGGGAGGTCGGGCGCGGCGTAATTGCACCCCATCCGGAGTTCTTCCGGCGAGATTTCAAAGGAGGTTCCGCTGGCATCGATGAGGCGGTAGCGTTCGGGCCGATCGGCGTCGTTGCGGGAGACGACCTCGACGGCCCGGAGCCGGGTGAGGGACGCGAAGGGCGCGTTGGTCACTTTGCCGTAGGTGCGGAGGCGGCGGCTGACGTCGTCGTCGGTGCGGACGACCTCCCACCGATAGAGCGGGGAGGTCTGGCACCAGTGTTCGCGCTTCTTCGCTTGCAGCGGGCCGACGTGGTTGAAGGGCCGGTCGTCTTTGCGGGGCCACGCCGACTCGGCCGAGGCTTGTCGCCCCCCGCACTGGCTGCTGAAATAGGCACGGATGAGTTGGCCGTTGCTGCTCATCACCTGGCCACGGGTGGCGCGGACGGCCTCGATCGCCCGGGTGTTGCGGGCGGCCCCACCGAAGACCTGGTCGGCATCGGTCGATTCGACGTCGTGCGATTTGATCTCCCGCCGGGCCCGGTCGCGCTCGAACAAGGCGTAGGTGCGGGAGGCGACGGCCTGGGCCTCGAAAGTCTGGCGGGGCCAATCTTTGAAGAGTTCCTTCTCGAGGACGCCGGGGAGATAGGTTTCGACGGGCATATCGATGACGACATCGAATACGGGCTTGGCGCCGGCCTTGGGCCGCAATTGCACCACACCGGGGTAGGCCATATCGCCGACCACGATCGATTCTGCACTCCCGGCCGCGGCGACGTCGCGGACCGCCGAGAGCAGTTCGACGGTTGTGCCGATCGGGTAAGTCTTGGATTGACCGCCGGCCCCCTTGAGAACCAGCCCGGTTGCGGATGCGTTGGCATTGATGGGCGTGTCGAGAGTATCTGCCGCCGCGCCCCCCAAGGGCCGAACGACGATTCGGGCCGGGCCGGCCAGGGTGAGGGTCGAACGATCCTTCATGACCCGGACGCGGATGTCGGGCTCGGAAGCGAAGGTGACACCCCCCGCTTTTTCGCCGGTGCCCACGTTTTCTTGCAGGCGCTCGATGGTGTCGCACCCGCCCAGGGCCAGCCCCAAGGGCAGCAAGGCGGCCACCGAAAACGTCACGATCCGGCGATACCGACTGTGCATCATCCGGGGAAATGGTTGTCCTGCGGTTCCGTCCATGGTCTGATCGAGTCCTCTTTCCGATTCCGGTCGGGTGTACGCTCTGTTCGTTCGTGCCGCGTTCGGCGGGGCAGGGTTGACCCCCCCCCTTTCACACGCGGAAACGACAGGGAGCCGACGCCGATGCCCTCCGCCCGCGAGAGAATCATACTGAAATGGTCGGCTCGGTCCGTGGCGAGGCTGCTCGCGCTGACGGCCGCGACCATAGCGTTTATCGGTTGCACGACCTCGCCGACTCCACCGCCCACCACCTCGGCTGGTTACGCCGGGCCGCTGCTCCGGGTCGAGGGGTGGCAGGGCGTTCACCTGGTCACGGCGACGACGCCTTCGGGCGGCTGGGTGCTGACCTTTGACCGGTCGGAACTAAACGACGGTCGGCACGATGTGTTCGTCACCGTGCGACGCCCGAACCCGCTGTTTTCATACGGGTGGGAGCCGACGGACCAACGGGCCCTGAGCAACGTTGATGCCGCGATCCCCGTGGACGTGTACGCCCGCACCACTGACTTTGATGCCGCGGACGCCGGCCCGTATGCGCTGGCGATTCCCCATCAGGCCGGCGCGAAGTAAAGGAACGACATGGACCGCGCGATCTTGGCGCTCACCCTGACACCCGGGCTGGGACCGACCCTGATCGGGCGGTTGATCGAATCGTTTGGCTCGGCCGCGCTGGCGGCGGGCGCTACGGCGGTGCAATTGGAGCGGATCAAGGGCATCGGGCCGGCCAAGGGGGCAACGATCGCATCGGGCCTGGCCCGGGCCGACGTTCTGGCGGAGAACGAAATCGCCCTCGCGGGCGGGCTCGGGGTCACCATCGTAACCAAGGGCGGGAGCGACTATCCGGCGCTGCTGGCCCCACTCGCGGACGCCCCGCCCGTGTTGTACGTCCGGGGTGAGATTCGGGCCGAGGGATCGGACCAGTTCGCGGTGGGCATCGTCGGCTCGCGCGAATGCACCGCCTACGGCATGGAGCAGGCGGAACGGTTCGGATCGATCCTCGCGTCCTCGGGGCTGACGATCGTTTCGGGGGGTGCCCGGGGCATTGATTCTGCGGCCCATCGCAGCGCGCTGCGGATCGGAGGGCGGACCATCGCGGTGATGGGGTGTGGGCTGGCGCACACCTACCCGCCCGAGAACGCGGAACTCTTTGAGCTGATCGCCAAGTCCGGCGCGGTCGTTTCGGAGTTGCCCCTCGCGACCGCCCCGGCGGCGGAGAACTTCCCCTCCCGCAACCGGATTATCTCGGGGCTGTCGCTCGGGGTTCTCGTCATCGAAGCCGGGCATAAGTCTGGGGCCCTGATCACCGCCAGGGTCGCCGCGGAAGACCACGGTCGCGAGGTGATGGCGATTCCGGGTCGGGTGGATTCGCCCAGCAGCCGGGGCTCGCTCGAACTGCTGAAGATCGGCGGCGCGTTGCTGGTGACGGAGCCCGCCGACGTCGTGCACGCCCTCGAAGCCGCCGCGCATCACCGGTTTGCGGGCACCCACGCGGCCCGGTTTGGCACCGCCGAGAGCGCGGGGAACGGGTTGTTCCGCGAAGCGGTGAAGCCGCCACCGAACGCGCGGCCACGGGTTGACCCGGAGTCGCCGGCCGGACGAATCCTCGCCGCCCTCGATGAACCCCTGACGATGGATGAACTGGTGGCGAAAACCGGTATCGAGACGGCGGCCCTGCGGGGGCACGCGGCCCTGCTCGAGATTCAGAAACTGATCGTGCGGAAGGGATCCAAGTTGGAGCAGGCGGGGCGGTGATTGGGGGCCCCACTCGCTGCCCCCCACCGCTACCCCCCGTAGACAATGCTCAGGACCTCGGCGGCGGTTGTTGGAATCTGGCTCCCGCTCCGCCGGATCGCGGTTTCGACCTTGCGCTCGGCTTCGATCCTCGTGTCACCCAAGGCCACGAGCACATCGACGGCCTCCATGCCCGCCGGGCCAAAGGCCGGTGTTCCGATCGCCCGCCCGGAGACCGCGCCATCCAGGGCCGCGGTCTCGGTTTCGCTGAGGAAGGCGTCGACTTTCCCGGTGAGTTCGGCGATCATGGTTTCGGCCAGGCGCTTGCCGATTTCCGGGAGTTTCGTGAGCGACTTGGCATCCTTTGATGCCACCAGCTGGGCGATAGAAGCGGGCGGCAGCGCCATGGCGCGGAGTGCTTTGCGGTTCCCGATGCCCTTGACGGTCGTCAACAACTCGAAGAAATCCCGATCGGTGGGAGTCTCGAACCCCACCAGCCGCGGCACAAAGCTGGTTCCTTGACCTTGCCCTTCTAGATAGAAGAGCGTTGTCAGCGTGATCGGGTGCCCGATGCGGGGCCCCAACTTCTCGACAAGGTATTGGGGCAAGAGCACTTCCAGCGCGAAGGGTGAAGCCGCTGGGAGCACCGTTCCGACGCCCTTGCCAACCGATTCCAGGACGCCCGTCAACCTCGTCAGCATGGCTACACGCTATCCGATGAATCCGCGGCGTGCGCTTCTGTCCTGATTTTCCCTCAAGCGGGTTTCATCCGCACCAACGGACTGGCCGATAACCACGTTCGACACCAGCACGCCATCGGGGAATCAGCCGCATGAACCAGCCGAACACGGACTCAGCCCCCGAATCGACCGCCTCCGACCTCCTGTTCCGAAGGGTGGTCGTGATCGGCACGCCTTTCAGCACTCGCTCCATTCTCGCCGAATTCAGCTCCGGCGACCACGGATTCAGGCCGGTCGGGAGTCTTCTCGAAATGGCCCCGGAAGGCGAGTTGCCCTCGGGAGTTTTGGGGACGTTCGCGGACTTGGCCACACTGCACGCTGCGAACCCGTTTACGCTCGCGATCGTCTCGTTGCCGCGGTCGCGGGACGACTTGGCCGGGCCGATCTTCGCGGAACTGGCGTTGCTGGGCATCCCGGAACGCCGGATCGCGCCCTTCGCCGAGCAATTGGGAATCGGCGAGCCGGTTCGGACGAAGCCCGCCGTGCGAGCGTCGATCGCGAATGGCGAAATCGATATGGTCGACCTCATCGGCCGGACGCCCTGCGCCATCGACCGGGACGCGGTCGCTGCGGCGATCGAGGGCCGGCGCGTGATGATCACGGGCGCGGGGGGCTCCATCGGGTCAGAAATCGCCCGGATCGCCGCGACCTTTCGGCCTTCGCAACTCGTCCTGATGGAGCGTTCCGAGAACGCTCTCTTTGAGATCGACCGCCAGATTGCCCGTCGCTTCCCTGGGCTGGCCCGACGGGCCATTCTGCATGACGTCACGGACGCTGAACAGACGCTCCGGATGTGTGTGCAGGTTCGTCCGCAGGTCGTCTTTCACTCGGCCGCGCACAAGCACGTGCCGCTGATGGAAGACCATCCTTCGCACGCGGTGCAGAACAACGTCTTCGGCACCAAGTCGATCGCCGATGCCGCGCAAGCGGTGGGTGCCGAGCGCTTTGTGATGATTTCCTCGGACAAGGCCGTGAACCCCACCAGCGTGATGGGGGCCACGAAACGCCTGGCCGAGATGTACGTTCAGGCCCTCCACCGCCATTCGTTGGGCCGGACCAACGCGACCAGTTTCAGCATGGTGCGTTTCGGGAACGTCCTGGGCTCGGCGTGCAGCGTCCTCCCGATCTGGCAGGCCCAATTGGCCGAGGGCGGGCCGCTCACCGTGACCGACGCCCGGATGACCCGATTCTTCATGACCATTCACGAAGCGGCGATCCTGGTGATCCAGTCCGCGGCGATCGACACCCGTCTGGCCGATGCCGCCAGCGTCTATGTGCTCGACATGGGCGAGCCGGTCCGCATTCTTGACCTTGCCCGCCGCTTCGCCGACGTTCACGGATTCGATGCGGTCGTCGAAGACGAAGCCTTCGAGCCCGACGGCCGGCCCCGGATGGATATCCGCCTGACCGGAGCCCGCGCCGGCGAGAAACTATTTGAAGAACTTGCCTACGCCGCCGAGGCCCTGCGCGAGACCCCGTTCGCCGGGATTCACGCGTGGGCGGGGACGCTGCCGACCGACTTTGACGTGCACGGAATGATCGCCGACTTGGCCAGCGTCCGGCATCACGCCCCCAAGGACTTGGCGCTGGCCATGATCCGACTTCACTGCCCGGAGATGACAGGCGGATCGCCGATGCCGGAAATCAAAGGTAAACCCTTGGCTTTAGAAAATGCGTCGGCGTTGGCGGCGGCCTGACGATAAGGACTTGATCGGAGGCCATCACCTCCCTCACAATACCTTCACGACTCGGCGGATCGAAAACCCGGACCCCTCCGGTTGTTCGGCTCGTCGTTGGGGACCGCCATGGCAAACCGCCAAACACTTCTCGAAGACATCAGTCACGCGAAAGAACGCGCGCAGGACCTCCTCGACTCCCTCCTCGATGCCCGGGCCCAGGCTGCGGCGGGGATGGTCTCCGATTTGTACAAGCGGGTCACCGGGGCCTCGAGCCTCGACAACGCCATCCTCGCGACCAAGCGGATGGTCGAGGCGTATGCCCGCATGTTGGGCGACCTTCAGCGTCAAGGGATCACGGTGACAAAGTCCGGGATCCCGGCGCTGGTTCTGTAATGACAGAACCTGATCCGGGATTCCTCACGGCGTCACGGCCGCCATCCCCCACGCTGCAAATCAAGCGATTGAACCCGAGGGCCACGGTCCCCGGTTATCAGACTGCCGGTGCAGCAGGGATGGATATCGCCGCGTGCCTGGATGCCGATGACTCGGTGGTCGTGATCGAGCCGGGCGCTATCCGGGTGATCCCGACCGGCCTGGCGATCGCCATTCCGAACGGCTTCGAGGCCCAGATCCGGCCGCGGTCGGGCCTGGGCTCCAAGCACGGTGTCACCCTGCCCAACGCCCCCGGCACCATCGACAGCGACTATCGCGGCGAACTGCTCATCCCCCTTATCAACCTCGGGCCGGTTGCGTTCAGCGTCGCCCACGGCATGCGGATCGCCCAGATGGTGATCGCCCCGGTGGCGCGAGCGACGGTGGTCGAAGTCAGCGAGTTGGGGACGACCGAACGGGGCGCGGGCGGGTTCGGATCGACGGGGCGGTGAAGGTTGCGAGGGATTGGGGTGGGGGTGGCCTCTGCGCGGGCTTGATCGTGCGCAACGATCGGTTTCATAAGAACACCGATCTTGCACCGATTCGCGACGACCTGAGACGCTTTTCGGGATCTGCGTACGGTCAGCAACACCTGTCGGACGGAGCCCACTGGTGGCCGCCCCCGCATCCAGCGGTTCAGCACGACGCTTCCAGGTTCTCGGACCGTGACGTACGGCTACGGTGCCCCGGCGTCCATCGCCGCCGACCTCGGCCGCGTGAACACGCTTACACTCTGCGCCGTGGACTTGGCCACGTACACCTACACCGGCATGGCCCAACTGGCCTCCACCAGCCTCCCCGCCACGGGCCTGGGTCGCGGCGTGCACGGCAGTCGCCACGATTGCGCCAACCTCGACCGCTTCGGACGCGTGACGCGCGACCATTGGACCCGGGTAGAGACCGGCCTTCCCAACGTCTCGGTGCATGACGTCCTGGTCTCTCACGACGAGAACTCGTCGATCAAAGCCCAAGAAGACAACACCCCCGGCGTGATAGTTCCAAGTACCGGGGCCGCCTTGGACACCATGTACACCATGGACGCCCTGAATCGACTTACGCGGAGTTACGAGGGATCCCTCTCCGGCGGCTCGATCTCAAGCCCAACCCGCGACGAAAAGTGGCTCGACGGCTCGGGCAACCTCGCCCTCAGCCAGACCGGCAACTGGTCGCGGCGGCGGCTCGACCTC
>Ga0163144_10030612_pt1 | contig 10288 bp, 10 predicted proteins | sample OliLak19BULKMAT1_FD_123175 | JGI IMG/M metagenome (GOLD analysis project Ga0163144, IMG submission 123175) | Freshwater microbial mat bacterial communities from Lake Vanda, McMurdo Dry Valleys, Antarctica - Oligotrophic Lake LV.19.BULKMAT1 | ecosystem: Environmental > Aquatic > Freshwater >...
CATCACCTCGGCGGCGGTGTAGCCCAGCATGCGCTCGGCGCCGACGTTGAAAATCTGGATCACGCCATTCGCGTCGGTGGCGATGCTGGAGAAATTGGCGCTGTTGAAGATCGCGCTCTGCAGCGCGCCGGCCCTGAGTAGAGCCTCTTCGGCCTGTTTGCGCGCCGTGTTGTCGGTGCCGATCAGCAGGTAGCCGATGATCGCGTTGTGCGCGTCGCGCAGCGCGGTGACCGACACCACGGCCGGGAAGCGGCTGCCGTCCTTGCGGATATAGGTCAGCTCGTAGATGTCCTCGATACCGCGCGAGGCCTTGAACACCAGGGCCTCGAAACCCGGCGCGATCGGGGTCCCGAGCTCGAGGCTGAGCGCCGTGGCGCGCGCAATCACCTCCTGCGGATCGGAGATCTCGGCCGGCGTGATCCTGTTCATCACCTCGGTGGCGCTGTAGCCCAGCATGCGCTCGGCGCCGACGTTGAAAATCTGGATCACGCCATTCGCGTCGGTGGCGATGCTGGAGAAATTGGCGCTGTTGAAGATCGCGCTTTGCAGGGCGCCGGCTTTCAGCAGCGCCTGCTCGGCCGCTTTGCGGGCGGTGATATCGCGGGCGGCGGCGAAGACGCCCAGGACATTGCCGCTCACATCCTTGTACACGGAGGCGTTGTAGAGCACGTCGGTGAGACGACCGTCCTGGCGCCGGATGGTGAGCGGGTAGTCGGTGACCAAACCCTTGGCGAAGACCTCCTGGTAGCCCTCGCGCGCCTTCTCGGGCTCAGTGAAGTAGTCGGAGAAGTCGGTGCCGATCAGCTTGTCCCGCGCCACGCCGGTGGCCTTGATCGAACCCTCGTTGACGTCGGTGATCTTGCCTTCGGCGCTGATCGTGACGAGCGGGTCGAGGCTGGCCTCGAGCAGGCTACGCGCGTACCGAGAGGCCTGCGTTCTCGCGCTGTTGTCGGCACCGATCAAGAGATAGCCGATGACCGCGTCGTCGGGGTCGCGCAGGGCCGTGACGGACACCATCGCCGGGAAGCGGCTGCCGTCCTTGCGGACGTTGGTGAGCTCGTAGGTGTCTTCGATGCCACGCAAGGCGCGGAAGGAAATCGCCTCGAAGCCTGGCGCAATGTCGGTTCCGAATTCGCGGCTGAGCGCCGCGGCGCGCGCGATCAATTCGTGCTCATCGTGAAGGTCGGTCGGCGTGAGCTTGTTCACCACCTCGGCGGCGCTGTAGCCCAGCAGGCGCTCGGCGCCGACGTTGAAAATCTGGATCACGCCATTCGCGTCGGTCGCGACGCTGGAGAAATTGGCGCTGTTGAAGATCGCCGTCTGCAGGGCGGCGGTATTGAACAAGTTCAAGTGACGCTGAGCCTCCTGCGAACGCGCCGGCTCGTCCTCGACGACGAGCGGGGCTTCGTGTGGGCCTGTCGTTGACATGGCACGCTTTCAGAGAGAACTCAGGCTGACCCGAGAGGCGTGGCGAAGGCGACCCAGCGCGCAGTATCGCGCTTAGTTGCCCAGCCGTCTGCACTCTATTTACTGCCGACACACTCTATTGCGCGCCGACACATCTTCTTCGGCAATAGAGCGCATCGTGCGGCCCCGTTCGGCCGACGGCAGGACCAGCGCCATCTCTTCATCACCCGGCTCGACCGGGTGCTGCCTCGGGATCGGCGTTGCCGCCTCGCCGGGGCCGAGTGCCGGCCAACGACAGGGCCTAGACGCTGTACCGCGCCCAGCGCTCGAGCAGGGCCTCGTAGTCACGCCGGGTTTCGGCGTAGACCTGGGCGTAGTCGCGCGTCTTGCAGCCACCGCTGGCCTTGACCATCGAGCGGGCGGCGTCGGCACTCAGGCGGCGCGAAATGTCTTGCAGCTCGCGTGTGCGGGCGTAGATCGGCAGATCGCTCACCACGGCGCGCCAGTGGTTGTCGACGCGGCGCGGGCACAGGGTGTCGAGCGTGGACATCAGGTCGGCATGGAACATCAGATCGCCCATCAGCGCGCCGGTCTCTTCGTCGGGGCCGAGATTGGCTGTCGCGGCGGCACCGGACAGGGCCAGCACGAGGCTGGCGCAGGTGCGCAGCGCGTTGTCGCGAATCTTGGTGGGTGCGGCTGGTCGTTGCATGGTCGAGCCAGTCTAGGCAGCGCCACGCCACTTGCCACGCCCCCATTGCGGGGTGCAACCACCCTCATTCGCAGGGACGCGCAACACCCGCCGCCGTGACAATGGCGCTTCCACTGGCCAGAGAGACTGCCATGCCGCGTGCCCGCCCCTTCGACCTGATCCTTTACGGCGCCACCGGCTTTGTCGGTCGCCAGACGGCACGCTACGTCGCCGCGCAGGCACCGGGCCTGCGCTGGGCCGTGGCCGGGCGTTCCGGCGCCAAGCTCGAGGCACTGCGCGCTGAGCTGGCACCGGCGGTGCCGGGCGTGGTGGTGGCCGACGCCGAGGATGCCGCCGCCCTCGACGCACTTGCGGCACAGGCCCGCGTCGTGCTCAGCACGGCTGGCCCCTTTGCGCGCTTCGGCAGCGAATTGGTGGCGGCTTGCGTGCGCCACGGCACCCACTATGTCGACATCACCGGCGAGACGCCCTGGGTGCGCCAGTTGATCGATCGCCATCACGCGGCTGCGGCCGCCAGCGGCACCCGCATCGTGCCCGGCTGCGGCTTTGACTCGGTGCCGTCGGACCTGGGTGCCTGGCTGGTGGCCTGCGCCCTGCGCGAGCGCCACGACGAAGACTGTGCGAGCGTCAAGGCCTGCTTTTCGATACGCGGCGGGCTCAATGGCGGCACCGCGGCGTCGATGCTGCATGCCCTCGAGGAAGGCGTGCAGGGCCAGATCGACGACCCCTTCCTGCTCAACCCGAGTGGCACCGCCCCGGTCGACGCGGCCAGCCACCGCGACCCGGCGGGCGCGCTGCGCGACACCGACTTCGACACCTGGCTGGCCCCCTTCGTGATGGGCCCGATCAACACCCGCGTGGTGCGCCGCAGCGCTGCATTGCTGGCGGGCAGCGGCCTGTATGCGCCGGGCTTTCGCTACCAGGAGTACGCCCGTATCGGTCGCGGTGCCACGGGCGCACTGCGCGCCACCGCGGTGGCCGTGGGCATGGCGGCCGGGCGCACGGCCCTCGGCCTAGCGCCCCTGCGCCGGATTGCCGCGCGCTATCTGCCAGCGCCGGGCGAGGGGCCGAGCGAGTCGGCGATGGACCGCGGTTCGTTTCGCTGCGAGCTGATCGGCGTCGGCAGCCGCGGCACTGTGCAACGCGGGCGCATCGCCGGTCGCGGCGATCCGGGCAACCGCGCCACCACGGTCTTCGTCTGCGAGTCGGCGCTGGCCTTGGCACTCGATGCCAAGCGCCTGCCGGGCGGCGCGCGCCTGGGCGGCGTGCTGACCCCGGCCGTGGCCTTCGGGGCGGTGCTGGCCGCGCGGCTGCTGGCCACCGGCATGACCGTCGAGCCGTTCGACGCCTAGCTCAGCGCTCTGTCACGCCCAGCTTGTCGAGCAGACCGTTCAGCTCGTCGAGCGAGCCGAACGCGACTGCGATCTCGCCCTGCTCGCCGCGCTTGGTCTTGCGCAGCACGCGGATCTCCACCGACGCCGTCAGGCGGTCGGCCAGGGCCTCTTCCAGACGCACGATGTCGCGCGGCTTGTCCTGCTTGATGCGCATCAGCGGCGACTGCCGGCCGCCGCCGTCGCCCGCCAGACGGGCGACCAGCTTCTCGGTCTCGCGCACCGAGAGTTTCTTGGCCGCCACCTCGTTGGCGCACAGGATCTGCCGCGCCGCCTCGAGCGCCAGCAGCGCGCGCGCGTGGCCCATCTCGATGTCGCCGGCGATCAGCATCTGCTGCACCGGCAACGTCAGATTCAACAGGCGCAGCAGGTTGCTGGCGGCGCTGCGCGAGCGGCCGACGGCTTGCGCCGCCTGCTCGTGGGTGAGCGCGAATTCGTCGACCAGGCGCTTGAGGCCCTGGGCCTCTTCGAGCGGGTTGAGGTCTTCGCGCTGGATGTTCTCGATCAGCGCCATCACGGCCGCCGCCTCGTCGGCCACCTGCCGCACCAGCACCGGCACCTCGCTCAGGCCGGCCAGGTTGGCGGCGCGCACGCGGCGTTCGCCGGCGATGATCTCGTAGCGGTTCGGCCCCACCGGCCGCACCAGCACCGGCTGCATGATGCCCTGGCTCTTGATGCTCTCGGCCAGCTCGTACAACGAGCCTTCGTCCATGCGCGTGCGCGGCTGGTACTTGCCAGGCTGCAGCTGGCTGAGCTTGAGGGTGCTGGGCGTGCCGTCGTCGCGCGCCGCCGCCGGGGCTTCGCTGACCTTGGGCCCGAGCAGCGCCTCGAGGCCCATGCCCAGCCCTTTGGGTTTCTTGGTGACCATGGGGCGGGATTGTCGGTGATCGCGCAGCCGGCGGGCTTCAGCGGCCCTGGGTCAGGCGCTTGAGGTTCGCCAGGCCGGCTTCGAAGTCCCGGCCGATCACCCGGTCCCTGTCGACGAAGAGACCCATCAGACGTGCCAGGTAGGGTGTGGGGCCTTCCAGCGCCCAGCTGACGATGGTCAGGTTGTCGCCCTCGGCCTGCAAGGTGAACTCTGCCGTGTGCTGCGCCTTGACGGGCCTGACGAAGTCCAGCGTCATCTTCAACGTGACCGGTGCATCGCTGTGCGTGATGGTCAGGGTGCCCTGGCCGATCTTGCGGCCCTGCCAGGTGTACGCCGCACCGACGCCGCCCGCCGGCCCGCTGTGGTGACCCTGCGCGCCCGGGTCCCTGCGGGGGTAGGGGCTCCAGGTGTTGAACGACTTCAAGTCGTTGATCAACGAGAAGATGCGCGCCGCCGGCGCCTTGATCACCGCCGTGCGGGTGACGCGGAAGCGGTCGGGTTGCCGCGCCGCGAAGAGCAGCAGCAGGGCCAGGGCGGCGATGGGCAGCCCAAGCAGGGGGGTGGTCATGGCGCTTGCCGCAAGGGCGGGTGCGCGGCGGGCGCCGCCGCCAACTCGTCGACCCAGGCCTGCCCGGCGGCCCAGTCGCCGAGGCCCGACTGGCCATTGATGTGGCCGCACGCGCCCAGCGCGATCTGCCGCGCGCCCCACTCTCGTGCCAGGCGCGCACCCGCTTGCACGCCGCCGTAAGGGTCGTCTTCACTGGTCACGGCGGTGGCCGGGAAGGGCAATCGTTGGCGCAGGATCGGGCGCCAGGCCTGCAGATGGGGTGGCATGTCGTCACGCTCGATGTCGGGCGGCGCCACCAGCAGAGCACCCCGCACGCGCGCGGTGTGTTGCGATTGCGCGGCCCAGGCCGCCACCAGATGACAGCCCAGGCTGTGCGCCACCAGCACCGCCGGCCCGTCGCTCTCGAGCAGCACCTCTTCGAGGCGCGCCATCCAGTCGCCCCGCTTGGGCCACAACCAATCGCTCTGCGTCACGCGGCGCCAACCGTGCAGGCGTTCCCAGTGGCTTTGCCAGTGCCCGGCATCGGAATCGCGCCAGCCCGGCAGCAACAGCACACGGCACCGCGTCATCACCCTTGCCTTATCCTTCGACCAAAGATTGATGCCATTTTGAGGCCGCCATGAAAAAGCACACCGTCTTCGTCGACGGCCAGGAAGGCACCACCGGCCTGCGCATTCACGAGTACCTGGCTGCACGCAGCGACGTCGAGGTGCTGAAGATCGACGCCGAGCGGCGCAAAGACGCCGCCGAGCGCGCGCGCCTGCTGAATGCTGCCGATGTGGCCTTCCTGTGCCTGCCCGACGCCGCGGCCAAGGAAGCCGTGGCCCTGGTGACCAACCCGGCCACCTGCATCATCGACGCCAGCACCGCGCACCGCGTGGCACCGGGCTGGGTCTTCGGCGTGCCCGAGCTCGCGCCGGGCCAGCGCGACGCGTTGCGCAGCGCCAAGCGCATCGCCAACCCGGGCTGCCACTCGACGGCCTTCATCGTCCTGCTGCGCCCGCTGGTCGATGCGGGCATCGTGGCGCGCAACCTGCCCGTCAGCGCGACGTCGATCACCGGCTACTCCGGCGGCGGCAGGAAGATGATCGACGAGTACAAATCATCGGCCGCCGCCTTGGCGTCGGGTGCCGGCGGCAATGCCCAGCTCGATGCGCCGCGCCCCTATGGCCTCAAGCTCGGCCACAAGCATGTGCCGGAGATGATGGCCTACACCGGATTGACGGTGAAGCCGGTCTTCATGCCCATCCTCGGCAACTTCTACAACGGCTTGGCGGTGAGCGTGCCGCTGCACTTCTCGCAGCTCAGGCCGGGCACCGACGCCGCGGCTCTGGTGCGCGCCTTCGAGGCGCACTACGAAGGCGAGCGCTTCATTCGCGTCATGCCGTTCTCCGACCCGGCGCTGACGGAGCCCAACTTCTTCGACGTGCAAGGCGCCAACGACAGCAACCGCATCGATGTCTTCGTCTTTGCCGACGAGCACCAGGCGATCCTGATCGCGCGCGAAGACAACCTCGGCAAGGGCGCCAGCGGCGCGGCGGTGCAGTGCATGAATCTGCACCTGGGCTGCGACGAAGGGCTGGGACTCACGGCGTAATCCGGCCCGCCGCAGCGGTGGCCCGCTCGCCGCGGATTGACCGAGCGCAAACCGCCGCGCGCAGCGCGCGCCACACTCGCGCCCATGACCCTCACGCCATTGCACAGGTCGGCCATCGAGCAACGCGGCCGCCAGCGGTTCTTGGTGCGGGCCTGCTGGGTTGGCTTGGTGGCGTTCATCAGCGCGACCGCCGCAGCCCAGCCGGGTGAGCCGCTGCCGGGAGACTACCGGGTGATCGACGGGCGGGTCGATGCCGGCACCTACAGCGGCTGGCGTCTGTTTCACAGCACCTGCCATGCCTGTCACGGCGTGGGCGGCGTCGGGACCGAGATCGCGCCGAACCTGGTCGAGCGCATCGGCAACATGACGCCGCGTGGATTCGCCGCCAAGGTGCTGACCAGCTACCGCCTGGTCAGTCCGGGCGACAACGGGAACCTCGGCGAACGCGAGGACACGCTCGATGAGCTGATGCGGCGCAACCGCGACAGCCAGCACGGCCGCGTCGTGATGCCCGCCTGGGAGACGGATGCTGCCGTACCGCCGCATGTGCTCGACCTGTACGCCTACCTCTCGGCGCGGGCCGACGGCCAACTGGGGCCCGGCAGACCGAAGCCGCCCCTCGCAAAGCGCCGCTAGGAGGCGCCCCCGGTGCGCAAGCGGTAGTGGTAGGCATAGCCGTCGGCAAAGCCCAGACGTTGGTAGACGCTGCGGGCAGCGTGGTTGCCGGCGTCGACCTGCAGGTAGGCCGAACGCGCGCCCTCTTCGCGCGCGCGCCCCAGCAGGCCGGCACACAGACGCCGCGCCAGGCCCTGGCCGCGCGCGTCTTCGGCAGTGAATACGTCGTACAGGCCGACCAGATCGGCCTCGCGGGCGGACTGGCCGCAGGCCAGCACGACGCCGTCGGCCTCGCGGCGAATGGCGAGGGCTCGGAAGGGTACCGGCGACATCTCGAGCCGCTGAGCGTGGGCCTGGCTCTGCGACAGCGGTGAGCCGCGCAACTGGCCGACGGCTTGCGCGAAGGCACTCTGGCCGAGCGTCTGCCAGGCCAAGCCTTTGGGCAGGGGCGCGTCGGTCAAGGCGTCGAGTGAAGCGCAGGCCATCACGCGGGTGTCGTCGATGCGCGACCAGCCGAGCGCCGCCAGGTCGGCGGCCAGGCTGCGCGGCTGCGTGAAGGGCGTGATGCGCACCACGGCCGGGAGCTGGGCCTCATCGAACACAGCCTGCGCGAGCGCCAGCTTGTGCGCCAGCGGCAAGCGGCCGACCGCCAGCGCATTGACGCAACGCGCACGTGCGGCCTTGCCCGGCGAGAAGCGCACCAGCCAGCCGTCGATCCAACGTTGCTGCGGCGGCGCGCTGGCGTTGAGCCCGGCGTCTTCGATGCGCGACAGCAGGACCGGGTCGAAGCCCGGGCCCAGACGCACACCCTGGCCCAGCGACCGCGGCGGATCCGGCACGGCCGGGCCGAAGGCGCCTCGGGGGTGGTTCAAGTGATTGCCTTGACCCGCTCGACCATCTCGCGCGCGAACTCGATGTAAGCCAGCGCGCCTTTGGAGGACGGATCGAAAACCACGCCGGCCTGGCCGTAGCTTGGCGCCTCGGCCAGGCGCACGTTGCGCGGGATCACGGCCTTGAAGACCTTGTCGCCGAAGTGCGCTTCGAGTTGCGCGCTGACCTGTTGTTGCAGGGTGATGCGCGGGTCGAACATCACGCGCAGCAGGCCGATCACCTGCAATTGCGGGTTGAGGTTGGCATGCACCTGCTTGATGGTGTTGACCAGGTCGCTCAGGCCTTCGAGGGCAAAGTACTCGCACTGCATCGGCACGATCACACCGTGTGCGCTGCACAGGCCGTTGAGCGTGAGCATGCTGAGCGACGGCGGGCAGTCGATGAGGACAAAGTCGTAATCGGCCTGGGTCGCGGCCAGGGCGTCGCGCAGGCGCTCGTTGCGCCGCGCCAGCGGCACCAGCTCGACCTCCGCGCCCGACAACTCGCGGTTCGCGCCGAGCACCGCGTAGCCCCCCTTTTCGCTGCGCTGGAGCGCCTCGGCGATGCTGGCGGATTCGAGCAGCACGTCGTAGGTGCTGAGCTCGAGCTTGCGCTTGTCGATGCCCGAGCCCATCGTCGCATTGCCTTGCGGGTCCAGGTCGATCACCAGCACGCGCTGGCCGACCTTGGCCAGGCCGGCAGCGAGGTTGACCGTGGTGGTGGTCTTGCCGACCCCGCCTTTTTGATTGGCAATGCAAAAAATCTTCGGCATGGGCTCAGTCTCGCATCAATCGCGGACCAGGCGCAGGCCGAAGCCGATCAGGAACACGCCGGCCAAGCGTTCGAGCCAGCGCGCCGCCGTGCGGTGCGCACGCACCTTGGCAGCCACCGCTTGGGCAAACGCGCACAGCGTCAGGCAGTACAGCGCCGTGATGACGGCAATCGTGAGGGCCATCGCCGCAAAGGTCGGCAGCCCGCGGTGCGTGACCGGGTCGATGAAGAGCGGGAAGAAGGCCATGTAGAAGACGATCGCCTTGGGGTTGAGCAAGGTGATGAAGAAGGCCTGCCGCGCATAGGCACGCGGCTCGATGTGCACGGGCGAGGCGCTGCTGTTGCCGCGCGAGAAGAGCAGCCTCAGCCCGATCCAGGCCAGGTAGGCCGCGCCGGCGTACTGCACGGCCTTGAAGGCCAGCGGGTGGGCGGCCAGCAGCGCCGCCACACCGGCCACGGCCAGCCACAGCAGCACCTGGTCGCCGACGATCAACCCTAGCGTGGCAGCGGCGCCGGCGCGAAGACCGCCTTTGGCGGTGGAGGTGAGCAGCGCGAAAGTGCCCGGGCCCGGCAGCGCCAGGAAGAGCAGGATCGAGGCACAGAAGGCGGTGAAGTCGGTGATGCCGAACATGGCGCGGAGCGGTTGAAGCGGGCCAGAGCGTACAGGATGGTTCGGTGCCCTGGCCCGCACGCCGCGGCTGAACGACAATCGCGCCCCATGAACCCTGAGCCGCCATCCGCCGCAGGCAGCGCGGTGCCCGACGAAGCGCACGCCGCGGCCGCGCCCGACATGCTGGAGCCCGGTGCGCCACCAGCCGCTTGCGCCACCCCGGACAACGCCGGCAGCGATGACGCGCCCGACACGGTGCCCGATCAGTTGCGCGAGCTGCCCGCAGACGCAGCGCCGGTGATTGCGGCGCCCGCCGCCGTGCCCGAGCTATCGCCCGCCGTCACCGGCGCGCGCCTGACCGAGTTGTTTCCGGCGCTGTTTGTCGGCCCCGACGGCAACGGCACATGGAAGCCGATCAAGTTGCGCATCCATGCCGACATCCAGGCGCGCGCGCCGGGCATCTTCACCAAGCGCACGCTGGGCATCTTCTTTAGCCGCTACACCACCACCACGGCCTACCTCAAGGCGCTGGCAAACGCGCCGCAACGCCTGGACCTCGACGGCCAGGCGGCCGGCGAGATCAGCGACGAGCACCGGTTGTTGGCCAGCGACGAGCTGGCGCGGCGCCAGGCGCTGGCCGCCGAGCGGCGGGCCGCACTGCGGCCGCCGCGGCGCGACCGGCCCGCGGCCGGCGACAGCGACGCGGCACCCGCCACGCCCTCCGAAGCGCAGCCCGACCGCCCGGCCGGCCCGCGGCCCGAGGGCGGCCCCGAGCGGCGACCCAGCAACCCGCCCCCCGGCCGCCCGCCACAACGCCCCCGCGGCGATGCGCCGCGCCCCGAGCGACGGGATCTGCGCGGCCCCGAAGGCCCGCCGTCCGCG
>Ga0163144_10030613_pt1 | contig 10288 bp, 16 predicted proteins | sample OliLak19BULKMAT1_FD_123175 | JGI IMG/M metagenome (GOLD analysis project Ga0163144, IMG submission 123175) | Freshwater microbial mat bacterial communities from Lake Vanda, McMurdo Dry Valleys, Antarctica - Oligotrophic Lake LV.19.BULKMAT1 | ecosystem: Environmental > Aquatic > Freshwater >...
CTGGCCACCACCGGCACCCTCACGGTCGGGAATGAGTCGTTCGACGTGACCGGCACGAGCTGGATGGACCATGAGTTCGGGTCCGCCGATCTCGACAAGGATCTGGTCGGATGGGACTGGTTCTGTCTACAGCTCGACGACCAAAGAGAACTCATGCTCTATCGACTCCGCCGGGCAGACGGCTCGGCGGACCCCGCCTCAAGCGGCACGCTCATCGATCGAGACGGACAGGGACACCATCTTTTGCTTGCAGACTTCACACTCGAACCAACCAGTTATTGGACCAGCCCCACGAGTAAGGCCCGTTATCCGCAGCGCTGGCGCTTGACCATTCCTTCACAACAACTCTCACTGGAACTCGTGCCCCGCATGGCAGAGCAAGAACTCTCCCCTAAACGCAGCACGCAGGTGACCTACTGGGAAGGCGCCATCGAGACAACCGGCACGGCGCAGGGAAAGCCGATTCACGGACAGGGCTACATGGAACTGACCGGCTATGTCGAACGGATCATGCAGAAACTCTAACAAGGTGCTGAAAAGGGGATGGGGTGGGTGGGACGATCCCCGTGCCCGCGCAACGCGCGGCCTCAGAATGATGCAAAGGAGCAGGCAGACCGTTCTTCTTGCTCGCAGAGCCCCCACGATAAAAAGAGATGGGAAGGCGCCCGTTGGTCCTGTGCTCCCGGAACGCGCGCCCTTAGAAGGGCCTCGTTCGACGGCCGCACGCAGACCAACATGGGTGCCCTCCCAAGAGAGAAATAGCAAGCAAGCTTGGAAGGATCAATTTGATGGATGGTGGTCGCTCGATGCGCGCGGTGAAGAACAATCTGCCTACTCCTTCTGGAGAAGTCGAAGAATCAGAAGGCCCTCGTTGGACGCGCGCAGTTGGAATCATCCCACCCACCCCTTATGAAGTGACAATTCGCTGCAGCCTTGCTGGACGGCATTTTGAGCATCTTGAGGCTACTGATGAAGCGCCTCTCTCGTTCTCTTGAAACATGGAGACTATCGGAACATAACTGGGAGGCTCAGTACCTATGAGCCAGGACGCGGTCAAAGACGTGCGTGAGGTGGTAGAGGCGATCTACCGAACTGAGTCGCGCCAGGTGTTCGCCACCCTCATTCGTCTCCTTGGCGACTTTGAGACTGCCGAAGAGGCGTTGCACGATGCGTTTGCCGTCGCTGTGGAGCAGTGGGCACGAGATGGCGTGCCGGCCAATCCGAAGGCCTGGCTCGTCTCGACAGGACGTTTCAAAGCCATCGACAGCATGCGACGGCGCGCACGACATGATGCATCATTGGACGAATTGGCGAAGCAGGCGGAGTCCGCTACCGCCAGCCTCGATGAGGAACAGCAGGAGGACGAGTATGTCGAGGACGACTGGCTCCGGCTGATCTGTATTTGTTGTCATCCAGCCCTGTCGCTGGAGGCGCAGGTCGCGATGACGCTGCGCGAAGTCTGCGGTCTTACGACGGAAGAGATCGCGCGGGCCTTTTTGACTAAACCACCCACCATTGCTCAACGAATCGTGCGGGCGAAATCCAAGATCCGCGACACCCGCATTCCCTATGAGGTGCCGTCCGAGAAAGACCTGCCGAATCGCCTGGACGCTGTCCTCCGCGTCGTTTACCTCGTCTTCAACGAAGGATACTCGGCCTCATTCGGTGAAGCCGTACACGGCACGATCTCTGTGGCGATGCGATCCGCTTGGGTCAAGTGCTGATCACATTGCTTCCACAAGCAGAAGCGATGGGATTGCTGGGGCTGATGCTGTTGCAAGACTCTCGACGATCCGCACGCACATCAGTGACGGGTGAGTTAATTCTCCTGGAAGATCAGGATCGAACGCTGTGGAACCGGGACCAGATTGCGGAAGGAGGCGCGCTCGTACAGCGCGCCTTGTCTATCGGTCAGGTCGGCCCCTATACCATTCAGGCTGCAATCGCAGCGGCCCATGCCCAGGCTCCGACCGCTGCCGCGACAGACTGGGGTCAGATCGTCAGCCTCTACACTCTTTTGCTTCAAGCCGAGCCATCGCCGGTGATCGAACTCAACCGCGCCGTCGCCGTGGCGATGCAAGACGGTCCATCAGCCGGCCTGGAGCTCATTGATGGGATCCTCGCGCGGGGCGACCTGGGAACCTATCACTTGGCCCACGCGGCACGAGCCGATCTCTATCGGCGGCTGGGGCGAACGAAAGAAGCCCGCGCTTCCTACCAACGAGCCCTGAGCCTTACCCAACAGGAGCCGGAGCGGCGATTTCTCGAGCGACGGCTGAGCGAACTGCGGGACTAAAACGGGGCGACCAAATGCCAGCGAACGGTCTGCTCAATCGTGAAGTCGGATTGGATTCGCTTTGGCGATGTCGTCATCTCTGAGTTTTCTATTTGCGCGAAGGAGTAGACTCCGCACAATATCGAAGCTCCGCGCGGTCCAAATCCCGCCAAGGGTTCGCTCAGTCCGGTTGCTGACAGCAGCCCACCCGCCTTTCCGGTCGTGATGCAGCGTGCGCTGTTCAGTCTCCCGCTCCTTTCGATAAAGCGCGACGACGTGATGGGTGAAGCGTGTGAAGACGCCGAGGTCTGGTGCATCAACGCCGCCGTCAGACGGGCTGCCCTCGCATAGCATTGAGATTCCAGCTGTCCAACGGAATCCGGAAACGTCACCTGGCGCAGGCCAATCACTGAACGCCTGGGAGACTTCCGCGACGATCTCAGGCTTTACCAGCGCACAGGGCTTCGTGATCGCGCCGAAGAGAGCACCGCTAACGTCATGAGCCGAGACGCCGGGAGCAAGAACTGCGATATTACCTTTCGAGTCGTAATAGTCAACGAAGCTGATTGGTACGCCAGTGGCAAGGAACGTAGCGCGGCATCGGCGCTCAAGCTCATGCATCGAAATGGTCCCGCGACCAAACGCGTTAAGACCTCGGAAAAAGCATAGCCATAGACCTTCCGTTTGCTTAGGCCACTGTTGTAAGGTCATGGAGCATGAGTCGCTTCACTCGAATACTTGTTGATTCAGGTTCTGCTTCAAGTGCCAAGATCAACCGCGTAAGCTTCGTCGAGCGTCGAGACAGCCAACCACCTAAGATAGGCTGACTTTTCGCTTAGCTTTAGGGGAGCAGGCACGATGACGCGTGAACTAGGGCTTGTACCTTCCTCAGAATGCCGATTGAAAAGCTCCGTCGCAGCACCTGCTGCAAGATCGGCGATTGCGCACAAGTCTTCGATTTGAAGCGTGCCATTGTCACACATTGAAGAAGTCCCGCAGCGGAAGTGGCCAAGCTGATACGAGAGATAGTGGCTCGAAACGTTCGCGAAAATATTGGTCAACATCCTGATTCGCTGTTCGTTGGCCGCGAAATCGTCCGCGTCGGTGAACCAGAATACGTCCTGGCCTGATCGTGATAGCCCGGCGACGAAGAAACTCAGAAGATGTACCGCTCTCATAAGACGTTCAAAAATTTGACCGCCATATGCCGAGTATTCCGGTAAGGTAGTGAAGTCAAATTGACGCGACCAACCAAAGAGGCTACCGATTTTTTTGTCGACTAAGATGACGGCAAGCAAACCTTCAAGTTGGTCTGCAGCGTTCAAGAAGGAAGATAAATCCCGGCGCTTTGTCTTGTCATTCAACCCCTTGAAGGACATTTGCCGCGCTCTCAAACGCTGCTCGCGAATTGCCAGCCGTGATTTCTCCCAAGTATTCCAGGATGCTGAACCTGCGATGACGAAGGAATATGCTTCAAATGCCGATTGCTTGTGCTGGCCACTATAGTCCGACGCGCATAGCAGGCTATGAGAGCCGCTCAAATCTGGCATTGAGTCAGCGGCAGCTCGCACGACCTCATCGATGACGTTCATTAGACCAAACTGCGATGCTGGCAGTGATTGCCACATGAGTGGGCTAACTATTAAGTGAGCTGTGACGGAGACCGTTATCCAAGGGGCCTATTCATGACAACCCCCTCCTCCAAAGAAACTATTCTGCGCGGAATATGACTCGCTTACGAAAACTTGTCAAGCATCACATTCCGGGGACATCCTGCCGCCTGGCAGCCCGGAAGGCCAAACCTCCTACGAACGGGCCTTCAGCCTTACAACCTCTCATACTCCGCCTGCACTAACTGTGGAGCATATGTTCGTTCCAGCCTGCGGACAATGAAGTGACCCCGTGCCATCTCCTGGAAATGGTCGATGAATAAGACGTTGATCACCATGCCTCCGACAGTACCGATCACGGGTACGGCTTGCGCGGCGACCTTCTCGGAAACGTTCACGCCAAAGCGCGTAGCCAATTGTGTAATGAGCCTGACGATGGCTGGTGCGCCCTCCTCCACGAAACCTCTCTGGGTGAGATACCCGGCAGCATCTGAGACCGACTTCGCCAGAGCCCCACGTATCAGGAAGTAGCCGGATTCACTCGCGTCGTCGTCCTTGCTACGCCCGCCAAGCGCGAAGACCTCAAGGCAGGCCAGTTTGGCGTCCGGCGTCCGGAGGCGTTCACCCTCACTGCGCCCGATATCGGCAATGGAGCGCAGCATGATGGTGGTGGATACGGGCAGTTCGACTGGGAGACCGAGCAAGCCAAGGGCGCCTCCGCCCGCGCCGGTCGCCGCGACGGCAAGCTTGTGGAGGAACTCCCACGAGTTCGGCTGCGGCCTGTTGTCAAGCGTCAGCAGCGCGGCCTGTAGTGCCGTCTCCAGCGATTTCCTTGTCGCCTCGTTGACGACCTGTGCCCATCTCCCCGGAAGTCGCTTGAGCGCCATCTCAATCGGCATGCCGATCAATCCCGTGATCTTCGTTGCGAGGCTAGGATTCTCAAGGAGCGCCTTCGCATACCGCAGCGCCTCTTGATCTTCATACGATAGCGTCACGCGATCCTCCTTCTCTGGGTTGCCGCTCGGCTATGGGGTGGGCTACGACAGACACCGCATCCCAAGCAGCCTATTCATGGCAGCTCCCTTATTCAAAGAAACGCCACTCTGCCAGGAATATCACTCGCTTACATGAACTTGTCAATTGCTCAACTTAGGAGAGACCAGTCGATGTCGATTTTCATCGTTCCCAACGACTATTTTATGTCAACAAGGCTTCCCGATAAATAGGAGGATGCTATGGCAAAACGTGTGCAGAAGCGGAAGGTCAAGCCATCCCGGCCAGCGGCCAGCGTCTGCTGGTTCGATGTTCCAGCCGACGATCTTGGACGGGCTAAGAAGTTCTATCGCTCGTTATTCGGCTGGAAGTTCGCGAAGTTGTCAGCGGCCATCGCCGACTACTGGCATATCGACACAGGTGGAAAGGATGCCAGTCCGGCTGGCGGGCTCTTGCCCCGCATACATCCCGGGCACTCCATCACAATTTACGTGGCCGTTCCATCGGTTGACAGGGCCGTGGTGAAGGTCCAGAAACTCGGCGGAACGGTCTGCAAGCCGAAGACCGCTGTGCCGCACATGGGCTACTTCGCGATTTGTGAGGACACGGAGCACAATACCTTCGCGCTCTGGGAGATGAACCAGCGAGCGGCGTGACGAAGACGCATTCGATCGATTACCCATGAAGGAGCACCGTATGAAATATCTTTGCTTGGTCTATGTCGAAGAGACACTACTCCACACCATGCCGCAGAGCGAACGACTCACGATCTCGGACGAATCCATGGCCTATTGTGCCGAACTGCAGAAAAACGGCCAACTCATCGGAGCCTCGCCCCTTCACCCGGTAGAGACCGCGACGACTGTCCGAGTGCGAGGGGGGAGAGTCTCAACGACCGATGGGCCTTTTGCCGAAACGAAGGAACAGTTGGGTGGGTACCTTCTGATCGATGTCAAAGACCTGAACGACGCCGTACGGATCGCCTCGAAGTTTCCCGCAGCCCAGTTCGGCAGCATCGAAGTTCGACCGCTCAAAGAGGGCGGCTGTGCGTGAACAACGACAATTCGCTGTCCACAGCCATGCAGGTTCATACCGGAGATGCAAACCATGAAATTCATGCTGCTGGTTCACCATGATGAAGAGGCCTTCGGCAAGATGAGCGAGGCCAAGAGGAAAGAACTGCTCACGGAATCTGTCCAGCTCACGCACCAGCTCCACACGAACGGCCAATATCTGAGCGCCTCGCCGCTGCAGCCGGCGGCGACGGCTGCCATGGTACGGGTGCGCGAGGGCAAACCGCTCGTGACCGACGGGCCGTTCATCGAGACGCGTGAACAGATCGCCGGCTATTTCTTAATCGACGCCAAGGATTTCGACGAGGCCATCAGCATCGCCGGTAAAGTTCCAGGGGCGCGGATCGGAACCGTCGAAGTCCGGCCGTTGATCGAGATAACTGGCTTGCCGAATGGGTAGCGTCTCCGATTGATGGAACGCTAATTGAGATGAAGCTTCGTACGCAGGGAGCTCAGAGCGAAGAAAGGAGATAGGAATGAGCAAGGTACGGGTACTCGTTGGGACACGAAAGGGCGCGTTCATTCTCACATCGGATGGAACGCGCAAACAGTGGGATGTCAGCGGTCCACACTTTGCCGGTTGGGAAATGTATCATCTCAAAGGCTCGCCCGTTGAGCCGAACCGCATCTATGCCTCGCAAACCAGCAGCTGGTTTGGTCAAATCATCCAGCGCTCGGATGACGGAGGCAACACCTGGCACCAACCAGGAACACCTCCAGGCGAACCGATCACCACTCCGGATGGCATGCCGATGGGGGAGAGCAACAAGTTCGTCTACGATACATCTCCAGAAACCGGGAAACCGCTGACGACGCACCAGCATTATGACGGCACGCAACGTCCTTGGGAATTCAAGCGGGTCTGGCACCTCGAACCGTCCCTGACCGACCAGGACACCGTGTATGCGGGAATCGAAGATGCGGCCCTGTTCCGATCGAGCGACGGGGGGCAGACGTGGCAGGAATTATCCGGGCTGCGCGACGTGAAAGGAAATCTGTGGCAGCCGGGCGCCGGCGGGATGTGTTTGCATACCATCGTGCAGGACCCAAGCAATCCACGTCGCATCTATGTTGCCATCTCGGCTGCAGGCACGTTCCGAACCGATGATGGCGGCATGACCTGGCGGGCGATCAACCGCGGATTGAAATCCAAATATGAGCTTCCGGACCAGGATGCGGAAGTCGGCCACTGTGTGCATCGCATCGCCATGCACCCGACGCGCCCGAACGTGCTGTTCATGCAAAAACACTGGGACGTGATGCGTAGCGACGACGCCGGCGAGTCGTGGCACGAAATCAGCGGGAACCTGCCGACAGACTTCGGGTTTCCGATCGATGTGCACGCCCACGAGCCGGAGACGGTGTACGTCGTGCCGATCAAAAACGACTCCGAGCATTTTCCTCCCGACGGAAAGTTGCGCGTGTACCGAAGCCGGACGGGCGGGAACGAGTGGGAAGCGCTCACGAACGGTCTGCCGCAGCGAGATTGCTATGTGAACGTGCTGCGCGATGCGATGGCGGTCGACTCACTCGATCCGTGTGGCATCTATTTCGGGACAACCGGCGGACAAGTGTATGGGTCAGCGGATGCCGGTGACAGCTGGACACCGATCGTCAGGGATCTTCCGGCCATACTTTCTGTCGAGGTCCAAACATTGCCATGATACGAGTCGTGCTTCCGGCACATTTGCGGACATTGGCGCGGGTTGATGGCGAAGTGGCGCTGAACGTTGCGGGCTTGGTGACGCAGCGTTCGGTGCTCGACGCCCTCGAAGCTCGCTATCCTATGTTGCGGGGAACGATCCGGGATCACGGCACACTCAAGCGCCGAGCATTCGTGAGATTCTTCGCCTGCGAGCAAGATCTGTCTCACGACCTGCCGGATGCCCCGCTACCCGACGCGATTGCGACGGGGGCCGAACCTTTTCTTATCGTGGGAGCCATGGCAGGAGGGTAGTCGTGGCGGCTCGGCATCTCGGGCACGGAGTAGCGGTGCTCATAGAATCGTTCGACATGTCGATTTGGCGGCCCTTGTTCGACAAATAAGTAGGGACTAGGTTCAGAAGTTCGAGACCGACTAGAACCCCAGCGCTGAAACCGAAGTCAGAAAGGAGACACGACAATGCGATTCATGATTCTAGTCAAAGCCGACAAAAACTCAGAAGCGGGCGTGCTTCCAGACGAGAAGCTCCTGACCGAAATGGGAAACTTCAACGAGGAACTGGTAAGAGCCGGAGTGATGCTCGCGGGCGAGGGGCTTCAGCCGAGTTCGAAGGGGGCGCGTGTCAGGTTCTCGGAAAGCAAGCGAACTGTGATCGACGGGCCCTTTGCCGAGACAAAGGAACTGATCGCGGATATTGGATCTGGCAAGTGAAGTCAAAGAAAGAGGCGATCGAGTGGGTCAAACGCTGCCCCAATCCGATGCCTGGCGAGGAATCCGAGATCGAGATTCGCCAAATCTTCGAAGCGGAGGATTTCGGCGCCGAGTTCACGCCAGAGCTCAGGGAGCAAGAGGAACGCCTCCGTGCGCAGATAGGCAAGAAGAAATAGCTAGAGCGGCGGATAAAATGGGGACGATCTACTTTACTGATCGCCTCATCCTGCCCTCGGCTCGTATGGCGGTTGTACAATCGCCAACTATGATTGATTGCAGACGCAACCGTAATGGAGGATTCACATATGGTACGTCGATGGCTTCGTCTTAACTGTCCCGAAGAAGAATCTGGCAGCTTACCGCCGCATGGCTCAGAAGGCAGGAAAAATCTGGCGGGAGCATGGGCCGCTCGAATATCGAGACTGCTTCTAGAGATATCAAAATCGATAATTGGAATTAACTCGAATGAGATCCGATTGTCGTGCAAGCAATCCAACGGATGGCAAAAAAAGCCGTCAAGAATCGACGAGTTTCTGCTGAGAAGAAGGAGATCAGAGATGATGCTGAAGAACAAGAGTGCGGTGATCTATGGGGTCGGAAGCGAGATCGAAATACGCCCCTTTGAGTCGACTCACGAGAACGATATCTCGGCAAGTGATTGGATAGCAGTCGCGGAGCCAGTCTTGATTTGACATGATTGCAGGAACATCATGGTGTTCACGTAACCATCAACAGACCACCATCACCTAAAGGAGGTCATTATGCGTTTCTCATTCGTTCCCCTCACCTGCCTTGCGTTGGCTCTTATCGTAACTCCCGTTTTGGCCAAGGAGGAGAAGCAGGCAAAACAGATGGATCCGCAGGCGATGATGGAGATGTACCAGAAGCTGGCCACGCCCAGCGAGCCGCACAAGCTGTTCGCAACCCTGGCCGGTAGCTGGACGACCACGACCAAGGAGTGGATGGAACCCGGCAAGCCCCCCACAGAAGCAGCCGGCTCTGTTGAAATGAAGATGTTGCTGGATGGGCGCTATCTCCAGCAAGAATTCAACAGTGAGATGATGGGACAACCTTACACCGGAATGGGGATCACCGGATACGACAACCTTCGCAAGAAGTATGTGTCGATTTGGCTCGATACCATGAGCACCGCCCCGTTCATGATGGAAGGCACGGGAAGCGACGATGGCAAGACTATCACACTCAAAGGGCAACATGCTGAGCCGGGCGGAGGACACATGACGCATCGCGCGGTCTGGAAGATCGTCGACAGCAATACGCAAACGTTTGACATGTGGGGAACAGAGCATGGTGGCAAGGAAATGAAAGTGATGGAGATCGTCTATACGCGGAAGCCATTATGAGAAATGAATGCTGTGCATGGAGAAGCCTTCGACTCCTTCGCGCACAGCGTTCGACTGCTTGCTCGGCCCTCCGAAATGCAGATATCTCTATGTTTCCACACTCGACCTTCTAACCTAGCTTCACTCGCACGCTCCACGGCTAAACGCGAATCTTTTCCTTGTCTCATCACGACCTTGATTCACCTCCAATCGCTGTGATTGGGTCTTTCGCCGATCTTCTCCGGAGAAGCTGCCCCTCATGCCGACGCTTCGACTTCGCCAGCTCCAGACACAGTTACTTACCTGCGCCTTTGCCTTATTGCTCTGCTTGGCCAGCACCGGCTGCCAGAAAGAGAGCGAGGCGATCGTTCTCTCTGTCCCCTATGAGCATGCCTAGCAGGCTGCGGAAAAACTCGGTGCATACACAAGACGCTGATAGAATCTTCCCTATGGCGCCAATGTCACAATAGTCTCAGGATGCTCAAAAAGGCTGTCCAGCAAGGCCGCAGCGAGCGAAGAGGCGAGGAGGTACGGACCGCACTTCGTGGGGCCGTTCGCCCGTGCAATAGATCTTGGCGAACGGAAAAGCCCCTTCAATGCTTCCAATCTCCGAACAACTC
>Ga0163144_10030614_pt1 | contig 10288 bp, 8 predicted proteins | sample OliLak19BULKMAT1_FD_123175 | JGI IMG/M metagenome (GOLD analysis project Ga0163144, IMG submission 123175) | Freshwater microbial mat bacterial communities from Lake Vanda, McMurdo Dry Valleys, Antarctica - Oligotrophic Lake LV.19.BULKMAT1 | ecosystem: Environmental > Aquatic > Freshwater > Lake...
GTGTAGGCCATCGTATATGTAGGTTTAATGGTAAAGTTTAGTGACTTAACCATCTTAGCTCATTTACGGGGTCTTTTTAATTGCCTGGCCGGCGGTTGCACTTCAGATTAGAATTTGAGTCCCTGCGTTTGACGAAATCCCTCAAACAAGGTATAATGCCGTATAGATTAATATTATTAAGCCAAAAGGCTCTGCATCATTTTGCATTTTACATTGTAATTTTGATTTTTGACTTTTGCATTTTAAATTACCATTATGGGAGTCCCCAAGAAGCACAAAACCCGATCTGGCCGTGATCAGCGCAGAAGCCACGATGCTTTAAAAAAGACAACGTTTGCAACCTGCAAAAACTGCGGCAACTCGGTTATGCCACATTTACCTTGCAAATCCTGCGGGTACTACAAAGGCAGAAAAGTCACGAAGTAATTTCTAATAACCTATAGCCGCCACTGTGCGATTATAGGTTATTAATTTATTGTTATAAGTTTGTATATCTATGGCCAACAGACATTTATCGCGGACCTTAGCCATGCAGTCGCTCTTTGAATGGGATTTCAACGGGAAAAAAGAAGACCTGCACGGCATAGTTAAAAATATCACTACCGAGTTTGGACATGGCCTGGATGACCATCAGTTTATTTATGAATTGGTGGACGGTGTGGTAAAAAACATGGCGGGCATAGACGCTGTAATTACCAAAACCGCACCGGAGTGGCCCATAGACCAAATAACCGGAGTAGACAGAGCAGTGCTGAGGTTAGGTATATACGAACTTATGTTCCTTAAAGATGTTCCGCCTAAAGTTGCCATAAACGAAGCCGTAGAGCTTGCAAAGACCTACGGCGGAGAATCCAGTTCCAAGTTTTTGAACGGAGTACTTGGAACACTCTACAAGCAGCAAGGGCATGGAGACAGCGCCGGCGGTCCCGAACCGGAAGAACAACCAGATAAACAATCACAAGAATAAAAAAGCACCCATTGGGTGCTTTTTTTAAATAAAAAATAAATAAAAAATAAAATTTATATAAAGCGTGTAAAAAGGAGGTCTTGGGTAACTAAAAACTAATAATTAATAGCTAAGAACTAATAACCGTTCAACAATAAAAAAATAAAATATCAAAATGGAAAATGACAAAGTAAAATTTAAAAATGACTTCAAGGTAAGGATATATAGTTGGGTTATTAGGTTAATAAAGTTTATTGATGGATTGCCTAAGGATTCAACTTGCTTAATTATGGGCAAGCATCTTTTAAGGAGTGGGACAAGTGTGCTTGCTAATTTTGTGGAGGCTCAATCCGCGTCTTCCACTAAGGATTTTATAAACTTTTTCACGCATTCATTAAAATCCGCAAACGAATCCAAAGTCTGGTTAGCACTTTTACGCGATGTTGGTAAAGGTAACTCTGAGGAATTAAAGTTTCTTTTAAAGAAATTAACAGGAATATCAAATATCTTAACCAACAGTATCTTAACATTAAAGAAAAAAAGGTGAGACTGAATTTTACACTTTACCTTTGTCATTTTAATTTTTGATATTTACATTTTAATTTAAAAACATATGAAAACGTTATTAAAAATAATTATTGTTCTCCCCCTCCTATTCTATTATTCCACCTGCTCCGCAGCGGAGACTATTTACGTCAGCCAGGTCCAAATTACCGGGGGGACGGGGAAGACAGACCATGATTTTGTGGAATTGTTTAATCCGGGTGTGGTGCCGGTAAATTTAAAGGGCTATAGGCTGGTTAAGCGTTCGGTTAACGGCAATGCGGATACATCTTTAAAGTCGTGGACAGCGGATGCTTTTATTCCTGCGCATGGCTTTTATTTGTGGGCTAACAGTAATTTTACCGATATTGTAAAAGTCCCCGACGTTACTACCAGTGGTACGCTGTCTAACGATAACGGCATAGCATTAAGGATGGGGGCGAGTGATAGCGGAACAGTTGTGGATAGCATAGCATGGGGTGCCACTACCAACATTTTTAGGAACGTGTCTTTGGTAAATCCTATCGCCGGCCAAAGTTTAGTAAGGCAAAGTTTGTATCAAGACACTGCTCCGTTTATTGTTCAGACAGCGGAGCCTCGCAATTCCACTGTTACCGATGGGCCGCCAATCGTTCCTCCTGAACCTATTATTCCCGAATCTCCCGCCAGTACAACAACCGAAACAAGCACAGGCAAAGAGTACCTGCAGAAGTCCAACACAATAATAATTTCCGAAATATTTCCAAACCCGGTCGGGGAAGACAGTGGAAAGGAAGTTATTGAATTGCAAAATATTGGCGATAATCCTGTGAGTTTAGATGGCTGGCTGTTGGCCGACAATCAGGAAGGCTCATCTGTTAATGCTAATGCCTTTACTATTCATGGAGAAAGTATTTTGCCCGGAGCCTTTGCTATTATTAATATTCCGACGGGGTATTTTAGCTTAAATAACAACAACGGCGACACGGTAAATTTATATTTTGGGGACAAAACTTCCGCCGATTCAAAAGCTTATATGGATGATCCGGAAGAAGGAATGTCATACCAAAAAATAGGGGACAGTTGGGTATGGGCGCCTCCTTCGCTTGGTCAACCTAACTTTGGCGACAGCTTGCAGCTGGCAAATAATTTTAAAGTTTATGTAAACGAAATAATGCCAAATCCTGCCGGTGAAGATGAAGGAAAAGAATGGCTGGAAATATATAACATAAGCAGTGACACTGTAAATTTAAACGGGTTTTTTTTGGATGGCCCGGGACGAAGCGTGGACCCTTCACCCAATGCCTGGAAACTAGATGAAAGCGTAGTTGTAGCATCGGGGTCCTTTATAACCCTTACTGTTCCTGAAGATGCTTTTGTTATGCTTAACTCCGGAGGTGTAATAAGATTTTTTAATTCCGAGAAAAATCAAATAGGTTTAGTGGTTTATGGGGATGCTCCGGAAGGACGAAGTTTTAGCCGGCTTGATGACAGTGGGACTTGGGGATTTGGAGATTCTACCCCTGGAGAGGCTAATATAATTGCTACAGGCACATCGGTTTCTGTTACGCTTTCAGAAATTTACCCCAATCCCGCTGATGACGAGGAGGAATTTTTGGAAATAAAAAATTCCGGCTTAAATGAAATAAATTTAAAAAATTGGGGTATTACTATTGGTGATAAAACCCAAAAAATTAAAAACGGAAATATTATAGAGCCAGGGGGGTTATTTGTATTTACACAGGATGATTTGACGGCGCAGTTAAGAAACACGGGACAGCAGGTGAGCTTAATTAGTCCGTCTGGTAAAATAACAAGTTTGGTAAATTACCCCAAAGCGGAGAAAGGCTTTTCCTATATCCGGTTAGCCCAAGATAGCTGGGTATGGACGGAGCATCCTACGCGGGGAAATGAAAATGTGGCGGTTTTGGCAGCAGAAGTAGCTGTGTCGCAACCTGAGGGTAAACCAAAGACTGCAAAAACTTCGGCCAAGGCTTCTGTTGCTAAGACTGATAAAAGTGATAATGTTTTACAACATCTTCAGGAGGAGGTTGGTAAGCTCGAGGCTGTAATTGGGCAGTTGGAGGGTACTATTTCAGAGGTAGTGCTATCAACCGCAAAAGCTTCGGAAGACATAAATTATGCAACCCCCGAGGATAAAAGAAATTTAAACTTCACTCGCATATCAGCTTTGGGAATAATTTTAACTGCACTAGCATTGTTGGTCTTTATAATTAAGATGTTTTTTAAAGGAAACGAAATTTCTTCGGTAAAATAGAAAGAATTTAGGCTTTCTTACGTCTAATTAAATTAGAACAATGGTAACAAAGCCATACTTTTTCTTGCTTTACCAAATAATAAAAAAAGGATATAATTAAAGGGAAGTTTTTATATTTGTCTTTAGTAAAGCTAGTTTTAAGAGGCTAAGCTAAATATCAATAAAAAAACTGTAACTAATTTGAAAGGAATATTTATGAACAAACTTCAGCTTACAGAGCAATTGGCAGCTAAGTTGGGTGTTACCCATAGCGACGCCGAAAGATTTTTGAATACCTTAATAAACATGGTTTACGAAAACCTGCGTAGCGGGGATAAGGTAAATATTAGCGGGTTTGGGCAGTTTTCTGTTTCTCACCGGGCTTCCCGCATTGGCGTGAACCCAAGAAATCCTTCCCAGAAAATTACAATCCCGGAACTGAATACCCCAAAATTCAAAGCCGGCGAAGCCTTTAAAGCGGCGGTGAAGTTGAGGTAATATTAGTTCTGTAAAAAACCCTCTCCAAGATTGGAGCGGGTTTTTACTTGATACGCAGATTGAGTTAGCAGCGTCGCCATTGGGGAGATGGATATACGGCGTATGTCCACACTTAAGCATTGTTTCTTTTTAGAAATCTAACAAATTTTTTGTTGGTGTTCCTTGACTTACATCTGCTCGTGTGTCTGGAGTAGTAGTCGTTTCTTCGGCCGTACCTTTCTCTTCATTAATACCTGCCATTTTGATGAGTACTTCAGTATCTATACTCAGTGTTATAACAGAAATTACAGCCTGTGCATTGGGGTTATTTGGATCATAAAGTCCCCAGAGTCTTCTTATTTGAGTCCATTTCCATAAAGTCAGGCTTACCCCTTCAATATTAGTCGGTTGTAAACCATGATGCCATTCTAACACATCTGTAGTAGGATTGTCTCCTTTTTCAAATATATCCTTATACTCTTGGTCATTATTTGCATCTTTCATAACACCAAACTCTTGCAACAATAACCTTTCTGCCCGCTTACTTAAACCATGGTTAGCTGCATTCATCTTTTGTTGTAAGACATCCATTAATCCAACTTCAGTATTGCTATAACCAGATCTTGTCCTAAAACCAATGCCAATACCTTCTGTTCCACTGCGGAAAGAAATTAAAACTTGACGATAAGCAGCAGCTTCCAGGATATTATTTACAGGGCTTGGATTTCCTGCGACTAGCTGTTGCTTTAACTGGGGTGATAGACCAAACGCTTCCTCTGGTTCTGCTGCCCTATTCCATTTTTTCTGGGTAAGTTTATTGACTTACTCATACGCAGCTTTTGTATTATTAATAGCTGTCTGAATTTCAGCCCTGATTTGGGTTAGGATTTTTCTATCGGTTTCTAACCCCTCTGTGCTAAATTTTATATCAAGTTCCTGCAATCTTTTATTTAAAGCTTCTTGAGTATTTAACTCCCTGCGATCTCCAGAAGCGTTCTCTAATAATTCCTGATGAGGTGTCTCTAATAATGCATCATGCGGTGATAGAGACCCTGTTTTTTCTTGGCTCATATATTTAGTAAAGCTTTAATAACTTACCTTAATTATAGCAGGGGATACTTTATTTTATTATACCTGGTATTTTCCGATTTCAGGCTAATGTCTTACTATGAATCTTTAAAAGTGCTATAATTAAAATGAATTAAAAACTATTTCAACAAAAATGAGTTTAAAAAATTTACTTGAAGAAAAGTTAAAAGAAAGGGCGGCCCAGATCGCGCTTGAAGAAAGTAAGAGAAATGCGGATACGGTCACAGCTCAGCAAGAAGAAAATCAGCACAAGGAAAAACTGCGAGTTGATGGACTTAACCAATCCATAGAAGAATTTGACACAAAGACCGGCCAAATGCAGGCGCTTTTATTTGAACTTAAACACGCTCATAAAAGGGCAACGGATTCTGTTATTGGGGCGAGAAAGGAAGGCCAGGAACTTGCCAAAGCTACTGGTGAAATTGATGAATTATTTTCCAATAAGGAATTCAGTTCGCTATTACAAGAAGGAGGGATACACTCAATAGAGGATTTACTGGAAGCCGAAGAGTACTCCGAACATGAGCAAGTTAATTTGTTAAAAGGACTTCGGAAAGCACATGCTGAGAAAAAAAGTTCTGCAAGTGAGGATATTGGCCATAGACGACAGGCTAAAGTACAGGCTCATCAAGCAATAACAGCCGAAAGACCAGACGTTGCCCAAAAGCTAACTTATAAAGATATCGTCAGTGCATTAGAGGAACTTATTAGGGACATGGGAGTGGAGCGGCGGAAAATATACTTGGAAACTCCGGAAGGGCAAGCGGCTTTAAAAGCTAAAATTTTTGATGGGGTTAAGCAGCGTCGTGGGCAAGGCCGTTTTGGACACCGATTAGAGTCAAGTCGTGAAATTGATAGAACCCGCACCGTAGACGGGGGTGATATAAAAGACGCTAAAAATGCTGATGAATATGGCGCGGAAGAAGTCAAAATTGCGTTAAAAGATTACTACGGGCAGGAAATTGATAAGGGGATTAATGACACTGCCGAAAAAAATGGAGCTCCACAATTGCGAGAAGCGGTAGCTATTATTGAAAATCTACCTAGCCAGTGGCAGGAAATTCGCTCTAATTTGCATGCGCTCCACCAGGCCAGGCAACAAACAATAGACCTCTTAGCTAATCTTCTTGGGACTGATCCACAAGCGCCATTGTTTAGGTTGATTAAAAACTATGACCGCTCGTCGTTCACTGACCCGGAAAAATTAGCCACAGATTTTGTTGATTCTAAGTCTTCCCTTAATTCGCTTATTTTAGGTACTGGGTCGAGCGGAACGCCAGATGAATTTTTAAATAAAACCGTAGTCAATCAATTACAATTAGTTGAACTAGTGCGCAATGGAGATGCTAAGAAAGTATTTTTAAGAACAGATACTAATGCTGGAAGCTTTGGGAGTCAGGATAAATATCCAACAGCTTTAGAAAACCCCGAGAGGATAAAAATAATTTTAGCCGAGCAGTCAGAATTTTATAAAAAATTTCAAGCAGTCTTAACTACACCTGAAGAGTTTATCGCAAAGGTGAGCCACGACAGTAATCAATTCCGTGACCAAATTAATGTAAGATCTGGATACTCAATAGGTTTGCAAGGGCAAAACTCGGTAGATCATTATTTGGAATTTGACGGCAGAACCTATGCAACGTTGCGCGACACTCCTTTGGCGAAACTAAAAGATAGACTAGCGCAACAAGAAAACGAGCTTAAAAAAACGGTAGGAGCTTTGAAAGTGCAGCTTAGTGCTAAGGTTGAGGTTGATTGGGCTGCGAGCGAACTATCGGCATTTAGTCAAGAGCATTGGCAGGAATACCGTGAAGCGGAAAAGATAGTGAAACTGAGAAAAGTAGTTGAAAAAACACTACCTTATTTAGATTTGGCCACTTCCCAATTAGGAGCACATATGGATCAGATGGTATCTGTTCACATTGATAGACGTTCCGGCTGGGATTCTGTGAGAAGTTTAGAATTTGATTCTGCAAAACAATCTGAGCTACAAATTATGGCCGAAAATATTGAGGCTCTAAATATTAAAATTAAAGACCTGGGCTTACATATTGTAGCAATAGATGAAAGTGCTAGCTGGGAAGGAAATGGATTTCTTGGGGGAAAGAAAAAAGCACGCGAGCAGGAAAAGACAAAAGAAATATCACTAAGACTGAGTTATCAAAGTGAGTTGGAAAAATTACAAAAAAACTATGTACCAAAAAAGGAGTTAGATATTAAATTAGCTGTGGTGCGCAGTTGGCTTTACGAAGCACACAGAGAAGGAATTGATGTAAAGTTAAAATACGATACACTTACCTTGAGGAAACTTGTTGATGAAATTAAAGGCCAGCTGGATTTTACCATGACTCCCGAGCAAGTCCAGTTATATCAACGCTACCAGGAATTGAAAAAAAATGAAGCTGAAAAAGTTAAGGAGTATGAGAAGTTTAAAAAATAATTCAAGAACTGTCTTAATTTTAAATACGTGAGCGGTCAAGTTTAAATGTTTTAGAATTTTTCCTTCGATTCTCTTGACTGCATCGATTTGCAGTCTGTATTGGATCCTTAATGCGTTTTATTTTAGAGCGGGCCCTACTTCGCTAAATCTTTGACTGGCAGGCGTGATGGGTCTACGGTACTGCAAACCAATAAAAAACCGTCACGCGGGGTGACGGTTTTTTATTGGAGCGGGATACGGGAATCGAACCCGTGCCATCAGCTTGGAAGGCTAATGTACTGCCATTATACGAATCCCGCACATGGAATTACTTTGACCATTTTATCTTAAATGGAGGAAAAAATCAACAGAGGTGGGGATTTAAAGATTGGAAGCAGGGGGCAAATTTTATACCTACGGCATAGCTTTACTACAAATTATCATCCCTACGAAAGATCTCCCGTAGGAAGACAAATCTCAAAGGGGACAGGGGGCAGGGAACATTTTAAAATGTTAACAAATAACGTGGGGACATGATGTTTTCGCGGATGAACGCAGATAAGAAGCCGGTGTACGTGGATGAGTCATTACAAATTGTAGCATGCCACGTCGGTTTTGACCGACAGTGGCTCGCTCATTTATGGGCGTTTGGGTACTTAGATACCGATGGACCATGTAAATTTATCTTTAGGTGATGAATTAGCACGTTACACTGCCTCCACCTCGAATGCGAGTGCAGCCGGGTGGAGATGTCTATTGGTGACGGGATAGAGCCAAGTGGAGCGTGGTCCCGCTCTGTGGAAAATATGAAATTTTGAATGTAGCAAGGAGACAGGAATCATTGAGTGTATCCATCTCAGAATGGACAGGCCTTATCTGAACATATCCGGGATCTAGCATGGGGCCTGGTCTTGAATCCCCGCATTCGCGAGGATGACACGGGGGCGGTTCCTTGTTCCTTATTATTTAATCCTTGCAGTCCAATCTTTGAATCTTAAATCTTTCAATCTTAAATTTCTCCTCCCATTGGTAAAAACACCTTATTGGTATACAATAAAGAAAATATTCAATCTTAATCAAGCCAAAAAATAAATTTATGGAACAACAGCAAGAAGGTCAGAGTGTGCCCGCTATGGTAGCTAGCGCACCTATGGGTGAACTACCAAGCGTCGGTGAACTTTTTAGACAAAGCTTTTCTCTTATGCGTGAGCGTATATGGGTAATGTTTTTAAGTTTTTTCTTGCCGATCTTGGCTGTTATTGGCGCCGCCATAGTTGGCGGGTCAATTTCTTTTATTGCCTATAAGGCAAACCATATCGCAGGTATAGTAACTGCTATTGTTTTAGGTTTGGTAATATTTGTTGGATATATCTATGCTCTAATGCTAGCAATCACTTCCCAGATTGTCGCGTTGAGGGATGTCGGAGAAAAAACCGGAGCTATAGAAAATTTAAAAAGAAGTCGTCCTTTTATTTTGAGTTTCTTTTTAATAGGCTTATTGGTGAGCATGGCTGTTATGGGTGGGGTATTTTTGTTGATTGTACCGGGAGTAATATTAGCTGTAAAATTTAACTTTGCTCAATACGCATTAATTTTGGAAGGAAAAAAAGGCCGTGCCGCTTTAGCCCAAAGCAAAGCTTATGTATTAGGCAGAACGGGAAAAGTATTTTGGCGATTGTTATTGATGTGGGTTATCATTTATATTCCTGTAATTATTCTGAATATTGTCAGTTCCTTAAGCAAGGAAGATAAAATTATTACTGTTATTGCGGGTATTATTGTTTTGATAATCCAAATAATGTATTCATTTTTTTCTGCGGCTTATATTTTTACTCTGTACAAACATCTAAAAAATACAGCAGTGCAAACGGATGCTGACCAGTATGTAGGCGGAGTAACCGGTTGGGTGGTATGGGGAGGCATTGCTTATGTGCTGGCAATTATCGCTGTTGTAGTTTCTGTAGGGTTCCTTGCGGTGAATTATTCCCGCGTAAAACGCCGAGACGCCTTAAGGGTGGCTCAGGTTAAGGAAATATCATCAACTCTGGAGATGTATTATTCCGAAAATGAATCTTACCCGACTTCACTTAATGAATTGGTACCAACTTATACAAAATCTATTCCTGTTGCACCGCAACCCGCAGATGGCGATTGTGTAAAATTAAACAAAAATGATTACTCCTATAACGTGGACCCAGACAGACAAAACTATAAGCTGGAATTTTGTTTAGGAGCTGGACAGGGTGGAATAGTCGATGGTCATTATGAAATTGCTCCCGGAGTCCACACGGCGAGCTACGACTGGCTTGAATAAATAGCTTTAATAAGCGCGCGGGTAAAACCTGCGCGCTTATTTAGTTCGTTATGTTGCAATAAATAAGAGGCGCTTTTAATAATAATATTTTATGAACCCAGGTTTAACTGGATTGGGTGCTATTGTAGCTTATGTTTTTATAGTTTTTGTAGGGTTGAGACTGATTGTGCCCTTTATGGGTTTTGGAAAATATGGTCCGGAACTTTTGGTACCCGAAGCAATGAAAAAAATTATTACCGACCTGGAAAATAAATCGCCTGATCA
>Ga0163144_10030615_pt1 | contig 10288 bp, 7 predicted proteins | sample OliLak19BULKMAT1_FD_123175 | JGI IMG/M metagenome (GOLD analysis project Ga0163144, IMG submission 123175) | Freshwater microbial mat bacterial communities from Lake Vanda, McMurdo Dry Valleys, Antarctica - Oligotrophic Lake LV.19.BULKMAT1 | ecosystem: Environmental > Aquatic > Freshwater > Lake...
CGCTCTCATCGAGGGGAGTGACAATGGTACGATTTCACCCGTGATTCAGTCCACGAATCAGAGTCGTGTCCTGAGTTCTAGACCAAGAGCTGATGTGCACTCCAAAGGAAAAGATACAAGATCAAATCCGGAACACTATACCGAACGGAAAAGCTGAGTTCCCACGGCGTGTTCTATCACGATGTTGTATAATCCTACGGGCATGTGGTAACAACTGTATCTCACCACAACGAAACATGTGCACCGTGTAAGCAATCTTGCCAATGAGATGTCAATCTTGTTGGAGTATCGGATCAAAACATGGAGCAGTTTGTATGATAGTGTAACAGTCATAACTTTCGAATTTGCATGTAATAGCATCTATTCTTTTGGTGAAACATTAGAGTAGGAAAGTTTCTTTTTAAGGTGTTGTTTGCTGCATTTCGTCCCTTGTTTGTGGTGAAGAATAATCGTTTATCAGAATCCAGCAACAGAGAGATTGGTGTGCAGTGGAAGATGACCACTGAGGCAATGCGGGTTTTTACATCGCTGAAAGTTTTCTAAATTGCCAGAAGCCCCAGGAACCCAATCAAATGGTCCAACCTACAGTGAAGGCTACAACAACGATCATTGAAGGAATTCTGCATATAGTGTTCCCATGAAACCAAACAAAGGTTCTCATCCTCGCTACGATGTGTGCAAACTTAAACACAATTGGAATAACAGCCTACTAGGCAAACAAGACTTGGTGAGTGCAGTTGTCTCGTGCAGTTGCTGCCGTGTAAGTTCTCAGTCACAATCATGTCATCATAAATGGAATCCCGCTAGTTCACAAGAGACCAGAGTTTGCGACCTTGACATGCTTTGATTTTGTTCGCAGGCCTCTGGGGCTACAGATGTGGCTATGAAAGACAAAGCTCAAAAGTATCATTTAGACCAAATCAGAAGCATCCAATTGTGATGTAACTTTGACAATCCCGAAGATTGACTCTTTGGAAGGAAGATGCAGGAGATGCAAGCTGAATTCTCACCACATTATGGAATGCAATTCTGCAACCATTTGTACATCCATGGCTGCAACAGTTGTAGTTTACAGCAGTTGGGTGGGTGTCTTGGTGCTGACACCAGGTCCAGTCCAAGGGCAACCATCTTGAGTGTGGGCCTTTGGTCTCTAAGGAGGAATTACAGGTGGGAACAAGACACTGCCATTGATCTCCTACAGGCATGTGTGCATGTACTACCACATGACAACATAGCACATTGCACTTTGCTTGTTTTTGAGTTAATAAAGTAGATGTCAGGATGTTGATGCTAGTAAGAGGTTGTCTTCTAAACACAATGCCACTTCTGGCACCGCTGTTTGATTCTCATGGACCATCAAAATGTTCTATAGAGAATAGTTGGGAAACACAGTAAAAGAACCAAATAAAAGACGGAAAGTTGCGAACGATTTAGATGACCATGGCCCTTTAAAAGCTATTATGGTAGAATTGGGTCAATTTGTGAATTTCCTGTGGAATTTCCTGGTACATTTCCTTTGTTTGTTTTGGTATTATTTTCCACACAACTGCAACAAACCACTTTTTGATCATATGATATCATAGGCGGATTTTATGTCATTGTCTGTCTTTCGCGCATCTCCCTGGCTTCATGCATAACATTCTAACACGAAGTCCAAGCAACTCACTACTACTAGCTAGTACTGGCAGTGGTGATTATTATAATGGAATTGAAGAACAAAAAGTGCTATTAATTTGAGCAAAATTCCCTTGCGTTTTGGAACATTCGGAGCCAGGGACTTGCTTGGAGACCGTTCCAGCTTTCGGGCTTCCAGGGCCACTGCCAAGTCGTGAAAAGACGTTCCGGGTGTGGCATCAAGGCGAGATGACGCCCATCCTCGGAACATAAGGCTGCAATTCCGTTGGGGCTCCCATTCGGATTGAATGGGTAGTCTTCGGTAATTTCGTTGTTGTCGTTGACATATCGAAGTGGAGCTAGACCTGATTTCAAGACTTTTTGGTGGACATCGCCATCGGGGAAATGGAAGCGACCCTCACCGTGAGCAATCCACACACCAAGTGAGGAACCCTCCATATCCTGCACAGAGCAAAGTTTGTGTCAGATTTGAAACCAAAACATTTGAATACACAGAAACAGCACCAAAGCGGCTAACCTTGAACATAATAGCTGGACTCTTCTGGATTTGAACGCTGGAAAATCTGCTCTCAAATTTTCCGCTATGATTGTGCAGCAATCTGGGTTGCTTGTCTGCTGGTAGACCATCAGTGGACGGAATCCAGCCAAGCAATGCCATCAGTTGGCATCCATTGCAGACGCCAAGGCTAAACGTGTCTTTACGAGAGCGGAACCTGCTAAACTGGTCGTACACAGTCTTGTTGAACTTGATAACACCTGCCCAACCCTTTCCACTGTCAAGTACGTCCGCAAAAGAGAACCCACCAACCAATGCGATGCCTCGGAAGTCCTCAAGGCTGATATTTCCCTCCAGGAGATCGCTAACGGTAACATCCCAAGCATCAAAGCCAGCACAAATAAAAGCTGCCAGCATTTCCCGATCGCCATTACTGCCTTCTTCACGAAGAACTGCCACTTTTGGCTTATCGTTTTCACTCAGTATGGCCCGATCAGTTGGGGATGGATTAAACGTCAGCTGCCATTTCGGTGCCTGCCTCAGCTTCAGGCCCTGTTCCTCCTGCAAAACACATTCTGGATTTCTCTGCCGCTTCTCCAACTGAAAACTAGTGGCCTCCCAGATATCGCGAAGTGACGTCATTTTGTCTTCAATGCAAGCAGGTTCGGGGCCTACTGCTATCTTAATGTAGTCACCAGAGAAGACGGTTCCGATCTGAACGGCTTGAACTCCAACATCTTTGTAGGCACTCTCAACTGAGGCAATGACATCGTTCGACACTTCAACCACAAACCCACCCTCTTCGTTAAACAAAACCTCGAAGTCCCTGTACTTTCCGGGATTTGGTACGCATACATCAATCGAACAATTTCCCGCGAACGCCATCTCCATCAACGTCACCGCAAGGCCACCATCGGAGCGGTCGTGGCCAGACAAAATCAAATGCTGGTCAATTAAGTTTTGTGTCACGTTGATAGCTTTTTTAATCAACGCAAAATCGTCAACATCAGGGCTCTGGTCTCCAAGCTGATTGAAGACTTGCGCAAAGGCAGAACCCCCCAAGCGGCATTTTCCACCGCCCAGATCAACGTACAGTAACTTTGATCCTCCTTCTGGGCACTTGAGATCCGGTGTAACTGTCTTTGTTATGTCTGGGCAAGTTACGTAGCAAGTCAGGGTAAGCTCACCTGGAGCCTTCACCACTTCATCACCACATCTTGCCGCCATCGACAACGAATCCTTTCCTCCATCTATGCCTACGCCAAGATCAAGAAGGGCGTTGCGCAATGCTTCGCAAGCATCATACATCTTGGCACCTTCCCCTGGCAATTTGGCAGCGTACATCCAGTTGCCACTGCATTTAATATCTTCCATAGCTGACATTTTCGCCCACATCAGGTTTGTCATTGATTCGACGACGGTCATTCTAGCCATGGAGGCCGAGTCGATTAGCCCCTTGATAGGCTGTTCGCCACAAGCTACTGCAGTACCAGTAAGGCTGAAATGAGAGTGAGCCGTAACTGCCACATTTGACAGGGGTAGCTGAAGCGGCCCAACACATTGTTGCTGGGCACATAACCCAGTAACCGACCGATCCACTTTGTGAACCAAAAATCTCTTCGATCCAACAGACAGCAGCCTCAACACACGGTCAACAGCAGCTTTGACAGTTAAGTCATTGGGGATTCGAAGTGGTGACAGCTTTGTTTCCACATGAATGTCGACAAACGTTTTTTGAGGCATCTTGCCGAGTACAAGCTCTAGCGGAAGATCTACAGGTGTCGATCCATCCTTCGAGTCGTGAACAGTAACACGGCCGTCACCGGTTACTTCGCCCAGAATGCGGATAGGACACCGCTCGCGCTTTGCAATCTGTTCAAACAATGGTTTGTCTTCCGGCTTGATCAGCAACGCGTTGTTCTCCTGGTACTCAGCTCCCCAAATTTCTAATACAGATAACGTTTCGTCGCCCAGATACACCTAATCAAGAAGACACGGTACACAAAACAGAATCAGCTTCCGCGCGCCGGATGAAGACATCATCTCCGCTCGAAGGAAACTTCACCAACACCCGTGACTTTACCTTTCGAATATCATAAGAAGCGCCCGCAGGTTCAACAATCTCTTTCAACACATTGCCGTTGCCTCCAGCTCCCTGATCGTGAACAGATATGATGGGATTCCTGTCACCTAGGTCACAACACGCCCTAATGAGCCGATTCATTCTATTTTCCATCTCTGCGTCTCCTCTCTGGACTGCATCAAAGTCAAGGTCTGCGTTTTCCGAACTCTGGACCCTTGACGAAGCCGCACCGCCACCAATTCCAATCCTATAAGCTGGTCCACCCACCTTGACTACCAGCATACCCTTTTCAGGCTCTCCTTTCGCAGTATGGCGTCCATCCAGCTGACCCACGCCTGCAGAAAACATGATAGGTTTCACCCACTCAAACCTTTCGCCATTAGGTAGACGTTGGCCAAATGAACGAGTAAAGCCATGGATGACTGGCTCGCCAAACTTATTGCCATAGTCGGATGCCCCATCACTCGCGTGGATCTCAATGTTGAGGGGAGAGGCGAGATTAGATGGGTATATGAATGTCTTGTCTTCCCAGGGTAGGTCATAGCCAGGAATCTGAAGGTTCCCAACACAATACGCGGAAATACCCGCAACACAATACGCTCCTCTACCAGTAGCCATCACATCTCGTAACCTTCCACCGGTGCCAGTTTCAGCACCTGGAAAGGGAGCGACACCGGATGGAAAGTTGTGAGTCTCCGCTGTGAGAATGGGGTGAAGGGTTTGCTTTTCAATGCAAACGCTACCCCCTTTATCCAAAGAGGAAGGATGAAGTGCATCGCAATCATACCCTCTGATCGCCGATGAATTGTCATGAAAAGCGATCACTGAATTATTTGGCTTGTCTGCGGGAAGCGTCTCCTTGACCAGCTGAAACAGTGTTTTCTTTTTCTCTTCTCCATCAATTACCATCTTGCCTCCAAAAAACCAGTGACGAGAATGCTCTGAATTGGATTGTCCCATGTCGAAGCACTCAACATCCGTCGGGTCTCTTCCTAGCTTTTCCTTCAACAATAAATGGCAATTTGAGAACATAGTGGTGAGAAATAGGAAAATCAACTCTATTCAGATACAAGAGATTCATCGTTTTCGGAGCTGTGCGTACTTGAAACAAATTTGTGTAATAGTCTAAATCAAAATCATCAAACCCAAGACCTCTTTCTGCATTGATTTCTTCCAGAGCTTTTCTTCCTTCTTTCATGATTGGGATAGTCTTGACAGGTTCTGGCTGAGCACCATTTTCAAAAGTCTTCAAAGGTTCACCGTACTCTTCCTCCGTCATACGATCATGAAGCAAACTTCTCAACGCTTCAATGGCTTTGCTACTCAAAGCGCCACCAAGAATGAAACAATAACGACGCGATGCCTCCAGCCGATGAACCGGGATCCCACACGCCTCGCAAATGCTGACAGCATTTGACGAAAACGCCGACGTGAAGGTCAGACGAGGGCCAAATTCTACAAGCCAGGGTTTGTTTTTGTTTTCATTTTTGGACTCATCATTGTCGAATGTGCTTTTTTCCAACTGCAGTTTTTCTGGCTCAAACGTCTCGGCAAGAAGCCACTCTAAACACCCTCGCTCTTCAGAATTCAGCTCTTTCAAAAGACCAACGTTAAAACACGTCTCTGTTTCCACAGACAAGATGTTGTCAGAATCGGCAGTCAAGCCAAGCGACTTTAGTTCCTCGCAAGCTGATGGGAGAAGAGAGTGAGAAGGCTCTCTCCTGCGATAATAGTGGACAATGGGACCCGCCATTGTTTTCTTTTGCACCAGGGACCCTCAACTAAATGATTTCGCCAGGCACAGGTGTGAGTGCAAATACTGATACACTGGTAGTTGGCGATGATGAGGAATAATGAGTGCACAGCGGACCGAGTGCAGCGATGATGGATGGGTGGATGCAAACGCATCTGGACTTCCCGTTCGGAGGATTAGTAATTGTTATCAGGTCGCGTAATGAGACGCACAGTGGTCCCAAGAAACTCGCCAAATGGGTGACTAGAAGAAGGGAGGGAGAGGAGAAGGACATTGTTGTTGGGAGAAAAAATAGAGACGGTTGACCATTGATTGAGCCCATGCCACACCTGTCACATGCATCACTTGAGCTCATGCCATGCCTGTCACATGCATCACTTGAATCAAACGAAAGCCAACGGACGCTTCTAAGCTTCGTTGTCATGTGCAACGCCGGTCGGCCTGCTCATCGCCAAAAACACACGATCGCTCGCTAGACGTTCTCTCCACCTTCTCCCCATGGATGTAAGAGGGTGAGAAGAGGGAGAGAAGAGAAGACACCGAGAAGAAAATTGAGAAGCATTGTGCATTTTGGGGTGATTGTGTGTCTCATCCTGCAACCTCCTCATAACTGGTGAGCCTTGGTTCACCTACACAACCGAGAATTACGTGGAGCATGGTGAGGTTTGCACCAGAGCCAATGCACATGCTGTTTCTCTACTTGATGGCTCCTGGTGCCAGCAGTTGCTACAAGCATGTCCCAGTGCTCATGAGCGTGCCACAACATGAGAGATGTAGATTGTTGACAACTGGATTTGATGCATTTTTGATTTGTTACCCGCAGGCTGAGCAGGTTTCCATGCAAGATTGTGATGGACATGCAGACTCACTGTCCTTTTCCTTATGACTCATTTGTGAGTGTCCTCATTTTTGCCCATTGTGATTTTTTTCATGTGCTGATTTTTGTAGTCCCGTTGCACAAGAAACCGGAATTCATGAACTAATTGTCATGTTCCTTTTGGAGGAACCACTGTGCTGTCAGCACTAGCCTTAGAAACAATTCCAATAATTATCTATAAATCAGTCACTCTTTGCTGTTTAGCATATCAATCAAATTTGACACCTGCAATGCACACTGATAGTTTTTTATGACTAAAATTTACAATGACAATGATGTGGTCAGACTGAGAGCTGTTTGATGCCCTAGGAATGTTTTGCATCATGAAAGATGCACGAACATAATAGGAACACATTCGTGCGTCACATTTGTTTCATTGTTTCCATTTTTGGGACCTTGTCAGTGATTTTGATAATCATTTGCAATGAATGATAGAAGCATGCCCAATTTACCTCACAAAACAGACAGATGCACAGACTGGGGCCTCTGGGGGGAAACTTGAACAAAATGGTCTCAAAAAGAGTTTCAGCGAATGAAGCCTCAAAGTGGCGAAAGCAACAAAAGCGCGCAAACAGATTGAAGCAAAAAGAAATAGGGAAGAGCAAGATTTTAATTTATTCTTGGAGCATGCTCCAGCACCCCAAAAGTCTTCCACAAAACAAAACTTGTGGACTGGACAAGAACAAAGGCCCCAGTCAGTGCTCCAGCCAAAGCCAACAAGGACAGTGACATGGATCCAGTCATTCTGAACAGAGACAACAACACGTTTATGTCATTGCATACCGTGGCTGAAGAACTTGCATGAATGAAAATCCTAAATGCTAAGGCCGTGGAAGATGAAGCTCCCAATTGATGAGAGAGGCATTGTCACAAAAGCCACATCTGTCGGAAGATGTCTATGTCTATTTGTCAGTTGAAACAGATCAGTTTACTAGAAATTGTTAGCACACTGCAGTGCTGCTGCTACTAGCACTTGTTGTTGTGGATCTTTCTAGAGTCTTTAATGATGGTGACTCATCCATTCTTCAAGATGTCAACAGGTGCACACCTGCTCCTTATGGAATGTTAGCTGCACGTCCATCGCACTTCTTTGGAGATGCTAGCATGGATCACACAGCACACAGTGCTTCAAATCTTCGTACTACGCATTAGATTGTAGATTTGTACTACAAGAACAGCAGACAAACGATGCACTTAGCGGCTGCCCGTACGAGCAGTCCGCCAAAATATGTCAAGGACGCCTTGTAGAAACCAGTGAGCTGCAGTTAACAAAGATGGGCATTCGGTAGCAAGAGCTAGCTAAAGCAGACCAAATATTACTAAGTGCGTTGTTCATCATTCAGAAATGATCCTTCCCGCAGGAACTTTCCCAAATCGCATGTCTTGCTCGTCTTCGTCCTCCAGCATGTCGAGCCACCCAAGTTCATGCGGACGTCCAGCAGCTCTGGTTTCTGGGACCTTGTAGACTTCCGATCCTTTCTTTTGCATCGCTTGGCCAGCGATGTCAAACCAGTTCGGCACCTACATAGCAACGTAGAATTAGAGCAAAATATCATATTGTACAACACCAATGAGTTCACGAGAATGCTGCACTTGTTTAGTAACATCGACAAGAGAAATGCTTACATCGAGAGAAGGCATTTCCGTGTTTCCTTCTCGGTTATACTGATTATCCAGGAAGCGCACCAGCGACAGCTTTCCGTGGTTGAAAGTGTACGTTTGGAAATAACCTGGGCCATCAGGATCTGGGTTTGCCAAGTACACAGCGTAAGGGTCGCGCTCGTCAATGGTTCCCACAGACATTGCCTTTACCAATTTCTCTACGATGTTGGTCAGATCGCCATAAGGGTCCGTTTGCATGTTATCAAGCTGTGCATAAAGCCTCTGCATTCCTTCACGCAAGGCTTCAGGAGTAATCTGTTCAGCCGGACAAAAGTCTTCAATCATGTACTTGCGCAAAGAAGTTCCACCTTTGATAGACAGAGCTATCTCCAAGAATCTAATTTCAGGTGGGAAGTCACTGAATAGTTCTTCCGCGCTAACAAATGCATCACACATTTGCCGCGCCATTTCGACAACCCTCTGGCATTCTTGAAATCTGAAAAGAATAGGAGGATCAGGTAGATAACGCTTGGGATCACCTGTTGAAAGAATTGTCATGGCATTCTTTTCTGTCTGAGGATTACTTTCGGTGTAAGCCGCATCTTTTGTTTTCTTTTCCCAGTGAGCCACCATTCCTTTCAGGACGAGATAGTTAGCCACTCGCTCGGATAACTCTCCGCCACAGAATGAAATTACATCCAAGTTTCCGAAATTCGGACCAACGCGCCCCTCTCCATCCATGATCATTTGCCTAAAGGGAGCCGAAATATGATTTTCCAATGTTAAAAAGTTCCTCCACAGTTTCTTGTATTCTCTAGCTTCTTCCACGTTGCCTTTCCACATACTTCTCATCTGGAGAGACCCCAGAGTACGCTTCATTCTATAGCTTAGATAGTCGCGGTTTGCAAGGACAAAATCAATGGCTTTATTTGCCACCGACGGATGCCGAGGAATCCCAAGACTGCCATCTTCGAGAGGTACAGAACATGCTTCTCGAAGAGACTGCACCATTTGTGGAACGTCAGCATCACTCCAATCGAATCGATAGGACGCGCGGATATCAGGTGGGACACCAGGAAACATCTGCGCCAGCCGATATTCTGGACCAAGATCGCTGAGCTTGACAGCTTTCCTGGTCACCACATCCATGACGGCCTTGCCCTGAGCCACCACTTCGATTCCTGTTTCTTCGTCTACAATCATCGTTGAAACTTCGGGACGGCTTTCCATTTTCTCCTTGGCTTCGTTCATCTGGGCCTCGCGCTTGGGGTCAACGCCTGGCACGTTTTTGTCGTCGTCATCATCATCATCTGGAGGCGAAGTATTCGTTGATCTGTCTCCACTGGCATCTTCGATGGCATCAAAGAATTGCTGTGGTCGTGACTTTCCTTGTTTTTCAACTTTTTGCGTTCGTCGAGCTTTACGGCTCTTTCCCATTGATAGTGCCGTTTCAGCAACAAGCAGACCCGAACGCGAAACAGCAGTCGGCGTGGAGAAGGCATCACCTCCGTTTAGAAGGAAACACAGCACGAGGCTGGCTAACATCATGGGTTTCATTATTGATGTAGTGCTGATACTGCTGCCAAATAATTGCCAAGTTACGTTCCTTTTGTTGCTCTTTCAAACAAACACGTTGCCTCTTCTAGGTTTTGCCGCTAAGTAGCAAGATGGAAAGCAGCTAGTAGCTACGTACTCGTATCTGGCACTTATCTACTACTGTATTATCGCGATAGCTTCAATCCTCGATCTCCGTGCGTGCCAACTTCGACGCAACTCACTGGGGCGTGCCTCACGGGACCGGAAATCGTGTCACGACTGGATTTCGCGCGCGCGCGCAATTCA
>Ga0163144_10030618_pt1 | contig 10288 bp, 6 predicted proteins | sample OliLak19BULKMAT1_FD_123175 | JGI IMG/M metagenome (GOLD analysis project Ga0163144, IMG submission 123175) | Freshwater microbial mat bacterial communities from Lake Vanda, McMurdo Dry Valleys, Antarctica - Oligotrophic Lake LV.19.BULKMAT1 | ecosystem: Environmental > Aquatic > Freshwater > Lake...
CAGATCGTTCATCCGGCCGACGGGATGAAGGCGGAGCGGAAACCACAACGGGTTGTGGCTACCTGAGTCAAGCGGATATCCAGCAAGCACGATTCCCACTCTCCCACCGCCCCAAATTGGCCTGCGGCGCAAGGAAGAACATCAATTAGAAAGACGACCCGAATCGGGAAAAGGAGAACTCAACGCGGCTGCGGCACCCCTCCGTTTCAGGATCATCTTGCATTGGAATGGAAAGCGATTTCAGTATCATCCTTGGATTGGAAAATGCTGGACCCGGTGGGCCTCATGGCTGTGGGCCGCGCTCAATCCAATGACCCGACTGCATTACTTTCTCGATCTTCCGGGTGTTCGAGATCGCGGCAAGGGGGTCGGCGGAGAGGACCAGAAGATCGGCGGCCATGCCCGGCTCGATGGTTCCGAATTCGCGCTTGCCCTTTCCGTTCAGGCCCATCGTCAGTCGCCGGGCGCCGTTGAGCGTGGCCGCGCGGATCACTTGCAGGGGCGCAATTCCACATTCGTTCAGAATCCGCATCTCGACGTGCGTGCCATGTCCATGGGCCACGGGGAAGACCGGACCGTCGGAGGCGATCCCGACAAGAACCCCGTCATCGAAGAGCCGCCGCGTGTGCTTCTTTGCGAGATGGAAGTCCTTCTTCCGCAGGGCCAGGATTTCGGCGGTGATCCCCTCGGCCGGGCCCGAGCGCAGACGCCGAATCGCATCCGCGCCCATCAGGGCGGCATACTCGGGGTCGTCCAGTTGAGGCGCGCGCGGGTTTTCCGCGAAGAAGAAATCGCCCTCCATCTTGGCCATGGTGGGAGCGAATGTGATGCGCCGCTGTTTCACGAGGGAGAGAAATTCGGGCGGGAGAACGTCGCGATCGCGCACCATGTGAATGAATTCGGACAGCCCAAGTTTCGCCAGTTGGAGACTGTCCTCATACTCGAAAATATGGGCCGCCGCGGGCAGATTGTGCCTGGCCGCTTCGTCGATGACGGCGCTCGCAATGTTCATGTCGAACTTCGGCATGCGACCGTCCTTCGAATCCACCCACATCTTCACGAGGTCGGCGCCTTTCGCGGCGAGCAGACGCACCTGCGCGCGCGCCTCTTCCGGGTTTGTGGGGCGATGAACGTTGGGATTGACCGGCCAGCCCTTCGGATGCCCGAATCCCTGGCCGGCGGTGAAAATTCTCGGCGCGATCAATTTTCCGCTCCGCTGAGCCTCACGCATCTTCCAGATATCATCGCCGTCAACGCCCATGCTCCGGATGGTGGTCACGCCAAAATACAGGTAGGTTCGGAACACCTTTTCGGCGAGTTCCCGTTGCGGAGGAGGATGCGTGTGCAAATCGACTAAACCGGGAATGATGAACTTTCCAGTGAAGTCCAGAACTTCGGCCGACGCCGGAATCTTCACGCGGGCCGCGGGACCCGCCGCCCGGATCTTGCCGCCGTCGACGACAATCACGGCGTTCACGACGGGCGGCGCGCCAGTTCCGTCGATCAACGTCGCGCCGCGCAGCACGATCACCTCCGCTGCGATAGCGCCCGGAATCAGCAGCCCGGCCACAACGAAGGAGAATGCTTTCATCTTCGGTCAGCCTCGAGCAAAATATCCATCGGGAAAATAACCGGGATACGGATTTGGTGAAGTCCACTGCGGGTCCAACCGGTCCAAATCCACCGCGGCGCCGCCATCGAGCAGCGACTTGTGCATGGCCAGGAAGACCTGTACCTTTTCGACGATCTGCGCATAAGTTTGCGGCATCCGCCGGGTTTCTATGGCCAGTTCGAATTTGGACATCGCGGGAAGCGAGAAATTCGTTAGCAGGTACTGCCAGGATTCTTTGGCGTCGCGCACGAGTTCCTGTTTGCTTAAGGTCCGCTTCAACTGGTAGTGCGCCGGGGGATAGACCGTGCCCTCATAGGACGCATCCCGCCCGAAAAGCTTCACGTAACCGCGATGGACGTTTCGATGCCGCATCAGCACGGCGGCGAACCGTGACCCGTCGGAGTTCTCACACTCCATCAGCGAGAGCGGAGAAGGATAGGAATCGTCCGCCATGAAAGTGCGCACACGCCGGACCTTGCCCACGAGCAACGGATAAATCATGAACCAGCCGTGGATGCAATGCATGGAGAAAAATCGCATCTCCCGGTCCGTCAGCGAGTCGGCGAACATACCGGTTAACGGGCCAAGCGCATCGACGCGCGCCTTCAGCAAATCGACCGTCCCGCTGTTCTCATGATTATTCGAGACCATGAGCGGACAGTCGTGCTTCGCGGCGAGATCGGTCAACGAGCGGATGCGCGCGAGCGAATAGGCGCCGGGGCGGTCGATATAGACGGGCATTTTCGCCTCGACGTACGGGCGCACAAGCTCCGAGGCCCAGAAACTCGCCTTGTAGCCGCTCTGTATGACGCCATCCACTTCACCCACCATCTGATCGAACCGTTCGACGACATTCGGAATTCCGTACAGGCGCGCGAATTTTTCAGCCACGGCGCGGTCCTTATCCCAGACGTGCGTGATCAGCATGCCCGTTCGCCGGACTGTGTCCTTCGGCGGATTCATCAAGGGCGCCCACTGGGCGTAAATATGGCTTGTGTATGGATTGTCGTCTTCGGTTCCAAGCACTCCGATGCGTTTCAGTTTTGCGCCATCCATGGCGTCACTCCTTGTAAAGGCCCGTTTTCAGATCGTTAAAAGTTCAGACCAACTTCTCCGGAAGATAACCCGCATGCGCGTTCTCGAGCGTCCAGGCGTCGGACAGATCCGCCACGGGAAATTCCTTTCCGTCGGGTATCAGACTGGAGCGGCACGACGCCAGGTACAGTTTCGTCTTCGCCAGAAGGGTTGCGGAATCTTCGGGCGCCTTCCCGGTCTGAAACATTTGCTGCATCGCCAGTGCGGCGGGGAGAAACGAGTTGAGCCAGTCCACTTCCGCATCGTCGCTGAGAATATGGTTTTGATCGGTCATGTCGGTCCCGTAAAGGCGCGCCCAAAGACGATCCGCGCCTCGCCGCATGCCCTGCGCCACGATATGTATGGGGCGCTCGCCATTCAATCCGCGGTATTCAAATGTAATCGCGTACGCGGAGTCCTTCGCGGAGGCCCCGATTCGATTTGCTTTCACCGCCGATGTCCCGAAGATGGCGCAAAGAGCGTTGACCGATTCGACGCCGGCCCACCGGTCGTGCGGCCTTCCAAGCGTGCTGACGGCCACCATGGCGGCGGTGATGGGAGCGAGATCGTTCGCCTTCCCCCTCAGAATGCGCGTCGTCGGGAAAAACTCCTCGATGGTTCCCGCCATGAGCGCCGCTTTGCCGCGCGCAGAGGCATCGAGCATCGCATGAGCGCTCGCCATCGAGGGCGCGAGCGGCCCATCGATCCACACCGGAATTCCCGCCTTCAAATAAGGCGCGGCCAGTTGCGGGTGCCAGGCTAGCGCCCGCGGATCCGAGATCAGAACGCCGTCGACCCTCCCAATCAACTTGTCGAAGCGGTCCACGGGCGTGATTGGCGAGTGCGCTGCAACGGCTGCGGCGCGGGAAGGGTCGGAGTCCCACACGGCCGTGACCGCCATTTGCGTTTGCGATAGGAAGTGCGCGGCGTTGCGCAACAAACCGGCGCGCGGGCTGTCCTTGGCGGGGCAGCCGATCAGGCCGATCCGCAAGCCTGCTGGACGGGATTTAGTCTGCGCATTGGCGACCGCCGCCAGCCAACTGGAAAGCGTCGCGGCGCCCGCAAGGGCGCGCCGCCGGGAAACGGAATCAGGTAGGGTCATCGTATGTCTGCTCCCTTCAGGGAAAACGTAAACACGGCCGCCTTCGTGTAGATGGAAACGTACTGCTTTCCATCCACCATATATGTCATAGGAGAGGCGCGAATGGTTCCGCCGGTGTTGAAATTCCAGAGCAATTTGCCGTTACGGGCATCGAGTGCGAGGAACTGGCCGTTGCGGCCGCCCGCAAACACCAAACCACCCGCAGTGGTCATCACGCCGGCGTGAGTCACCAATTCCTGGCTGCCAAGAAACGGAAAGTCCCAGCGAATTTTGCCGGTCTGAATGTCGATGGCGCGCACGGACTGTTGAGGCGGCGTCTTCTCGTTGTCATTGCTGAAACCCGTCGGATAGTAGTAGCCGCAGCCGTCGCGGGCGACCAGATACAACAGGCCCGTCGCGGGATTCCATGCGGGCGCCTGCCAGTTCGTTCCCCCATGGACGTCCGGGCAGACATAGTTGCCCTTCAGCGTGGGCGTGGTATTCGGCAAGCGGTCGGGCCGTCCATTCGGCAGGATGCCCTTCGCCCAAGTTTGCTGGGCGAACGGCTCGCCCAGGAGGAACTCGCCGGTCGCGCGGTCGAGCACATAGAAAAATGCATTCCGGTTGGCCTGGACGAGGAGCTTACGCGGGCGGCCCTTCCAGACGGCGTCGATCAGGACGGGCGTCTCGTTCCCATCCCAATCGTTCACGTCGTGCGGGGTGAACTGGTAGTGCCACTTGAGTTTCCCGGTGCGGGCGTCGAGAGCCACGACGGAAGCGCTATATAAGTTGTCGCCCGTTCGATTGGCGCCATCGTAATCGTCTGGGCCGGGGTTACCGGTGGGCCAATAGATGAGACCCAACTCCGGATCATAGGTTCCGGCCGTCCAGGTGGCGGCGCCGCCGGTGAGCCATGATTTGTTGTCCGAAGGCCACGTCTCGGCCCCCGGCTCGCCCGGCGCCGGTACTGTATAGAAGCGCCAGAGCCGCTTGCCGGTTTCCGGGTCGTAGGCGTCCAGGAATCCTCTGACCATTCCCGTATCGCCTCCGCGCACGCCCAGCAGGACCATGTTGTTCATCACGATCGGCGCGGCCGTAGTCCCGTACAACTTGCCCGGATCGGCCAATTGCATCCGCCACAGAAGGCTTCCATTCCGCGAATCGAGAGCAATGAGCGAGCAATCGCTCGTGGCCATGAAGAGACGGTTTCCGGAGATCGCAAAGCCGCGGTTCCAGTTCGCTCCCCGGCCGATTCGCCCCGGCACCTGGGGCGGGCCGCCACTTGAAGAGCCCGCATTTCCGTTCTTGGCCGGCGGATATTCGAAACTCCAGATCGCGCGCCCGGTGCGTGCGTCGAGCGCATAGGCTTCCTCGCCGCCGACCGTGATGTACATGATTCCGTCGCGAACGAGCGGAGTTCCTTCGGTGCGCGCCGGCAGCCTGGACACCTGGAACGCCCATGTGACCGTCAGATCGCGTATGTTCGCCGCGGTGATCTGGTCGAGCGGCCCGAATCGCTGCCCGGTATTGTCGCGATCGTAACTGAGCCAATCGGCGCGGTTGGCGAAGCGGGTATCCATTAACTGCCCCCATAGCGCGGCGGCGCAGACGAAGCAGGCAATGAATGTTCGGGCCAAATCCATGATCAATAGTCCTGAAAACCGATTTGAGATTTCAGAAATGGAGCGCGCTGCCGGTCAAGAAAGGCCAGTAGGTTTTGAAGCTGTTCGGGCGTCAGGCCCTTGCCGAGCCCCGCGGGCATCAGGGATTCACGCTCCATCTGAAACCCGGTAATCTCGCTTCGCAGAAAAGTCCGCAACTCCCCATCGAGCGTCATCATCTGGACGGAGAAGTTGTCGTCATTCTTGAGCATCCCTTTCACGGTCTGCCCGCTGCGGGAACGCAGGGAAACTTCACGGAACGTCGGGGGCACTTTGGCATTCGGATCAAGGATGGACTCGCGAATTTCAGCCGTCGAACTTTGGATGGCGATGCTGCTCAGGTCCGGGCCGGTCACTCCCCCTTTCCCCTCGGCAATGTGGCAGCGGACGCAACCCGCCCGCGTGAAAACCTCGCGCCCGGCTTGTGCGTCTCCCGGAACGGGCGGCCCCATGCCGGGCTTCGCAAGGCTGTGGACGTACGCCACGATCTGCCATACCGGCTCATCGGGGCCGGGAAGTGGCGGCATTTCCGTGCCCGGTATCCCCGACTTCACCACTTCGAAAAAGCGCCGGTCCGGAGACAGTACAACGACTCGGCTCTTATGGAGGCTCGGCGCTTCACCACCTCTCCCATCCCGGCCGTGGCACACCGCGCAGCGGCTTCCGTAGAGCTTTTCTCCGCGCGCAATCGCCTCGGGGCTCGCAGCCACGGGATTGCCCGCGCGGCTCCGAACTTGCGCGGAAGCCGCGACGCAAGCGAGGAGCGCCGCGGCCAACGGCCTAAGCCGCGACTTGCCATTCCGGAATGGCGACCGGGCGTGGCGGCTAGAAAGCAAGACGGGCTCCCAGTTGTAGCTGGCGCGGCGTGTTGCCCTGCGATGCGATCACGCCGAAAGTGGGAGCGCCGAAGGCAACGCCCGGCGCCCCGAAGATGGGCGTATTCGTCAAGTTAAAGGCTTCCGCCCGAATCTGAAGAATGATGCCGCGTTCGTGAAGCCGGAAGTTCTTGAAGAGCGAGAGATCGAGGTTGCCGTTCCTCGGCTGGCGCACGTCGGGCAATGTTCGCCCCGTATTGCCGTGAGTAAATGGCGCCGGCTGGCTGAATGCGCTCGTATTGAAGTATCGCGTCAACCGGTCCACCACGGGTCCAGTGAGAGTCGCGCTCGTACCGTTGTTATTCGGGCGCTGCGTGCCGTTTGTCGGCGCCCCGGCGCCAATCAACTGACCGAGCGAGTTCGACGTATTTACGCTGTTCACGAGAACCAGCGGAATTCCCGAAGCGAAGATGGCGATTCCATTCGCCTGCCAGCCGCCGACGATGGCATCCAACGCGCGGGTCATTTGACCGCCCAGCGCCTTTCCCGTTCCGATGGGAAATTCGAACGTCCCGCTCAACACCAAACGATGCCGGACATCGTAAGTTGCGAGCGCTCGCTCGGCCCGGCGGTTGTGCCAATCCTGAATGTAGGCGTAGGGCGGCGTGAGCCCGGTCCCGGACGTGGACACGTCGTCAATCAATTTTCCGAATGTATAGGCGCTCAGGAAGGAGACGCCGTTCCGAAAACGCCTGTCCACGCGGATCTGCATCGAGTGGTAAGTCGAACTTCCCATGGACGCCTTCTCGAACGCGATGATATTGAATTGCGGGTAGGGCCGTAGCAGTTGCGACCGCTGCACAGTGGGGCGGCTCAGCGGCGATGCGGTGTCCCTGATCACGCCGGCGAATGGATTGGGAACGAGCGTGAGAAGCGAGTTGCCTTGCGCGAGCGCACTCGCCGTAAGCTGATTCGGCGCTCCGAACACGGAAGGCAGGTTGGTTCCCTTCGAGCCGACGTATCCCACCTCGACTAACATCCCCGGCGTCAGCTCTCGCTGAATGTTGAAGTTCCATTGCTGCACGTAAGGAGTGCGGTCATAGAGATTCGGCGACTGGAAATCCAAACCGGCAAACGATCTCAGTCCCAGCGCGCTTCCGGTCGGGAGAGCGAATCCTCCGGGAAACGGATTGGAAAATCTGGCGTCCGGAGTCAAGCCTCCGTCAAGGGACCCGACAAAGGGAGTGCTCGATGCGAAACCCGCGTTTCCGCCTCCGCCTAGCGTACCCGCGGCGGTTGCGCTCGATGCCGAAAAGAAAATCGCATACCCGCCCCGCACCACCATGCCGCCGGGCGCGCGCCCGGCGAATCCGAAGCGCGGTCCGAAGTTGTTGCGGTCGGTGGAGAACTGCTTGGCGCGGTCGACCCCGACGAATTGTAGACCACCCTTCAGCCGATCGAGGCCCGGCGCCTGAACCGATAACGGGCTGTCGACTTCCGGATTAAAGACGCTGAGCCGGTTGAATCGCTCGCTTCGGGGAATCTCGATCTCGTAGCGCATGCCCAAATTCAGCGTCAGCTTCCGGTTGACCTTGAAGTCGTCCTGCAAGAACAAGCCATAGTACGGGCTCTGGGTCGAAATGTGCGTGTCGTGCGTGACATTGCCCGCGGCCGCCGTACCAAGCAGAAGCGAGGCGACTGGATGTCCGCCCGTAGGTGAACCGGCGGTCGGGTTCGGCCCCTGGGTGAAGGCCTGATTGAATGTGAACTGTCCGGCCGGGAAATTCCCCTGATAAAAGTTCGTCCGGTTGATCCGCGATTGCGCGCCGAACTTGATCGAATGCCGGCTATGGAAGTAAGAGAAGTTTTGCTGGAAGGTAAAGGACTCCAGGCTGAATCGCGCATTGAACGATTCGCCGATGGCTCCGTATCCGGTCGTGTTCACGTTCGGAAAGCCGCGCGCGTCGGAGATTGCAGCCAGATCGCGCGGCAGACCCAGTTCGCGGTTGATGTCCGTTCCAAAAGAAAAAGACCGGCGGTTGGTGAACAGGCGGGCGTAGCCCAACGTGGTTTCCGCCAACAGATTAGGCTTCACCGCGAATGAATAATTTAAGGCCGCCGACTGTCCAGGGCGAGGGATGGCCTGCGGTCCGGGCTGGCCGATGGTCCCATAAAAATTCGGGTTGACTTGCCGGAAATCGCGGGAGCTGATCCGGCCATAGATGTTCTGGCGGGACGAGATGACGTGATCGGCGCGCGCATCGAAATTATCGTCATCCGTTGCGCCGGCCGCCCCGGCGATGAAATTGTTCAGATTGGCCGGTCCCTGGCCCGCGGTGTTGGGAGCCGGATAAAAGGTCACGAGCCGCGCGGTGGACGGGTCGATCCGCTGCGCCGGGATGCGATTGCCTGTGAATGGAGTGCGTACGAACCCGCCGGCGGGCGTCTGGGTCGTCGTGAGCGGGTCGTAGATCACGACCGGTTGTCCGGCGGCGTTGAGTGTCGAAGAGAAGTCGCCGCTCATCTGTGCTTGCGTCGGAATCGTCGTCGCGGTGGTTTGTTGCGCGCGTTGGCGGAGTCCTTCGAAGCCCCCGAAGAAGAAAGTCCGGTTGCGGCCGTTATAAAGCTTCGGAATAAGGACGGGCCCGCCGAGCGTGAAGCCGTACTGGTTGCGTTGGAACACGCCGAGCGCCCGGCCGGCGCGGTTTAAGAACCACTGATTCGAGTCGAGCCGGTTGTTACGGAGGAACTCGTAGACGCTGCCGTGAATTTCGTTTGAGCCGGACTTGAGCACAAGGTTGATGACGCCTCCGGTCGTGCGACCGAACTCGGCGGAGAACGTACTCGTATGGACTTTGAACTCCTGCACGCGTTCGACGGAGGGAAGCGTGGCTGTGGCGAAAGTGCCTGGACTGTTCTCCGGCACGGTGACGGGCGCGCCGTCCTGCAGGATTTCCGTGGCACCTCCCCGGCTGCCGTTGACGCTCAAATTCGCAAGCTGGAGGGGATTGTCGCTGAAGCTCGGACCGGGCACGACGCCCGCGGCCAGCCCTGCGAGTCCGATCGGATTCCGCCCGTTCAGAGGCAGGTCGATGATTTGGCGGGTGCCGATGACCTGACCAAGTTCCCCGCGTTCGGTCTGAAGCAGAGATGCGGCGCCAGACACCTCGATGGTTTCGCTGACGGAGCCAAGCGCGAGTGTGAGGGTGAGCGCGACGGACTCGGCCACATTCACGGTGACGTTGGGCTGCACGACTTTCTTGAAGCCCCCGGCCTCGGCGGTTACCGTGTAGCGGCTGGGCTTTACCGCGACGAAGCGGGCCAACCCGTCGGCGGAGGTTTTCTGAGTGGTGGAAATGCCGGTCGATTCGTGGGTGATCGTAACGGTGGTGCCGGGGATCGCGGCCGCGGACGGATCTTGGACGGAGACCACGACGAGCCCTGAAGAGGTCTGCGCGGGAAGATTTCGAAGCGCCGGAAAAACCATGGCTAAGAAGAGCATGAGCAAACGAATGATTGATTGTTTCATTGCGTCCCTGTTTCACCTGAAGAGATCGTTTACCTTCGGCAAGGGTGAATCTATCAGGGATGATTGTGATTGTCAAAGGCAAAGTAGAATTTGTCGCGGCAAAGTAGAATTGTGTCAACGGTTATTAGAAATGTCCCCTTTGATCGTGCAATAGAAATGTCCCTTCCTACGTACCGGCTCCTTTTACTTCGGTAGCCTCGGCTGTAGCGGAGCCCTGCGAGCCGAAGGCGAGCGCTTAGGGCGAAGCGGAAGCCGAGGCCACCGAAGGCGCGCCCACAGCCCGGCGGGGCGAACCCTTTGCCTGCATGTCCTGGTAGCTTCCGCGCCACGGGTGATTCGGCATCTGCGCCGCCGCCGGCGTGCAGCAGCAAGTCGGGGGTCAAGCCACCTTCGGCTCTGGCCCTGACGGTTGAGCAACCGGGCGGAACTTCGGGTACCAGCGCCGAAACACATTATCCAGTTCGTTGTTGAGAACCTTCGTCCGCGTCTGCAGTAACAGATGCGCTCCTCTCAGCG
>Ga0163144_10030619_pt1 | contig 10287 bp, 5 predicted proteins | sample OliLak19BULKMAT1_FD_123175 | JGI IMG/M metagenome (GOLD analysis project Ga0163144, IMG submission 123175) | Freshwater microbial mat bacterial communities from Lake Vanda, McMurdo Dry Valleys, Antarctica - Oligotrophic Lake LV.19.BULKMAT1 | ecosystem: Environmental > Aquatic > Freshwater > Lake...
TTCAACGATGTCCTCTACTTGAGGTTTTGAATGATAATCTCCATCTTGGCCATAAGCAGGGCGGTGCGGCTTCGCGGCAAGGGTAATTGGCGCTGAATCCAGCCAGCGATAACCGCCTTGTTTCTCCAGTACTTGTTGCAGCATATAGGCCGAGGCGCCGCCTTCAAAGTCTTCGTCCAGGAAAATAACCCGGTTGGTTTTTCTCAGGCTATCCATGCAAATATTGTTCAGGTCAAATGGCAAAAGGGTCTGAATATCGATCAACTCAACCGATATACCCCTGGCATGTAGTATTTGAATGGCATCTTCAGCAACCCGTACAGAAGCACCATAAGTAATAATTGTAAGATCTGAACCTTCTTGAAGGATTTCTGGTTGACCCAGCGGAACGGTAAAGGTGCCAACATTGTCGGGCAAGCGTTCTTTCAAACGGTAACTATTGAGCACTTCTACCACGATGGCTGGATCGTCGGAACGCAACAGTGTATTGTACATGCCTGCTGCCTGGGTCATGTTGCGTGGCACACAAACATGCATGCCGCGCAGGGAGCCGAGCATCATGCCCATAGGAGAACCGCTATGCCAAACACCTACCAGACGGTGACCACGGGTACGGATAATGGCTGGCGCGACTTGTTGGTTGTTAGAACGCCAACGCAGGGTGCACAGATCATCGGAAAGGGCTGAAAGAGCATACAACAAGTAATCGAGGTATTGAATTTCTGCAATGGGCCGCAAACCACGCATGGCCAGGCCTATTGCTTGTCCCATAATGGTCCACTCTCGGATGCCCGTATCAAAAATACGTTCTACACCATACTTCTGCTGCATACCGCGCAGGCCCTGGTTTACATCGCCTATATGACCTACATCTTCTCCAAAGGCAAATAGTGTCGTGTCCCGTTCGAAATTATGGTCAAAGCAGGCGTTTAGAACCTCGTAACCATCTTTTAGGGGAGACGTTTCTGTGTAGGTTGCAGCCTCAATGCTGATATCCAGTGGGGATTTTGAGGTTTGGCTCAGTAGATTATGGGAATAAATTTGATCCCCTTCAATGCGCTCTCTGTTGATGAAGGCTTTTAATGCCCTTGCTTCGGAGGACTCAACATTTGACAAAGCAATATATACCCTACGCGCAGCTTGAATCAATTCATAACGCAATGGCTCACGTTTTTCCTTAAGCCCTGTAAGGGTTTCCTTGACAATATGTATTGCTGGCAGTGCGATTTCCAGCGACGCTAACAAGCCCAACAACTCATCTTTGAATTCGGCTACCTTGTCGTGATAAGCCCGGTATGCACGTGCAGCAGCTTCGGTGACCTCGCGTTTTGCCGCTGCTTTTATTTGATCTATTTCCTCAGCAGTAGCCAAACCATTCTCGACCATCCATTCCGCCATGCGTGTATTGCAATCGAATTTTTCTTCAAATTCAAGCCGATCAGCAGATTTGTAACGACGGTGATCGCCTGAAGTGGAGTGTCCTAGCTGCTGCGTCACCTCTTGAATGTGGAACAAAGCTGGCCTGTGGGTTTTTCGCATGGCAGCAATCGACTCCGAATACAAGGCACAAAGTCCAGGGTAATCCCAGGCTTTACCCGTGTAAATATTGATGCCACTGCTATCGTTTTCATTCTCTGCCTGAAAACCTGCCAACGCTTCACTGATACTTTCTTTGGTTGTCTGATATTTTTTGGGCACGGAAATACCATATCCATCGTCCCATACACTGATGGCCAAAGGCACCTGCAATACTCCCGCGGCGTTGATGGTTTCCCAAAAAACGCCCTCAGAGGTAGAAGCATCGCCAATGGTTACAAACGCGACTTCGTTGCCGCTGGTACTCAAGTCGCCACAGATGCTGGGATTTTCTCGAAATTTCTTGGACGCAAAAGCCAAGCCCAGGCCCCTGGCCATTTGGCCACCGGTTGGGGCAATGTCAGCGGTGATGTTAAACCTGTTTTTTAAATCCAGAAAATTACCCTGCTCGTCTACAAAAGCAGTAGCAAAATGGCAATTCATTTGCCGGCCGCCGGAAAAGGGATCGTTGTATGGGTCGCCATACAACTGAGCGAAAAACTCATCCAGGGTCATCAATTCCAACGCCAGCATCAAGGTTTGGTCGCGATAATAGCCAGAGCGGAAGTCACCTTTTTTCCAGGCTCGTGCCATGGCAACTTGGGCGACTTCTTTTCCGTCGCCAATTATCCCAAAATTAGCTTTGCCTGTAAGGACTTCTTTACGGGCAATGATGCTGGCTTCCCGGCTTTGGCAACATAAGTGAAAATCGACAAGAACTTGTTGCCGATATGAATCAGAAAATGTGGCGGAAAGGTCGTTTTTACGTGGCAATTTTGTTTCAATCATAATTTTATTAGAAAGGCGCACAAAAGTAAGACGATTTCCCCTAATTTTGCCCCCCGAAATCAACTACACCATTTATCACGAAACTTAAACAGGCTACCTACTCATGTCTACCGACCCGAAATTGAGGTACAGCGACGAAGATTTGCAAGAATTCAAGGCACTGGTTGACGCTAAATTGGCGCAAGCTCAAGAAGAATTAGCTACCACTGAAAGACAAATAGCTGATCTGAACGAAAATGGATTTAATCAACAAGGTGGTGACTGGTACGATGACAGTACTGCGCACACCGATTTGGAAATGCTGCAACGGATGCTCACCCGACAGCAACGCCATGTCCAGGATCTAAAAAATGCATTCCTTCGGATTCAGAATAAAACCTATGGGATATGTATCGTTACTGGCTTGCTCATCAGCAAAGAAAGGCTGAGGCTTGTTCCCCACGCCACCAAAAGCATCGATGGCAAAAACATGACCAGCTCGAATTCCCCGCGCGAAACAGGCGGGAATAGCATCAGCAGCAGCGATTTCTTTCCAGGCCCTGACGACGACGACCGGCCCGCAGGTAAGCCTATTGGTGACAAAGTACGGCTTTCCAATGGCAAGCGCCCGCCTGCTGCAGGTGGTGAAGACTGGGAAGCGGACAACGAATCCATGGAAGATTCCGGTTACCAGCGCCGGAAATTCGATGACGACGACGAAAACTAGACCGCAGGCTATAAAAAGCAGCGCTAAAAAATAAAATGAGCCGCTCCAGATATTGGGGCGGCTTTTTTTCGGCGTGCCACGTCCACCAGTCTATTCCCTAAAAAAGAAGAGCCATCCCAATCGGAATGGCTCTTCTACATTTATGTGAAACAACAACCAAAATACCAAAGCAAAACGGCCATTATCAAATTATCACATTAATCAAGCATTTGCCTTTTTTGTTTTGGCAGGCTTAACAGCAGCCTCAACAGCTGGCTTAGCAGCTACCACCTTCCCTTCAATTACATCTTCTTTCAAAAAGTCGACCACTAAAGCCGACGCTACGAAGACAGATGAGTAGGTGCCAAATAAAACGCCAATAAACATACCGAATGCGAACCCTTTGATAGCGCCACCGCCAAAAATAAAGAGCAGCAATACTACAAAAACCACGGTACCTGAAGTAATCAGGGTACGACTCAACGTGGTGTTGATTGCCATGTTGAACACCTCCTGTTTCGATCGACCGCTATAGTTGCCCATGAACTCACGAATACGGTCATAAACGATAACGGTATCATTCACGGAGAAGCCTATTACCGTCAAGATACACGCGATGATGGCCTGGTCGATTTCCAAAGAGAACCATACACGACCGTGCAACAGTGTAAAGAAGGTCAGGGTGATCAGTACGTCGTGGAAAAGGGCCAATACCGCACCCAATGAGAACTGCCAGCGATTGAAACGCACTAAGAGGTACAAGAATATCAATCCTAAAGACCAGAGTGCTGCCCAGAAGGAAGAGTTGCGAATGTCATCGGCCACGGTAGCACCAACCTGACTGGATGAGGTGATGTGGGTGCCAGTACTTTCTGTTTTTTTGAATGAATCGTAGTCGACGGTAACACCGGCAGCTGTGATGCCTTCGTGCAATTTTGCGGTAACACGTTCTGTTACATCATCGCCGCGCTCGTTGATCAAGTAAGGCGTGGTGATATTGTAGGTATTGTCACCACTGATTGTTTTGATGATGGTATTGCTTCCAAATGCGCCAGTTAGGGCGTTATTCAATGGCTCCAAACCAATTGGTTTGTCGAATTGTACGTTGAAAGAGTAGCCTCCTTTGAAGTCTACACCCAGCTCAAAACCGCGTTGGAAGTAAGAGCCTACACCAACAGCTATGATAGCTAAAGAGAACATATAGGCATATTTCCGTTTGCCAATCCAGTCATAGTGGAAACCTACAAGCCAATTCTCAGACCATGGGAAACTATAGGTAAGGCTGCGGCCTTTTTCCAACCACCATTCTGTCATGTAGCGACCAACCAGTACGGCAGTGAACAAAGACGTCAGGATACCAACAGCCAGAACGATACCGAAGCCTTTAATTGGGCCCAGGCCGAAGTAAATGAGCACTACGGCAACGAGCATTGTCGTTACGTTGGCATCCAGGATGGCGGGCAATGCACGCGAGAAACCAGTGGTAACCGCCTTGGCCATCGACAATCCCTCTCGTAATTCTTCACGAATACGTTCGTAAATGATTACGTTCGCGTCAACAGCAGTCGCAAGCGTCAATACGATGCCGGCGATGCCAGGCAATGTGAGAACGGTGCCCATGGAAGCCAAGGTTCCCAGAATAAAGAAGATGTTGGCAAGCAAGGCAATAACGCTCACCCAACCACCGCGGTTGTAATAAGCCACCATGAAGAAGCACAGGAACAGAACAGACAACATCATCGTAAACAATGACTTGTTGATGTTTTCCTCGCCCAATGAAGGGCCAACTTGGCTCTCCTGAACGATGTGCGTGCCAGCAGGCAACTTACCTACTTGCAGAATTTGTGCAAGGTCGGTCGCTTCTTCCAGCTTAAAGCCGCCGGTGATGGAAGAGCTGCCACCAGTTATAGGGTTGATAACCCTTGGTGCGCTAACCACTTCATCGTCCAATACAATTGCGATTTCACGGTTGCCGTTGTTGGCGGCTTTGGTGGTCATTTCAGCCCAGGTACGCCCGCCATCATTGTCCATTTGCAAACTAACGGCGATGTCTCCAGAGCTTGGGTCAGGATTTGCGCTGGCATTTTTCACCACCGCACCATCAAGTGGGGCTGCATCAGAGCCAGGCAGTCTTTTAATGGCATACAATTGGTATTTGCCATTGAGTGAGGTCAAACTGGCTTCGGTCTCTCCTTCTACTGGTTTGCGGCTGTACCTGAATTCCAGGTTGGCGGGAAACTTTGCTTTTACATCTTCGCGCTTGAAGTATTCAGACAGGACACGGATTTTATTTTTGTCGACCCAACCAATGACAGCATTGCCGCCTTGTTGGTTCAAGGCAATAACGGAAAGAATTGGGCCTGCTTTTTGTTGAGATGGATCAGCGGCTTTGTCTACCACTTTCATCACTTTTGCCTGGGTGGAGTCAGGTTGGCCGTTTGCACCAATAGGGAACTCATAAATGGTGTCCTTAACGGCGCGTACCGTGGTGTCAATGCCAGCGCTCAACATCAAGTCAGCATCTGTGAGCCCTTTGAATACGCCCTCATCCGTGATGCGGTAAGTATCCCAAAACTCAAGTTTAGCCTGGCTTTGGAGCATCGTGCGGGCACGCTGTGGGTTTTGAATGCCCGGCAGCTCTACCTGAATCAGGTCACGTGTAGCATCAAGGCTTACGTTTGGCTGAACAACACCCAGTTTGTCGATACGCTTTTTGAGCAGGTCGTAGGTTTGTCCAACGGTGCCATCGGCTGATTTGCGGATGATGTTGATGACATCCGCGTCGGGCGTGTCAAATTTGATTCCGCTGGACTCGTTACGGGCGAAGACTGAAGCCATTGGGCGACCGCCGCTAATTTCTTTCCAGGCCCTTCCAAACTGGTTGATGTAGTTGCCCTGCTCTGTCCGTTGCATTTCTGTGGCCTTGTCAAGGGCTTGGAGAAATACAGGGTCGGTACTGCTGCCGGAATAACTTTTAAGGAAATCGCGCAAATCGACCTGGAGCAAAACGCTCATGCCGCCTTTCAAGTCAAGGCCCATGGCCAACTGACTTTTTTTAAGGTCGGCGTAGGTGAATTTTTTAATGAGCGGAATCTCAAACACTGTCTCGGTAGAAAGCGAGTCAAGATATTCGGAATAATAAGTGCGCCAACTGGTGCTGGGGTCTTTCGCCGAAGAGTTATCGGCGTAGCTACGTGCTGCTGATTCAATGCCGTTCGTCGGGATGACGAGCAGGTATTGGTACAGGCACACTATCGTGAGCGCAATGAGGAAAAATCGTACAACGCCTTTGCTTTGCATACCTCGAAGGAGTAAATGGTGCTAAAATATGTGAGAAAAAAGTAGTCGTTAAGGGAGCGCTATTGGCACACCCTCTGAAAAAGTGCGCAAATATAGGCAGAATGCCAAAATCAAAAGCTTTTCGAGTAAAAAACTTACCAAGTCTTGTCTTGATTCCAAAATGGAGGGAAGAATTCTGAGGCATCTCTTTGACGCCGCGCCTCCTCTTCTGCCTCCCAGACACGTTGGGTTTTGGTCTTCTCAAAAACATCTGCAGCGAGGAAAGGCGTTTTTATTTCAGGCTCATTGCGCACATGGCGATCAGCTTCGGCGGCTTCCTCCTCTTCTTCTAGTTCTGCTTTGAACAGATAAGCCACAAAAATGCCAACCAGGCTGCCCAGCAAGTGACTTTCCCAAGAAATGCCCTCCTGATCGGGCAATACGCCCATAAACATTCCACTGTACAATAACATAACAATGGCTGCCAATACAATAGAGCGCAGGCTCCTGCGAAAAATACCGTTCCAGAATATAAAAGCAACCAATCCGTACACCACACCGCTGGCCCCAATGTGCGACACCGGACGGGCAAACAACCACACGGCTGCTCCTGTTAAAAAATAAATCAACCAAAACGCCTGCATCGCTACTTTTCGGTAGAAATACAAGCTTATGAAGGCCAAAACAAAAAGGGGAACGCTGTTAGAAATTAAATGCTTCCAACTGCCATGTACCAAGGGACCAGTAACGATGCCGCGTAAGCCCCAGACTCGGCGCGACATGATGCCGTACATGCCTGGGTCAAAATTGTCGGCCATTTGCCAAAGATGCACCAGCCATAAAAAAGCGACGGCCAATAAGGGGAACTTCAGGCTCTCTATAAAATGTCTGCGGGTGAGTGCAAGGCTATCCGAATCGCTTTCAAGTAATGACATGTATGTTGTGTTGCTTACAAAGCCATGAATCCTGTCAAGGTCAGGGCGTTACAATAATATTCCTTTTAGAGCTTGTAGTGGACGTCGGCTTTCCGATGCCCAAGCAAACTCCTACGCCAAAAGACGCGCCAAAACCTCCAGGCGCTGACTGAATGTCAGGAACAAACCGCAATGTTAGGTCGTCACTCACATCAAAAGTCATTAAGTGTGCGTCTACAAAAGCATCCGTGACCGCTAAGAGGTAGGTGATGCCTAAGAACAAGTAGCTCTTTTCAGCATAACCTCGGTAAACATCCCGATAGTTTTTCATTTGTGTGGCGCTCATGAATATATAGGGTGCTTCTGTGGGTTTGGTTAGGTCATCCCCATCTACGAGCCATTTGTAATTGATTTTCAATTCTTTGTATTGCTTGTCATTTTTCAATGCCAACCAAGTCATGCCCCCCAAAGCACCATAAACAATGGGTATTTTCCACCACTTCTTATTATAGGCCTGTCCTGCGCCAGGTAAAATAAACGAGAGTAAGGCAGCAGTACGGGGATTTGGATATTTTTTCGTGTAATAACGATAGAAAAACCCTTCTTTGCCTTTGCGCAAAATGGTGGTATCATTTGTGGGTGATGTTACCAATTGTATTGGGTCAGAAATAATTTTTGATCGTTTTTTCTGCATCGCCATTGAATCTGACACAACGTCAGGCACGGAATCTCGTCGCAAAAAAAGAGAATCTGGTTGTTGAGCCTGAATAACATAGGCTATGGTACAGCAAAGGAAAATTAGCAGGGAAAGCCGCATGGCATCAATTTATTGGAGAAACGTATAATAGGGGAAAACGTTGCTAAACCAGCTGGTTTTGTACCGCGTGCCAGGCAAACTGTTATCCAAACAACACCGATTGACCAGCTAGTTCATGCTCCAATTTAGCTTGTTCCTGGTCCGTCGGCATCAAAAGAGGCGCATCGGGCAACATGCGCTTAACAATGCGTAGTTGGTGGGTATACCGGTTAAGTTCGCGGTTGAAAATACCGAAATGATCCAGCTTGTCTACCCGAACCTTGCCACTGGCGTGAATGATATGGCAATCGGGCAAAATGATACCCACGTGGGTAATATTCCCTTTGCCATTGTCAAAAAAGGCTAAATCACCTGCTTGGCACTCTTCCATAAAATCAATGGGCCGGCCCTGTGTCACTTGTTGCGCTGCGTCGCGCAGCAGCGGCACACCAGCAATTTTGAAGACCATCTGTGTGAGCCCCGAGCAATCAACGCCAAAAGGGGAGCGACCTCCCCAGAGATAAGGCGCGTGCAGGTAGCGCCTTGCAATTTTTACAACCCATTCATTCCCAAGATGTTGCTGATTTGGTGTGACGACGGGGCCGGAGAACTGGAAAACCTGCTCTCCAAGCTGACAGCGAAGCCCGTCATAATTGGGCAGCACCGCACCCATGGTCAGCGGCACGAAATAATCAGCGGCCATCAAGCCTTCTACCAGCGATAAATTGATGGTTTGGTGTTCTCTATAGGATTCGAACTCAGCTGCCGTCAAGCGGATCAACTGCTTGGAATCCACCCATCCTGTATAGCCGTCCCATTCGCACACGACAAAACGCCAACTGTCTTTTGAGTCCTGCACGACCACTGTTTCCCCAAAGAGTAATTGGGAAACCATCTCGCTCTTATCATTTGCTTGAGCGCGAATTGGGGCAATGGCGACTTGACAGGCTGCGTATTCCAAAACTTTAATGTGATAATTAGATAATTAGATAATTAGATAATTAGATAATTCGATAATTTTTAATGTGATAATTCGATAATGTGATAATGACGCGCTCGCCTGGCACCTCGATTGATTTTGCACGAATTCTTTACTTGCTCGGATGCCCATTATCAAATTATCTCACTATCACATTATCAAATTACTCATATTATCTCATTAAAATATTTAAAGTCATGTCCGTCTTCGATCTTTTGAAGTGATTCGTAAATCAGGCGGATCAGGTTGTTTACATCGTCTTTGTGGGCCATTTCCACCGTAGTGTGCATGTAGCGCAGGGGCAAAGATATCAAGGCAGAAGGCACACCGCCATTGGAGTAGGCAAATGCATCTGTGTCGGTGCCGGTGATGCGACTGGCTGCTTCGCGTTGGAAAGGGATTTCTTTTTCGGTGGCCGTATCAATAATAATGTCCAACAGCTTTTGGTGTACGGCAGGCGCAAAGGTCACCGACGGGCCATTTCCGGTGCGCACATCGCCGTGCTTTTTGATGTTCACCATCGGAGTATGGGTGTCGTGGGTAACGTCTGTGACGATGGCCACATTCGGCTTGATGGTTTGGGTGATCATTTCGGCACCGCGCAAACCGACCTCCTCTTGTACCGAGTTGACAATGTAGAGGCTATAGGGCAGCTTGATTTTATTTTCAAACAGCAAGCGGGCCACTTCGGCGATACAGAAGCCGCCAATGCGATTGTCTAAGGCCCTACCGGTGTAATAGCGATCATTAAGGATGGTGAATTCATCCTGAAAAGTGACGACACAGCCTACATGGATGCCCATATTTTGAACCTCTTCCTTGTCTTTTGCACCAAGATCAATGGTAATATTGTCGAGGGCTGGTGCCAGGTTGGCATCTTTGTCGGTTCGTGTATGAATGGCGGGCCATCCGAATACACCTTCGATTTTCCCGCCTTTGCGCAAGTGTACCCATACGCGCATGGAGGGGGCGATTTGAAAATCACTGCCGCCATTGCGAATAACGTGCAGGAAGCCATCGTCGCTGATATGGTTTACAAACCAGGAGATTTCGTCGGCATGGCCTTCGATGACCACTTTGAATTTTTGGCCTGGATTGATGATTCCATACGCGGTACCATAATTATCGAGTTTCCAATCGTCGATATACGGTTTGAGGTATTCGAGCCAAAGTTTTTGTCCACTCCATTCAAAGCCAGTTGGGCTGGCGTTATTCAGGTATCGGCGTAGGAATGATTCAGAATTGGGTGTAATTATTTGCATGCGATGAA
>Ga0163144_10030620_pt1 | contig 10287 bp, 5 predicted proteins | sample OliLak19BULKMAT1_FD_123175 | JGI IMG/M metagenome (GOLD analysis project Ga0163144, IMG submission 123175) | Freshwater microbial mat bacterial communities from Lake Vanda, McMurdo Dry Valleys, Antarctica - Oligotrophic Lake LV.19.BULKMAT1 | ecosystem: Environmental > Aquatic > Freshwater > Lake...
CGAGAGCTGAACATCAACGGATCGCGGCTGAGTGGACGTGCTCTGGAGCGACACAAAGATCGTGGCCTTCGCGGCGTCGTCAAAGTCGCGATCGGCGCGCATCGAGATGATGCCGACGTTCCATGAGTCCTTGTCGCCCATGACGTGATACGTCAACTCGTCGCGCTGCGTCACGTCGTTCTGAAGCCGAACCTGATCAAGATCGGGGAGGCGACCGTCAGAGTACAGCTGAATTGAAACGCTGCCCTCAAACTGCTCATCCTGTCGCACCGCCCCCGCGCCCTTGTCGCCCGTCTCCTGATGGACGCGCTTGGGCAAGTGTGCCTTGGCGAGCTTGAACGCGTCGGCAAAGGTCGTCCGGGCGTCGGTCGGCTGGATCCCCTCGATCGCGCGACGAAGCTCCGTCTTGTTGTTGGTGAACGGTTGCAAAATGTCCGCCTGCGTGTCAAACGCGATGACCATCGCCTGGTCACCCTCAGAGCCAAAGAACCCCGGCTCGGCCAGCGCCGAGACGAGTTCGAGTGCCTTGGCCTTTGCTGCCTCGATACGAGAACGCGTGGTCGTAGCGTCAGGCCCCGCGTCGGTTGATCGCATTGACGCCGAGCGGTCGATCATGATGATGTGGCGCTGGCCGCTGAGCATCGTCGCGTTGAACTGCGGCTGCGCTAGCGCGAACAGCCCGGCGCAGAGCGCCAGCAACTGCAACAGCAGCAAGATGTTGTTGCGCAGACGCTGGAACGGGGCGTTGGCCTGAAGGTCCTCGATCGCCTTGCGCCACAGCAGCGTCGAGCTGACCTCGATATCGCGACGGCGCAGCTTTAGAAAGTACAAGATCACCAGCGAGGGGATGGCAATCCCCGCGGCGATCGCAGCGGTCTGCCAGGTGAGGAAAGTCATTGGCAACCTCCTGGCGGGAGGAGCGGCGAGAGAAGTGGCGAAGTGGCACAGTGGCGAAGTGGCAGAGTGGCAAAGCGTGCAACGGGCGTGGGCGTGGCGTGGACGTCTTGGCTCTCGCGATCGCGAGATTCTGCGCCCACGCGATCACGCGCCCGAACGCCAGCGTCCGCGGCACTCTGCCACTTTGCCACTTCGCCACTGTGCCACTTCGTCATCATCATCATCACGCCAGCATCCCTCTTCGCCTGAGATAATCGAGCACGAGCACGTCCACTGGTGTGCTGCTGGGAACGGTCTGGAGTGTGATCTCGCGCCGGGCGCAGAACTCGCGAAGCCGGGCGCAATAGGCCGCGAGGGTGTCTTTGTATTTCTTGAGCAGCGGGGCGGTGATGGTGACTTCGGCGAGGTCGGCGTCTTCGGTGTCTTTGAGGCGGAGGTCGCCGCCGATATCGGGCTCGAGCTCCTGCGGGGCGAGCACTTGGATGGCGAAGAGGTCGTAGCCGCCGCCCAGCAGGAGGCGGAGGCCGTCGTCGTATCCCTCTTTGATGAGGAAGTCGCTGACGATGAGCATGACGCCCTTGCCGCGCCGTGTGGCGCTGATGCGCTTGCACGCTTCGGTGAACGGGGCGCCGCCGCCGGGGCGCAGGGCGGTGAGGAAACGGACGAGGTCCGGCAGGCGACGACGCCCGCGCAGATCGCGGATGGCCGAAGAGACCATCGGCGTGCCCTCAGCATCGACGCCGCCGATCGTGGAAACGGTGAGGCGGTGAAGGTTGGCCAGCGAGATGTAGCCCAAAGCGCAGGCCAGTTTTTGGCAAAGGACGAACTTGCTCGGCGTGCCGCAGTCCTGCGACGCGGAGCAATCGACGACGATGTGCAGCGAGAGATCCTCTTCTTCGAGGAAGAGCTTGAGGAAGAGACGATCAAGCCGCCCGAAGATGTTCCAATCAACATGGCGCAGGTCGTCCCCAGCGACGTATGCGCGATGATCGGCAAACTCGACGGACTGACCACGACGCTTGGAGCGACGCTCACCCTTGAGCTTCCCGGCAAGGATCTTGCGCGAGGTGATGTCTAGTTGCGACAAGCGCGCGACGAGACGCGGATCAAGCAGATCCTCAATGGTGGACGGACGGGTTGGGGATTCGAGGCGTTGCATGCTGAGTGTTCGGGTGTTCGAAGGGAGATCAGGATCGCGAAGAGGGCGGGGGAGAGCGGAGATGGTCAATTAGCGAATCATGGCAAGCGAGCGTCGCGCCACTCACACCGCCACCGGCTCCGTGGTCGTGCTCTCAACCAGCTTCTTCACGATGTCCTCGGCGCTCACCCGATCGGCCTCGGCCTCAAAGTTCAGGATCAGCCGGTGCCGCAGGCAATCCTGCGCCACCGCTTTGATGTCCGCGTTGCCGACGTGGTAGCGGCCGTCGATCAGAGCGCGGACCTTGGCCGCGAGCATGAGCGCCTGGGCCCCGCGCGGCGAGCTGCCGCAGCGAACGTACTTGTTGGTGATCTCCGGCGCGAACCGCCCGCCCGGGTGCGTGCTCATCGCCAGCCTCGCGGCGTACTGCTTCACGTGCGGCGCTACAAACGTCTCGCGCACCAGTTGCTGCGCTTCCAGGATCGCCGGCGCGTCCATGACCTTTGACACCTCGGGGTTGTGCCCCGCCGTCGTGCGATCCAGGATCGTCATCAGCTCGTCAAGCTGCGAGTACCCCACGACGATCTTGAGCAGGAAGCGGTCAAGCTGCGCTTCGGGCAGCGGATAGGTGCCTTCTTGTTCGATGGGGTTCTGCGTCGCCAGGACGAGGAACGGCGCATCAAGCTTGTAGGTGGTGCCGCCGCTGGTGATGCTGCGTTCCTGCATAGCTTCGAGGAGTGCTGACTGAGTCTTGGGCGTGGCGCGGTTGATCTCGTCGGCCAGGACGATCTGCGCGAAGATCGGCCCGCGCTGGAACTGAAAGCCGCGCCGCCCGGTCTGCGGGTCTTCGGTGACGATGTTGGTGCCGATGACGTCGGCGGGCATGAGGTCGGGCGTGAACTGGATGCGGCTGAAGGGCAGGCTCAGCGTCTGCGCCAGCGTGCGGACCAGCAGCGTCTTGCCTAGGCCGGGCACGCCCTCGAGCAGCACGTTTCCGCCGGCGAAGAGGGCCGTGAGCACGCCCTCGACCACCGGCCGATGGCCGACGATGACCTTGCCGATCTCATCGCTGAGTCCCTTGAAGGTCTTGCGGAACTGCTCACAACGGGCTTTCACCTCGGCGGGCGTGTTGATGTCAGCGGCGACGGACATGGTTCGGGCTCCGAGTAGTTGGTGCGGTGCTGGAGATCGCGAAGGCATGAGGCATGAGGCGTGAGGCGGGAGAGGGGAAGCGGAGAGCTTTGATCAATGGGCTGTGCTGCTGTGCTGCTGTGCGGTGATCGCGGGTGTTCTGGGTTCGCAACGGTTTGGAATCTACTCGCCGCGTTCTTCTTGTGCTCGTTTCTTAGCCTTTAACAGACGGGACATCCCCTCGTCGTCGGGCGTGCCCTTGGCCTTCTCGGCCTCAGCAGCAACGCGGCGGGGCTCGTCGGGGCGCGGCGCATCGATCACCGACTGGCCCTTGGCCGAAGCGATGTCCGCCGCGCTGGCATCAAACTTTGTCGACGCGTATCCCGACGCCGCTTGCGCCAAGCTCAAGGCATCGCCCGGGTTCCCGCTCGGCGGCATCCCGCTCTGCGCATCGATCTTGTCGCGGGCCTTGTCGCGCGCCGCCTTCAACCCCATGATCTGCTCACCGGCCTTGACCTTCGCCTTCGGCGTAAGCATCGCGACGACGCCCGCGCCGATCGCGCGCACGTCGATCCGCACGCGCCGGATCGCGACATCCACCAGCAGCATGCCCAGCGCGATCAGCGCGACCGTCATGAAGATCGGCTGCAGGCTCACCGGCAGCGTGACACCCGCGCGCCGCCAGGGCGAGCGCTCGGGCTTTGTCGAGTCGTCAAAGGTCAGCACCTGCCCGCCGGTCTCCTCAGCGACCTGCCGCAAAAGCGATTCGTTGTCACGCAGCGAGCGAAACTCATCGCTGAACGGGCGCGTGATCGCGGCCTGTACTGAGCCACGAATCGACTTGCCGTCCACATTGGACTGATACCCCATGTTGAGCGTGTACGCGCCGCTCTGGGCGGTGGGCACGAGGGCCTCGTAGCGCCCGGGGGCGACCTGTCGAAGATCGACGCCGCTCGCGGCTAGGTCCGGCTTCACGATGCGCCCCTGCCAGCGCAGGAAGTTCAGCCGCTCGCCCTGTTCGTCGAGCGCTTCGACGACGACCGCCGTCATCTCGCCGCGATCTTCGGTGACCACGCGGATGTTGGGGCTGCCGACCGGGCGCATGGCCCAGCGCACGTGCTGCTCCCAGAACGCGCGATACTGAGGCCAGCCGATCCACGCCTTTGACCACTTGCCTGTCGCGTCGCTGGTGTAAGTGACGACGCGCCCGAGGCCGTATTGCCACTGCGCCAGGATGGGGTCGTTCTCTTTGCCGCGAAGGACGACCTGTGAGAGCCCCTCGCGATCAGCGCCGACGACATAGCCCGTGATGGGCGGCACGGGTGTGGAGATGCCGCGCATCGCCTCGCTCATGTAAGCAAGGGTGGGGCTGAAGGGCTCGCTCTCTTGAATGAGCGAGCGTTTGATCGTCCGAGCTTCTTTGATGAAGATCTCTGGCAGGTTGTTCAGCCCGCCGGTGGCGTTGGTGATCTCGTAATAGCGACCGCCGGTCAGACGGGCGATCCTGCGCATGCGATTGAGATCTGCCGACGCGTTGCCATACGTGTGCGGATACACCGCGACGGTGGACACGCTGATCTTCGCAGCGACGAAGTTGTTGATCAGGTTCTGATCGTTCTGCTGCGGGTCTCCATCGCTGATGATGATGATGTGCTTCTGACCCGCCGCGGCTTTTTTGAGGCCCTGGTACGCATCGGTCAGCATCGTGTCGAACGAGGGCGCGTCGCCGTAGGTCAGGCTGTTGATGGAGCGCAAGGCCGATGCCTTGTCGCCCACCTCGGTAATGGGGTGAACCCAGTTGTCCCCGCCCTGCCAGTTGTACTCGATGATGCCGATCATGTCCTTGGCCGAGAGCGAGGTGATCGCCGCCTCGCCCGTGCGCCGCCCCCAGTAGTTGCCGTTGGGCATCTCGCACGAGTGCATCACCAGCACCAATGCGCCGCGCGGCATCTCGCGCTTCTGTGGCGGGTCCAGCTTGATCGGCAGCGCCTCGGCCAGTGACGAGCCGATCCAGCCGCCAGCGCCAAAGCTCTGGTCGCCGCCGACCATGATCAGCCCGCCGCCCAGGTCATTGATGTAACTTTTGAGCTCCTCCTGTTGGCGCTCGCTGAAATCAAATCGTTCCGTATTGACCAGCACGACGCACTCGTAAGACCCGAGTTCCGCCAGCGAGGGGGGCCCCTCGCTCGTCGAGCGGACCTCAGTCTCGATGCGCGATTCGCGCAGGGCGTTGACAAGCTGCGACGCCTCCTCGGGCTTGTTGGTCATGACCAGCGCGCGCCCCACGCCGCTGACAAACGTCACGCTGATCGCGCGGTTGTTCTCAGTGAGCGTGTCGCCAGACTTGCCGTCAGCGCCGGGCGACGCCTCGAACACCGCCTCAAACCGCACCGGCCCCGCCTGCCGCGGCAGCCTCACCAGCGCCTCTTGCACGTTCACGCCCGCCTCAAGCTCAACCGCTTTGGCAACCCCCGGGCCATCGCCATTCAGGTCGATCGGCTCGCCATTCATCAGGATCGTCAGCAAACCGCGCGCGGCGCGCGTCGCCGTCAACACCGCGCGAAGCCGCGCGTTCTCACCCTGACGCGAGACGCTCGGTGCGATCAACCGCTCGACCAGCACTTCGGCGTTGTTGGTGTACCTGATCGGCAGCACATCGATCGGCACGCCCGCGGCCTTTGCCGCCTTCGCCGCCTGCATCACGCTGCCGATGTTTTCGTTGCCATCGCTGACCAGCAAGAGCCGGTTCGCGGCGTTGGGCGGCATCGATGCCAGCGCAATCCGCACCGCGGACTCGAGGTTCGTGCCGTCGGTCGCGCCGATATCGGTGGCTTCCAAGGATTCGCTGGAGCGCACCGAGCGCGGCAGCTGCTGGACATACGCCTCGCGCCCCGCAGTGACCATGCCCACCAGGTCGATCGAGCGAGCGTTGCCCGCGGCCTTGGCGAGGAACTCGCGGGTCTTACCAATGGTGTCCCCCGGTTGCGAGCGCGAGACGTCAACCACCGCCGTGACCGCGACCGCCTCAGCCTCTTTCGTCCACTGCGGCTCCGCCACCGCCGCCAGCAGCAGCGCCGCCACGAGCACGCGGCAGGCCAGCGCGATCCTCCGCAAGCGCGTGCCCATCCCCGAGAGGCTCTTGCGCCCGATCCATATCAGCACCAGCGTCACCGGGATCAACAGCAGCAGCCACTGCGGTCGATTGAAGACCACCGGCGCCACGCCCGGCGAGAGGATCGATCCGAGGTGTGGAATCACATGGAACATCGCGGGTGGCAATCGGCGCAGAGCGTGGAAGGACGGGGTGAATCAGAGGCCATTTGAGGTGATTTCGGACTATCGATCGTTGGCCGCCCGTCGGGCGTCGGACGATCAAAGTGTGATTGTGGTTCTCATCTTTGTGCGAACTTGCTGAAACGCTTGATGCTCTGTGCGATTCTTCCCAGGCACGGCTTCTTAGTTCGGGACAAACGACGTGATCCGGTTGTTTCGCGCCTCGGCGACGTACGCCCGCCCGCGCACCAGCGCCACCGACCACGGCTCCGCCAGCTCCCCCACGCGCCCGCCCGCCTTACCCCACACCCCCAGCGACCGCCCGCTCTCAACGTCAATCCGCTGCACTCGGTTGTTGCCGAACTCGACCACCAGCAGCGACAAATCGGGGGCGACAATGATCGAGCGCGGGTGGCGAAACTGCCCAGGCCCGCTCCCCTCCACGCCGATCCACCGCTTCAGCACGCCATCAAACGTGAACTCGCCCAGCCGATGATTGATCGAGTCGGCGACGAAGAGCGACTTGCGCGCCGGATGGATCGCCATCGACTGCGGGCGGCTGAGCTCGACGCGTGTCGGGTCCGGATTTGTGCCGTCGCCGATCGTGCCGAACGAGCCGATGCACGCCAAAGAGCGATCAAAGATCTGCACGCGATCGTTGCCACCAAACTCGCCGACGTAGATCCGGTCCACGCCCAACCCGTCGGCAGTCGGCAGGATCGCGACCGAACAGGGATAGACAAACTGCCCGGGCTTTTCGCCATAGTCGCCCAGCTTCGCCAGCAGCGTCGGCGTGATCTGCCTGCTCGCCGCCGGCGCGCTGCCCGGCGCGGCACGGCGCGGCGTCTCGGGCAACGCATAAATCACAATCCGGTGGTAGTGCGTGTCGGCGATGTAGAGCGCCTGTTGCCCCGGCCGCTCCCCCGGCGCCGGGCCGATCGCCAGCCCGGTCGGCTTGCCGAGTTCCCACTCGGGCATCTTGAACCACTGGAGGCAATCGCCGTTCGCGGGATCAATCTGCTGCACGCGTGCGGTGCGGTCCACGACCCACAGCGTGTCGCCATCGCTGACGATGCCGCGCGGCGTGAAGTACTTGCCCGGGCGGTCCCCGCCGGAGCCGAGAGTCTTGGCCCCCTCGATCGCCCGAGCGGGCGGGCCTTCAACATGTGACGCCGCGCCCGTCGAGTGATCGTCACACGCGGTCAGCAGCACGCTGAACGCCGCGAGCGCCAGCGCCAAGACCCACCCTCGAACTTCTGAATGACTCGCCAAGATCATCGCAGTATGGCAGATTCTCGAAGTTCACTCCACGCTGGACATCGACGGGCGGACCCCGCCCCGCTCCCCCGACACCTCGCCCCGGGTTCGGGTGTATACCAAGGACACCTCCCACGGCTTCACATCCCGCCATCCTTCGCCGATCTTCGCCCTGACGTCGCCATCGATCAATCCGAGACACGGAATATACTCTCGCCTATGACCTCGTTGCCGGTGATTCCGACGCTTGGTGAAGAAACGATCTCGCCCAACCCCGCGCCAGACGGTGAGCAGCTTCCGATCACCGAAACGTTCGTCTCGATCCAGGGCGAAGGCAAATGGACGGGTGTCCCGTCGTGGTTTGTCCGCCTCGCGGGATGCAACTTGCGCTGCCGCTGGTGCGACACGCCTTACTCGAGTTGGAAGCCCGAGAGCACGCCGCGGACGTTGGCGGATCTGGTGCGAGAAGCCCGCGAGAGCGCCGTAGATCATGCGGTCATTACAGGCGGCGAGCCGCTGATCTTCCCCCAACTCGCCGAGCTGGCACGATCACTCCGCGATGCCGGCCTGCGCGTCACCATCGAGACCGCCGGCACGGTGTACCAGGATCTTCACGCCGACCTGATGTCAATCAGCCCGAAGCTGGCGAGCAGCACGCCCAGCGAGATCGACGCGCAAGCCCGCGGCGGCAGCGCCGACTGGGCCGGCCCGCATGGCCGCCACGAGCAGCGCCGCCTCAACCTCGACGCGCTGCAACGCCTCATCGACGCGCACCCCAACCGTCAGCTCAAGTTCGTCGTCTGTACCGAGCCCGACCTCATCGAGATCGAATCGCTGCTGGCCAAGCTCCGCAACTGGCAACCCGCCGACATCCTGCTCATGCCCGAGGGAACCTCGCGCCCTTCCGCCGAGCGCATGCAATGGCTCGCCCGCGCCTGCATCGCGCACCGCTGGCAATACTGCACCCGCCTGCATGTGGACATCTGGGGAACCAAGCGCGGGACGTGATGGGTCGCGGCACCCCCGACCTCTGCGCATTCACTCCGAACACCCGAGCGGACGCTCTCACACCACCACATTCACCATCTTCCCCGGCACCACGATCACCTTTTTGATCACCTTGCCCTCCAGGCTCGCCCGGACCTTTTCGTCCGCCAGAGCCGCGGCTTCGATCGCTTTCGCATCCGCATTCGCTGGCACCATCACCCGCCCGCGCACCTTTCCCTGCACCTGCACCGGAATCTCGATCTGGTCGTCAACGACCAGCAGCTCGTCAAACGCCGGGAACGGCTCGTACGCCAGCGTGCCCGCGTGCCCCAGCCGATTCCAAAGTTCCTCCGCCACGTGCGGCGCCAGCGGCGCCAGCATGAGCGTCAGCGCCTCCGCAACCTCTCGCGGCACCGCCACGCTCGCGCCAGCCCCCTGGCAGAACTTCGTCAGCAAGTTGTTGAACTCGATGAGCTTGGCAACGCTCGTGTTGAAGCCCATCGTCACCATGTCATGGCGCACGCCCTTGATCGTCTTGTGCAGCGCGCGCCGCAGCTCCGCCGGCGCTGGCTCATCGCTCGCTCGCGCCAGCCCGGTCTGTTCATCAATGAGATTGCGCCACAGGCGCTGCAGGAAGCGATACGACCCCGCGATGTCGCGCGTGTTCCAGGGCTTACTCGCCTCCAGCGGCCCCATCGACATCTCGTAGATTCGCAGCGTGTCGCAGCCGTATTCATCGCAGACGTAATCTGGCGCCACCGCGTTCTTCAGGCTCTTGCCCATTTTGCCGTATTCGCGCGTGACCGGCTGCCCTTCAAACGTAAACGGCCCGTCCTTGTCCTGGTTCTCAAACGCAAGCGCGCCATCGGGCAGCCGCACGCTGAACGCATCGACATAGATCTCGCGCGCGTCCTTGAACGCAAAGCCCTGGATGTACCCCTGATTAAACAGCTTGGCAAACGGCTCGCGCGTCGAGACGTAGCCAAGATCAAACAACATCTTGTGCCAGAACCGCGCGTACAGCAGGTGCAGCACCGCGTGCTCCACGCCGCCGACGTAAAGATCAACACCCTGGCCCTTGCCGTCGGCGCCACTCATCCAGTAACGCTCGACGATCGGATCACAAAACGCCGCCTCGTTCGTCGGGTCCAGATACCGCAGAAAGTACCAGCACGAGCCCGCCCAGTTGGGCATCGTGTTCGTCTCACGCGTATACGACTTTGGCCCATCGCCCAGGTCCAGCGTCGTGCTCACCCAGTCCGTCGCGCGTCCCAGCGGCGTCACCACCGGGGCCGCGGGGTCTTCGCTGCTGCTGGGCTGGAAGTTCTCCATGTGCGGGAGCGCTACCGGCAGCATGCTCTCCGGCAGCGCGTGCGTGCGCCCTTGTTCATCGAACACGATCGGGAACGGCTCGCCCCAATAGCGCTGGCGCGAGAACAGCCAGTCGCGCAGGCGATAGTTGATCGACGCCCTCCCCATGGCCACCTTCGCCAGAAACTCTGACACGCGCTGCTTGGCCGCGCTCGTCTCCAGCCCGTTGATCGTCAGCTTCGCGCTGCTGCTGTTGACCGCCACACCAAGCGTGGTCAACGCCTCATCACGCC
>Ga0163144_10030621_pt1 | contig 10287 bp, 12 predicted proteins | sample OliLak19BULKMAT1_FD_123175 | JGI IMG/M metagenome (GOLD analysis project Ga0163144, IMG submission 123175) | Freshwater microbial mat bacterial communities from Lake Vanda, McMurdo Dry Valleys, Antarctica - Oligotrophic Lake LV.19.BULKMAT1 | ecosystem: Environmental > Aquatic > Freshwater >...
GATCATGACTGTATTCATTTGACCTTCACAACAGACTAACGGTTCTTACGATTGATTAGATTGGCGTTTGATTGCAGCATCAATTAGTTAGCAAGCAAGAAAAGGAAGGTATCGTGAGTGTTTCTCTCGAGTTTCCATGCTTGGTAAACAAAGGATCTTCAAGGACAAATTTACTTGAGAATGGCGACTAGGACCAGTAGGTCTAGGTCTAGGTCTCTGAGCAAAGGCCGAGAAGAGGGCGACACTCCTAGTAAAACGAACAAGAGAACTCGATCCAATTCTCCGCCATTTTCTCCCAACAATAACAAGAAGAACGCTCGGAAGCCACTGGGCAACCTCTCGAGCAATGCGACTGCCACTCGGACGCTTTCATCCCCGTCACCTTCCAAGTTTGCCACTGCCATGTCGAAAAATAATCCAATGCGTGATGCAGCGGATGCTTCCAATGACAACCAAAGGTCCAAGACCAGTCGAGGCCGCAGTAAGAAACGTTTTCCCAGTGTCAAAAACGAAAACAACAACAATGACTCGGAACAACCAAGTGCTTCTTACAGTGCACGAAAATCGGTATCCCCCAATACGGCATTCCGAAGGGCGCCTCCACCAAAAATCCATGATCGTGTACGGGTATATTATGATGCCGTGACGGATATGTTGGGTGAAAATCGAAAAGGAGGCAGGGGATTTTTCTTTGGTACCATTCGAACGGTCCTACCAACTCGGAAGCGTACCAACAAATTCACCACCAGTGACAAAAGGTACAAACTCCTAGTTGACTTTGACGATGGAGAAACTACGAGTCAATTTGACTATCCCGACAACAATGAGACCGTAGAACGCATCATTCCCAGCTGTGAAGGTTCCACAGTTTTCATGGGCGAATTGACCGGTGACTTTGCTGCGGATACCAATCCAGATCGGCTCGATGTGGGAGATTTGGTTTTTTGCTATTACCAAGGACTTTGTGAACTACACAGGGGGAGAGTAGCAGCAGTCGATGATGCCAACAGAACTTGTGATATTGCTTATGATGACAACGAGGTAGGGAACAACAAAAGTATATTACAGTGTGTTTCTTGTCTTGCCATTTCACAGCGTGTGGCTTGCCTCTTGTTGACTTTCTCACCTGCTCCTCTTGCACTCGTTCTTTCTTGCAGTACGAATGTGGTGTCCCTATGGGCAAGCAGTTCATTACGCTCGTAGAAGATGGAAGTCTTTATAATCACTGGATGGATGACCTAACAATGACGTTCCCGTTGGGCACATCCAAGAGAAGGGCAGAAGTCACAATCAAACTCCTCCCCGACGAAGAGAACATGGTTGGACTGGAACATTCAAACGGTACAATCGAGAAACAGAATTATGACCGTGTCGCCGGGGAATTGTTTGAACAAGTCAAAGGGCGTTGCACGAAAGTTTTGGAATGGCCGAAGGATCTAGGGGAGAAAAGCCCGCAGCCAAAGGAACCACGTAGCAAGCGACAACGGACCGAAAAGGAAGCCGAACAAAAAGCGACAAAGCCGGCAACATCCAGAAAAAGAGTTGAAACTACATTGAAACCAATGCCACATCACTTTGAACAGGATCCTTGGATGTCAGATTTTTCAGACGAAGAAGACGAGAGCGATGAGGAAGAGGTGGAGGAGGAGGAAGGACATCCTTCAGAAAAGAAACCTTCAGAAAAGAATACAATGTCTAACTCAGTTCGAAGTACTTTCTGGAAGGCTCTCAATTCACGAGAGCCCCATATCGGAGCTGAACTGCTCCACATGACGACAAGCTATGATGGGAAGCTTCCAAACAGCCAGCTCTGCGTGGATTTAGTAACGCTCCTATGGAAAGGACCCGTCTATCAAAACGTGCAGTTTCCAGACTTAGTGCGAATGGAGTATGTCAACAGCTATCTTGACCTCTTGAAGACCAAGCGTGGCATGACAATTAAGCTGGCAAAGGCACTTCCGCCGAAGTTTGTGAAGGATTTCTTGCAACAGGTCGAAACACCTGCATCTATTTACTGTGTAGAGGGAGATGAAACACGGTTCTCATCAGCGACCGTGCTTCGAGTTGGGCAAACCCTAAACGTCAAGAACAGTGGTGCTTCGCTTTTTTGCTATCTTCTGCAACAGCAACTCAAGGGATACAAGAACATGATTGCCGAAGATGGTCATCGTAGCCGAAAGGACATGGAAGAATTTAACAAGCTTTTGGGCGGTAGGGAATTGACTGGTCGCATCATCGAAGCAGGATGTGCGCAAACCTTGAAGGATGCCGTCAGGGCTGCGTTCTCCATCCTCTTTCACTATGGACATTATCTAACCTGTGCTTTCCCGGAGCCCCCCCCAAACACTGGCGCGTCAGCTGAATCTGTGCCTCCTCACGCAACATCGGACGACCGGGAATTCGTTGGGACGGAAGTCCGTCGCCTAGTGAGGTACATGGGTCGCATAATTTGCTACGTGTCATGGGTCTATAGCATAGATCAAGGTAAAGATCTCTACGACGCAAAGTATTTGATCCGTGACACAGTCGATGCATTTTGTCAGTCATCGAGCTTTGATCCGTGTATCTTTGTCGCAGCAGGGGTCAAAGGACCAACCAAGCAGAAAAAGATACTTCAAAATCATCTGGCCCGAATAAAACAGTACTTTGCCCTCAGTCTGGACAAGCGCATTGCTGGTATGCTGGGCCAAGAGATCGCCATTGAGCTCAATGTCCCTTTAGACCAGTTTTAGAGTACATCATCATATAGGTTTTACTGAGATTTATAATACGGCGATTCTACACCTCCCGCCCATGCATTTAGCTATTTGTTTTCACCGTACTTGCTATATTAGTTCAGCAAGAACAAGGCAAACACTATGTAATTAGCTTGCTAATGAGTCTTCAAATAGGCAAAATCCATGGTTGGTTGGAGAACCTTTTCTAAAAACAAATTTATAAAATTACAATCCTTTACAATTCAATTGGTCAAGAGGCACCAGGTCTTGGAGATGCAACAAGATGCAAGCGATCTACTCTGTTAAAAAAAAAGTACTATACTTAAATAACACCAGTGCCGTCCACATCAGTTCAACATCATTGTGTGGGAAGTAGTCAACTTCAACATCCAACTCTTGGCAAACTTACTGCAAATTGTAGATTATTATTTCTCAGTTTCAATTTGTCCTTGGCTCTTTCCGTTATTCAACATTCAACAGCATGATCCCCTGATCTTTCAAAAACACCGAAGAGCCATTCTACAAAACTTGATCGATATCCACACTGCGCTTTCTTTTGGAAGGATGAAGAAGTGCCTCTTCGTCATCGATCAAGGGAGTGCGAAACTGGCGATCACCAGAGTCACCAAGGCCAGGTAGAACTTTTCCTTTGTCATTGAGTTCATCATCAATGGTACCAACTGTGATGTGAAGATCAGGATGACTTTCCACCAGGGTTTTCAAACCTTCTCGCGAAGCAATGACAGTCAATAGGTGAATCTTGGCAACTCCCCACTGAATTTTTATTCACCGATTCCAAATATTAAAAAACATTGAAAACTTCTTTGAGACAAAGGAACGAGAAGGAATAGAACAGTATTGTAAATGAATTGCGTACCTTCTTGAGAATGGCGACAACAGACATGATGGTTGCAGCAGTAGCTACTACTGGATCAAGAATGTAGGCAACGTCACTCTCGCATTTTCTTGGAAGGCGCTGAAAGTACTGCACTGGCGGCGAGCCTTCCATATGGTACATTCCTGTAGGTCACGGTATTGAGAAGGGACGAAAGGAGATGAGGACAAAAAAGATTTCACTTCTTTGGATCAAAAACAACTGGCAGCCTGCCTACACACCTATATGATGAATGGCGGCATTTGGCAAGAGCTCCAATAGAGGATCCACCATTCCAAGACCAGAGCGCAAGATGGGAATTAGCGCAACTCTCTCCACTAGCTTGTCCCCTGTAGCCTCGACGTGCTCGTGCCCGACAGGAACGGTAATGGCAACGGGCCTCGTTGTGAGAGTATGCGTCGCCTCGTACCCCAAATGGTAGGTGACCTCTCGCAACGCAGCCCGAAAGGAGGCCGGCATTGTCGAAGACGATCGAAGGATGGTGATCTTATGGCGAAGCACGGGATGGGATGACACGTGCACAATGTCACCGAAGCCTCCAGAGTCTTCATTGAATCCAGATGTCAATTTTTCGGCAGCAGCTTTTTTGTCGGACATGATTTTGAAGTTGTAGAGTGAATCGTTTCTTTGGTATTGATGGCAGATGACTTTTTTCAAAGACTCTCTTCAGGTTGGATATCGATGAGGGTGCAGTACTACTAGCTAGTATGCTCAAATAGTTTTGAAATGTTTTTTCTCCTTCCGATCAACTTGCCTAATAGCTCTATAGCTAGGCGGAAAATTACGTACTTGATAATACACGCCGCCGATTTCATTGATGTTACGCACCCCGCACCAACAAGAGATTCTGATGCCAAAATCAATCGTGATGGCTCTCTTTCGAGCCAATCTGCGTCCCTTTATTGCTTTTTGGCACATGGCAACGGGAATGGAAGGGTTAGAATGAATTTGCCTGCTTGAGCCTGACAATTTTTTTGGTATTGCATTGGTGTATCGGACACCAAGCACCTAATAGCTAGCTAGCTAGAGAACCTACGTTTTGAATCTAACTAGTCGTGGTTCCCTCAACAGCAAAATGGTTTACCTGGCAGTTGGAAAAAACCAAAGGGGCTTAATTTTTTTCTTCATACTCATCACCTTCATTACCAAAAACAAAGGAATCATACTGGTCTCGTTCTAAGACCCCTGTCCTGACATCAGCTCAGAAGACTTGTCAGAATATGCTGTGGGGTCCTTGTATAGAACCTAGTTAATAAAAAAGACCAATCCAGCCACTGCTCGAGGAGATATGTCGTGGTGTCTAAAATATTTATTGATTTTCATTGTGCATTATGCCAGTGAGTGGCCCTATTCACTCAGTCTTCTTTTCCTGATGAAAGAAGTACCGCGTAAAAAGACAGAAAATACACCGTGTTTTATTTCGTGTTCTGTCTGCCCAAATGCTTCCCGTACAATTTGAACACAAACAAGATATTCGTCATGCCCATTCACAAAATGGATTAATCCTATTCCGTCAAGTCATCATCATCGTCATCGCTATCGTCTACTGCTTGGACTGGATCCCGAGGAGGCCGCACTTCTCCTGGTCCAGCTGCTACACCACCAAATCCTTCTACTGCAGGTTGTGGTGGTCGTGGCTGAGGAGGTTGTCTGGGTACGGGTGGGCCTTCTGGTTGCCACATTGGAAAGATGGACATCAAAAAGCTTCCAAGCACAAGTGCTACATTCTGTACGGCGCCTGCTACGCCACCTTGATCAGCTTGAGGAATCATTCCACCCAAAAACGTATTTCGCCATCCATTATCGGCAGCGGCTCCATTATTATTATTATTTCCCGCTTGTCCCGGCTGCTGATGATGGGGAGGAAATTGTCCTCGAGGAAGTGCAGGACCTTCATTGTTGTTGTTGTTATTATTATCGTTGTTGCCATTGGGTCCTCCGGCAACAACTGGTGCAGGATTTTGAATCATTGCATTTGCATCTTCACCGCGCCATATGCGGCCCGCAAAATTCTCCTTGACCAAAAAAATGTACAAGTATTTGAGATACCCTGTTTGGGCCAGGAATCCTACGAGAACTATGGTCGTCAAGACAGCGAATTTGGTATGCCACTCTGTATCGTTGAAACGTTTCGACGAGGATGACATGCGGGCCATCAAGATGGCCATCATGAACAATACTTTGAAAATCAACCCTCCGTCCAATTCTTGAACGCCATATCGTCGACGGAGGGTCAAAAACACCAGCACAACTTTGAACAGAAACGACTTTTTGATGAAACCAACGACACCGCCCTGTTGATCGTTGTTATTGTTTTGATTGTTGTTGGGTGCAGCTCCTCGAGGACCTACTGGCGCGGCTGGTCTAGGGACGGTTGCAGTAGGTTGTTGCGCTGAGGAAGGGGAAATTCCTGAGCTTGTTCCTGGTGCAGGTGTCTTGGTCTGCGGTTTTGCGATTATAGGGGCAGTGACTCGCGAATAGAACCTGCGAGGTGCAGCACTCGCAGTATTGTTCCCACTATTGATTCCAGTTCCGGCTCCTCCAATACCACCGCCAGAAGTTGACAAGTATTCCACGGTGGATGTAAGTTCATCAATGCGACGCTGCATGTCCAAGAGAAGCCGAGTTTGTCGATGTAGTTGCTCCAAAATTTGATTTTCCACCGGTGAAGCCCCTTCCAGATGAACGAAGGATCCCGCGACGGCAATGGACGATTCTTCTCCTTTGGAACAAAAAGAGTCCGCACTGGGAACGGTCAATTCCGAGGTGAATCGTTTCAATTCGGGATGAGGCTCCACGTTGGAAACAGGGGGGTGGCTGTTGCTGTTATTGTTGACACCATCCGCTAACTCATTGCTAACGCTAACGTTGACATTGTAATCATCCTTGGCAACAAAGACTTTGAGCGCTTCCAGTGAACTTGGATCAATGGGAACCGATTCCAGTCCAGCCTCTTGTAGTAGCAGTTGAAGCTGCTCCTCCACGCTGTATTCCGTCTTTTCTTCGAGATTCGAAGCCATAATTGTTGCGTTACTTCGGAAATTGTCTAGTCTAATTTTTGGTCTGGTGTCTTCGTTTTCCGTTGCTACAGTTAGTGATAGTGTATAGTAGTGTATTTCTTTTTGTTGACTGAGTTGGCTAGCTACTGGCTTGCTTTGCGTAGAAGCTATCCGGTTGCTTCTTTGTTGTTGTCGTCAATCAATCAATGAATCAATCTTGTCGACGCGAGCTACAGTTGAGTACTATTACCACGTAGATAGTACTGTATGTACGTGCATGCTTGCTTGCTTTGTTTACTCACGAACCCATGGAAATTCGGCAGGCTCGTTTCGCAACCGTCTCCCCCTCCAATCCTCCATGCCTCTTTTTTCGTCGCCCACCCCCCTTTCACGAATTAATCGTGTTCGTGACTCCAAAATTGGCGCAATCAATTGAATATATCAGCGATTCGGAAGTTTGAACTGACTGCCGAGAGGTCCGAAAACAAACATCAGGAACGTGTAAGCTTGGTTGGACATGATCTAGCTACTAGTACAATCATGCATATGGACATGTCCATACCGTAGTTTACTATTTGTCTAGCTGATATTACAGTATACCTCCAGTTGTACATTCTTGGTCAACCTATGTCTGGTTGATTTCATTGAATTTTCCAGCCAAAGATCGAGCGACAAACTACAAATCACCATGTCGTCCTCTTCGACCACCGACTTTGCTCGGATGACAGAACAAGGCACAAGTAATGCTTCACATACAGATGCCGTAGGCACAACAAAGGCACGTCCCACGAGGGCTCCACCCAAACGAACGCTCAGCGACATTCCCGAACCAACCACCAAAAGTTCTATTGGAGGGGCCATGAGCAACTTGGTCAATTCCATTGTCGGTGCAGGCATTATTGGAATTCCATTCGCCCTACGAGAGTCAGGCCTCGTGGTGGGACTTTTCTTGTTGGTCTTGGTATCCTATTTGACTGGTACGTACGTTGCATTGTATTGTATGGCATTGCACTGTAATGTATTTTCATTACAAGCAGGCTACATATTAGCTATACCTTTGATAAATTTTGCACGCACGTCATTGGACAACATTCATTTCACTCACGCATCCTACTTCAACACAACTACAAATATATGTCATCATGCTGATTAGATAAAAGTCTAAGAATCATCATCGAAGCTGCATCGTTTCACCCCCAACTGAAACATATCGGAGTGAAAAGTTATGAGGATTTAATGTTTCTCCCCTTTGGAGACAAAGGATCCAATTTTGTTTTATTTGCCCAATTCATCATGGCGTATGGCGCAATGGTTGCATACCTTCTCATTGTCAAGGTAAGTTCACTGAGTACTATAAAGCAGAGGGGTGATTTGTGAGGCACAATATGTGTGTTGAACGAATGAAGTGTTCAACACATTTTCTTGTTTCTTTACTGGACTTGTAGGACACGGTACCACCCATGTTGGGGATTGACATTGAACATGACGGTGCTGGACGTGAGATTGTCATGTTTGTTACCAGTTTCTTGATCATGGTACCATTGGCCTTGATGAGAGACATGGCATCGTTGTCATTCACATCACTCTTGAGTGTTACGGGCGATATGATGTTGGTTGTATTTATCGTTTTTTATTCGCCCATTCAAGAATCGGTCGCTGCAGCAGGTGGACTTTGGAAAGTTGTGGCTGGCAATGTTGTGAATAGTCGTCTTTTTATTGGTCTTGGCGTTATCAGTACTGCTATGGCATGCCAACATAGTGCATTTATTGTGAGCGGATCTCTCGAGAACAAGACCTCGGCACGATGGGCCCTTGTTACCAAGAATTCCCTCAGTATCGCACTCCTCGCTTGTGCCGTGTTGGGAGCGGGTGGTTATTTGGGATTTATGGATGACACCCAAGGCAAGTACCTTTCTTTCCTGCGTTTATTGTTTCCCCGTTTGGCTCCCCTTGGTCAAAACTAACTCTGAGCCTTCTACCCATTCATTTGGTCCCATGTAATTTTAGGAAATGTACTCAACAACTTTGAACCGGACACATTTGCAGCCAATGGTGCCAGAGGTCTTTTGGCTTTCACCATGTTTTTCACCTACCCCATGGAATCTTTTGTCGCAAGGCATGTGGTCGCCAAAATCTTTTTCAATGGAAACTCTGAAGGAGACTACACTGATGCCGAGGGAAACTTGATTACGCTTCCCAAATTTCTTGGCTTGATTGGAAGGCGTGAAAAAATCACAATCGCCTTGTATTGTGCAGCGCTTATCCCTGCTCTGTTAGTCGATGACCTGGGCCCTGTCCTCTCCATCACTGGATCTATCGGTGGGGGCTGTGTGGCATACATCGGCCCCGGGCTCGTTTATCTAGGTGTGCACGCCGAGGAGTTCATTCGATACACCGACAATCTCCTGAGAAAAAAGCCAGAGGCAGATCAGACAATAGAGCTTCCTGTGGCAGGAGATGCCAATGCAACGTCGAAACAAACGCAGCCACACCCAGGCGGCTCCACCCCTGAATCAAAACCTTTTTGGTGGTGGCTAGGGTTGTTCCCCATTTGGCGGGCCATTGCATCGGCGGGTGCTCGGGGAATGAAACAGCATTTGGAAGAATTAGGGTTGGATGAAGATACAACAAAACCACCCGAGGGAGAAGTGATTTATGCATCAACCAAAGACTACTACATTGCTATGTTTTTCATCGTCTTTGGAGTGGTATCGGCGCTCGTGGGAGTGATCTCCAATATTTACGTCCAGCTGGAAGGAATCGCTATGCTTGCTTAAGGAAGGCGTACTTTGTTTGATTGACTCATTCGGTTCGTCGCATTCATACAGTAACTTTGTACCACCTCGCCACTCTATTCTACCCTCAATCGCTAAAGGATAACAATACATTTTTTTACTACCAGCAGTATGCAGCTCACATACTATCTTAATACGCGTCCTATCGAGACAAATGTCTAAGCCTTTTCTGCAGAAACATGCCTTTTCGATCGTCTATTTCCATGCTTTCTGAAAGCCTTTGCTTGCACATTTTGCCACTTAAGATTGGCATGCCCGGCAAGCTTAGATGCCTCGGATTCCACCGTTTTCCTCAACTTGTTGTCAAACAGACAACAGATGGAGTAGGGACTATAGGGCACAACAGGTAGATAGGTGAGACGTGAGTCAAAGCCACATCACGTTAATTCGCGTATTTTTGGATCTTCTTCAGACGCAACTTCTCCGTTCCTTGGTATGCCAAAAGCATCATGATCTGTCGCCGACAATCGCACATTCGAAGCAGCGTATGTGCGGTTGATGTTGTCTTCGACCACGGGGGATGGTGCCATTTCATACAAAATTACCCCGCTCATTACAAAGAGTAGTGACCCGAAGAATAGAGGTTGCGGTGTGATGCGTTCTGCCACGACGGAGAATGCAACCGACCACAAATCCCCCGTGAGCAGTGATAAATTGAAAAAAGCCGCTTCGGAAATAAGAAGGAAGTTTGAACCCCCCATATAGCCCATCACTGTCACTCCCACAAAAACAAACAGTAGAGCCCAACTGGTAGACAGTGAACAAGTTGCGTGTCCACTGTCGTCCCCCATATCTGAGCCGATGTCTGCAGCGCGGCCAAAAAACTCAAGGATCTCTTGCCACTCCAATACCAATGCCTGGGTCAAACTGATAGCAAAAGC
>Ga0163144_10030622_pt1 | contig 10287 bp, 8 predicted proteins | sample OliLak19BULKMAT1_FD_123175 | JGI IMG/M metagenome (GOLD analysis project Ga0163144, IMG submission 123175) | Freshwater microbial mat bacterial communities from Lake Vanda, McMurdo Dry Valleys, Antarctica - Oligotrophic Lake LV.19.BULKMAT1 | ecosystem: Environmental > Aquatic > Freshwater > Lake...
GCGGTGCGCCTGGGTGAAGCGATGGGCGAACACGGCGACGCGCTGCGCGACTGACACCGTTTCGCCTTCAAAGATTCAGATTCGTGCTACTTTGCGGGCGGGCGCAGGGGCGGGCGCAGGGGCGGGCGCAGCCCGCTGCGGGGGACATGAGCGCCGCCGGGCCGCTCCCAAGGCGCTCGGTACCGCAGCCGCCAGGCGAAGGTACTCCGGCAGGCGCCGCCGGGCCGCTCCCAAGGCGCTCGGTACCGCAGCCGCCAGGCGAAGGTACTCCAGCAGGCGCCGCCGGGCCGCTCCCAAGGCGCTCGGTACCGCAGCCGCCAGGCGAAGGTACTCCAGCAGGCGCCGCCGGGCCGCTCCCAAGGCGCCCGCTACCGCAGCCGTCAGGCGAAGGTACTCCAGCAGGCGCCGCCGGGCCGCTCCCAAGGCGCTCGCTACCGCAGCCGTCAGGCGAAGGTACGCCAGCAGGCGCCGCCGGGCCGCTCCCAAGGCGCTCGCTACCGCCGCCTTCAGGCGAAGGTACTCCAGCAGGCGCCGCCGGGCCGCCCAGCTTCCTTTGCAGGCCAATGCCGTCACTCCAGTTCTTGTCCTTCGAACGCGGGTCGGTATCAGACGTCAAGCGTCGGCCGTGCCAACCGGCTTGACTGCGAGCAGGAACAACACCGATCCAGCCCCGGCAACCAGGGCCAGGATGGTGAAGCCAAGGCGGTAGTTGCCAGTCAGGTCGGCAAACACCCCGGCCACCAGCGGGCCGCCGATCTGCCCCAGTGCGATGATCACCGCTGACAAGCCGAGGATCATGCCGATCGCATTGCGACCAAAGTAATCGGCCCGGATTGCCTGCATGAAAGGTCCGCGCAAACCCCAGGCGATGCCATGCACGATGGCGAATGCGCCAACTTCCCAGGGTGTTCTGGCGTAAGTCAGCAGCAACAGGCCGACGGTGTGGCCAAGCATGCACAAGGCAGCGATATAGCGCTTTTCGAAGCGGTCGCCAATAAGCAAGCCGAGCAGAACACCGCCAATCTGGCCAAACGTCAGCAGCATCACGACCAATGCCGCCTGCTGAACGGTGTACCCCAGCCCTTCTTTCATGTGGGTGATGCCGTGTACGTTCACCGAGGTCACCACCAGCAACGCAAACGCATGGCCCAGCGCCAGCAACCAAAAGGCGCGTGTGCGCAAGGCCTGTGCCACGCTGAATTCCTTCTGTCCGACTGGCGCGCGGGCGCTGGCATCGGGGGCGGACGCTGTGGCGGGTGGAAGACCATCCACCGTCTCGCCATGGTCCTGCGGCCGTCGGCGTATTACCGTCGCCAGCGGCAGACCGACCACGAGCGCGATGATGCCCGAGGCAAAGGCGGTGGCGCGCCAGCCATACTGGTGCATCGACCAGGCAATCGCAGGCAAGGCCAGACCGCCCAGTGCCAGGCCCATGCTCATCACCGACAGGGCGCGCGCCCGGTGCCGTTCGAACCACTGGATCAAGGCGACAGTCAACGGGAAGTACCCGCCCAGACTGGCGCCAATCGCCAACAACACCGCGCACAGGTAGAAGTCACCGATGGTCTCGATCCGGCTCAGGGCAAAGAATCCGGCGGCAAAAACAACCACACCGACACGGATCATGTTCTGTGGTCCGAATCGGTCCATGAACCAGCCCAGCAACGGACCCATGATGGCGGATTCCACCGACTGCAGCGCGGCTGCGCCGGACAGTGCCGTCTTGCTCCAGCCGCGCTCGTCGGAGAGAACCGCGACGTAGGCGCCAAAGGCCTGGTTCAGCAAGGCCGAAAACATGAACTGGATGCCGCAGGCCGCGCCGGCCATGCGCCAGCCATAGAATATTTTCACTGTGCCGTGATCCGGCCAATGAGGGGGTAGGCTGGATCGGTGTAACCGGGCGTGGACGGATGCCCTGAGGGCACCAAGCCATCAACCATTGCTTCGTCCTGCGCGCTGAATCGGTAATCCAGCGCGGGGAAATAGTCCTGCCATTGCGCCAACGTGCGTGGGCCGGCGATCACCGAACTGGTGATGCGGTTTGCCAGCACCCAGGCGGTGGCGAACTGGGCCAGCGTGATGCCGCAGGACTGTGCGTGGGCCGCTAGCTGCTGCGCAATCTGCAGCGATTGTGGCCTGAACTCGGTATCCAGCATGCGCTTGTCCGCGCGCCCGGCGCGTGAGTCCGGCGCTGGCACCGTGCCGGGTGCGTATTTGCCGGTCAACACGCCACGCGCGATCGGGCTGTACGAGGCCACGCCAATGCCGTGGTAATGGCAAACCGGCAGGATTTCGACTTCCGGCATCCGGTTGAGCAGGTTGTAATACGGCTGGCACACAACCGGGCCGGGCATGCCGATGCGCCTTGCAAGGTGGACCAGTTCGGAAATCCGCCAGCCACGGAAGTTTGAAACGCCCCAATACCGGATCTTGCCCGCACGCAACATGTCGGACAACGCAACCAAGGGCTCCTCAAGGTCCATGCCGTTGTAGTCACGGTGCAGGTAATAGATGTCGAGCCAATCGGTTTGCAGGCGCCGCAGACTGTCTTCAACTGCGCGCAGCATCCAGCTGCGCGAATAATGCGTCTCGTTGACGCGTTCAGACATCGGGTTGCCCAGCTTGGTGGCCAGTACCCAGTGCGCACGCTGGCCCTTGATCAGGGCGCCGAGCATCTCCTCGGAGGCGCCGCGTGTGTAGACGTCGGCCGTGTCGACGAAGTTCACGCCGTTGGCATGGGCATGCGCCAGTATGTTTGAGGCCGCTGTGCGGTCGGTCTGGTCGCCGAACATCATGCTGCCCAGGCACAGTGCGGACACCTTCAGGTTGCTTTTTCCAAGATTGCGGTACTGCATGGTGGTTGCTCTAGCTCAAAAAATGTCGCGGCGACAGATAAATCGGACGGATTGTGCAGGCCGGTCTTGGAACCAATCCACATGCCCCCAAGTCCTACAATTCAAGTGGTCATCCTACCCTGCTTAAAACAATAACTCTATGGTTCCACATCTTGTCACCGCGCTCACGGGTCCGATCAATGAACTGGAGCAACGCATTCTGGACTCCATGCCGGCGATCGAACGCTGGTTCCGGCTTGAATGGATGGAGCACACGCCACCGTTCTACAGTTCGGTCGACATTCGCAATGCTGGTTTCAAGCTCGCTCCGGTGGACACCAATTTGTACCCGGGTGGCTGGAACCACCTGACCTCAGCCATGCTGCCGCTTGCGGTGCAGGCGGCCATGGCGGCAATCGAAAAAATCTGCCCGGAAGCGCGAAACCTGCTGATTGTTCCGGAAAACACATCGGATAGCGGCTTTTACCTGGCCAACGTCGCGCAATTGCGCCGTATCTTCCATATGGCCGGCATGAATGTGCGGATTGGTTCGATCAATCCGGATATCAAGACCGCCACCGATTGCACCCTGCCCAATGGTGACCAGGTGCGGCTGGAGCCGGTTATTCGCGGCAAGCGCCGCTTGGGCGTGAAGGATTTTGACCCCTGCACGATCCTGCTTAACAACGATCTGATCGCCGGCGTCCCGGGCATCCTCGAAGACCTGCACGAACAATACCTGTTGCCACCCCTGCATGCAGGATGGCCGACGCGGCGCAAGAGCCGACATTTCCAGAGTTACGAGGAAGTCTCCAAACGTTTCGGCAAGCTGATTGGTGTGGATCCCTGGTTGATCAATCCGATGTTCAACCGCTGCGGCGTAGTCGACCTTTCCACTGCGCATGGCCACGAAAGTCTGGCCAGCAGTGTGGACGCCCTGCTCACCAAAATCCGGCGCAAGTACAAGGAATACGGCATCAACGAAAAGCCCTTCGTTGCCATCAAGGCCGACAACAGCAATACCGGCATGGGCATCAAGATGGTGCGTGACACCAAGGACTTGTCCACTCTGCCACCCTTTGCAATGCCGGTGCATGGCAAAGGTTCGCCGCCTTTGCAGGTAGCTGAATGGATCGTGCAGGAAGGCGTGCTGACGAACGAGCGCATGAATGGCGCGGTAGCCGAACCGGTGGTCTACATGATGGACCGTTACGTGGTCGGTGGCTTTTACCGCATCCATTCGGGTCGCGGCAGCGAGGACACTTTGTGCGCGCCTGACTCCGAGTTTGTTCCATTGGCGTTCGCCGAGAGTACACACTTACCCCAATTGGGTGTGGCGCCGGGCGCCAGCGCACCGAACCGGTTCTATATGTACGGCGTGGTCGGCCGCTTGGCAATGCTGGCGGCCAGTTACGAACTTGAGGCGACCGACCCGGAAGCCGAGGTCTATAACTGACGGTGTACGGCGCAGCCTGGAATATCAGCCAGGTAGTTGTCGCGGTGCAACATAGAGCAGTCGGGCGCTGGATTTAGAGCCCGTGTATGGCGCGGTTCTGGACCGCGGTGGCGCACAATGGAGTGCTTCCAGGCAACGAAACCCGGCCCGGCTGTGGACCGGGTTGTTTTGTGTCACCGTCCAAATCCTCCCTCTCCGCGCTCACACTGGGCGCGATCGGTGTTGTCTACGGAGACATCGGTACCAGCGTTCTGTACGCCCTCAAGGAAGTCTTCAATTCCGGGCATGTGCCATTTACGCCCCAGAACGTTTACGGCATCCTGTCCATTTTCTTCTGGACGCTCACCACCATCGTCTCGCTCAAGTACGTGGTGTTGATTCTGCGTGCAGACAATAACGGAGAAGGCGGCCTGGTGGCTATGTTGGCGCTGGCCTCGCAGGCGGTCAAAGGCAGTCCGCGCTTGCGCAGTGTGCTGCTCATCATCGGCATCTTCGGCACCGCCGTGTTTTATGGAGACGGTGTTATCACGCCGGCGATTTCCGTCTTGTCGGCGGTCGAAGGCCTGGAGGTGGTGTCTCCTGCCTTCAAGCGGTTTGTGATTCCACTGACCCTGTTGATCCTGTTTTGCCTGTTTGCACTGCAAAAGCGTGGCACAGCGGGGATTGGCAAATTTTTTGGTCCGCTGACCCTGGTCTGGTTTGTCGTGATTGCGGGGCTGGGCCTGGTGCAGATCGCCACTTACCCGCCCATCCTCAGGGCCATCAGCCCGCATTACGCGCTGGCATTCATGTTTACCAATCCTGGCACCACCTTCATCATCCTGGGTGCCGTGGTGTTGTGTGTTACGGGCGCCGAGGCTTTGTATGCCGACCTTGGGCACTTTGGCAAGAAACCGATTCGCCTGGCCTGGTTCTCGGTCGTGATGCCGGCCCTGACGCTCAACTATTTCGGCCAGGGCGCCTTGCTGCTGAAGAGTCCGGAGGCGGTGAAGAATCCGTTTTACCTGATGGCACCCGACTGGGCCCTGATTCCGCTGGTGATCCTGGCCACGCTGGCCACCGTGGTTGCATCCCAGGCGCTGATTTCCGCCGCATTCAGCGTGACCAAGCAGGTGATCCAGCTAGGATATTTGCCGCGTATGAACATACAGCACACCAGTGTGCGCGAAACTGGCCAGATCTACATTCCGTTCGTCAACTGGGGCCTGTTCGTGACCATCGTGCTGGCGGTTCTGCTGTTCCGGTCCTCCAGCAACCTGGCTGCTGCCTACGGTATCGCGGTGTGCATCGACATGCTGATCACTACCGTCCTCACGTTTTACGTGATTCGTTACAAGTGGAACTACCCGCTGGCCCTGTGTGTGGGTGCGACCGGCTGGTTCTTTATTGTCGACTTCGCGTTCTTCGCCTCCAACTTGCTGAAGTTTTTTGATGGCGGCTGGTTCCCTTTGCTGATTGGTGTAGTGATTTTCACACTCATGCTGACCTGGAAGCAGGGTCGGCAACTGCTGAACGCGAAACTGCGCGCCGATGCGATCGACCTGGGCAGTTTCCTCGAGGCGGTTTTTGTCAGCCCGCCCACCCGTGTGGATGGAACCGCCGTCTTTCTCACCGTCGAGGCAGGGACGGTGCCGAACGCCCTGTTGCACAACCTCAAGCACAACAAGGTATTGCACGAGAACAACCTGTTTGTAACGGTCGTCAACCATGAAGTGCCGTGGATAGGGCTGGACAAACGGCTGTCGATCGAGTCGCTTGGACACCAGTGCTGGCAGGTCATCATCCACTACGGGTTCAAGAACGACCCCGACGTGCCGAAGGCGCTGCAGCAGATCAGGGGACGCGGTTGTGCGCTGGAGCCGATGACGACGAGTTATTTCCTGTCGCGCGACACCGTCGTGCCCACGATTGGCAGCGGCATGGCGCACTGGCGCGAGAAAATCTTCGCACAAATGCACCACAATGCCAGCGGGGCGGCAGACTTCCTGAACCTGCCCAACAACGCCGTGGTGGAGCTCGGCTCCAAGATCGAGATCTGAACCGGCGGCCCCGCCGCTGTTTTTGAAAACGGCACAATCCTGCGATGCGTTTTCTTGACGACCTCAGTGTGTCCGCGTTCAGCGCCGGCTTCGTGGCCGTGTTGGTCGGATTCACCAGTTCGGTCGCCATCGTGTTCCAGGCGGCCTTGGCTTTTGGCGCGACCCCAGCGCAGATATCGTCGTGGATGTGGGCCCTTGGCTTGGGCATGGGTCTGTGCTCCATGCTGCCGTCCTGGTGGCTGCGCAAACCGGTCATGGTGGCCTGGTCAACCCCTGGTGCAGCGGTGCTGGCAAGCGCCGGCCTGGCCGGTGGATTCAGCATGGCGGAAGCCGTCGGCGCGTTCATGGCCAGTGCGGCATTGATCACATTGTTTGGCCTCACAGGCTGGTTTGAGAAAATCATGAACCGCATACCGCTGGCGATTGCGTCAGCCTTGCTGGCAGGTGTACTGGCGCGTTTTGGCATGCAGGCTTTCATGGCGGCACAGACCGAGCTGGCGCTGGTATTGCTGATGCTGGCCAGTTACTTGCTGGGCAAACGCCTGCTGCCCCGCTACGCGGTGGTGCTGACGCTGGTGGTGGCGGTTCTGTATGTCGCGCTGCATGGCCAGTTTGCCGGCGCCGACTTGCGCCTGGAGCTGGCGTTGCCGGTGTTCACCATGCCGCAATGGAGCTGGGCGGCCTTCGTGAGCCTGGCAATTCCCCTGTTCGTGGTGACCATGGCTTCGCAGAATCTGCCTGGCGTTGCCGCCATTCGCGCTGCCGGTTATGGTGGGCGCGACGGCTTGCCGGTGTCGCGCATCATTACCCTGACCGGTGTGGCGACCCTGGTGCTGGCGCCGTTTGGCGCCTTTGCGCTCAACCTGAGCGCCATCACCGCGGCAATCTGCATGGGGCCGCAGGCACATCCCGACCCGGCGCGACGCTACACGGCGGCCGTCTCGTGTGGCGCGATCTATGTTGTGATCGGTATTTTCGGGGCGACCATCACCGGGGTGCTGACGGCTTTTCCGCGCGAGTTGGTGGCGGCAATTGCCGGCTTGGCGCTGCTGGGCACGATTGCCAATGCGCTGGCCGTTGCGGTGCAGGACGACCACCACCGTGAAGCCGCCACCATCACGTTTCTGGTGACACTCAGCGGGGTGGTGATCGCGGGCATCGGATCGGCGTTCTGGGGTGTCGTCGCCGGCGCCATTGCATTGGCGGTGCAACAATACGCCCGGCCAGTCCCTTGAAGGCCCACTACCCCATGCATATTCTTTTTGTTGCCGACCCGCTGGAGTCGTTCAAGGTCTACAAGGACACCACCTTTGCGATGATGCGTGAGCTGCAACAGCGTGGCCACCAGTTGTCGGCCTGTGAACCGGCAGATCTGTCCTGGCACAGCGGTAGCGTGGTGCAGGCGGCAGTGCGCACGATCCGGCTGACGGGTGCTGCAGACCGTTGGTTCGAGGTGCAGACCGCTGAGCCTGTCCACATGCAACGGTCGTTGCGTGACTTCGGCGCAGTGGTGATGCGCAAGGATCCGCCGTTTGATTCGGAGTACTTCTACGCCACCCACCTGCTTGAGCAGGCCGAGCGCGAAGGTGCGCGCGTTTTCAACAAGCCGCGCGCCCTGCGCGACCATCCAGAAAAACTGGCCGTCATGGAGTTTGCGCAGTTCTGCGGGCCCACGCTGGTGACGCGCAGTGCGGCCGACGTGCGGGATTTTCATGCGCTGCACCGCGACATCATCCTCAAACCACTCGACGGCATGGGCGGGACTGGCATCTTTCGCGTGCGCGATGACGGCCTCAACCTGGGCGCCATCACGGAAACCCTCAACCGCGATGGTGCGCAGTCCATCATGGTGCAGAAGTTTCTTCCCCAGATCGCGCAGGGCGACAAACGGGTGCTGGTGATTGGCGGCAAGCCGGTGCCGTTTTGCCTGGCGCGTATTCCCCAGGGCGGCGAAGTGCGTGGCAACCTGGCGGTGGGCGGCAAAGGCGTGGCCCGGCCGCTGTCGGCGCGCGACCGCCAGATCGCGGAGGCGATTGGCCCGGTTCTGGCCGCGCGGGGATTGTTGCTGGTGGGCCTGGACGTGATTGGTGACCATATCACCGAGATCAATGTGACCAGTCCCACCTGTTTTCAGGAGATCGCGCAGCAAACCGGTTTCGATGTGGCAGCCATGTTTGTCGATGCCTTGCTGGCGGCTGCGTAACAGGGTTTCCCGTCGTCTCGATACCCAGGGAGACGACAGGAAGGCATTGTTGGTTGCGTTATCGCTGGTGGCTGGCGCCGTGTCCGCGCAGACCTGAAGGAAATCAAACTCGACATGGCGCAGGCCCAGGTCGGCCAGACCGTGACGGCGACCGTTGGACTGGATTCCCCCAACAAACCGAAATGCGGCCTGCGCCTGCGCTGGGGTGATGGTGCCGAGACCGAGTACAAGATCAATAGCGGAGAAGAAGTCCCGCTCAAGACAACACATACCTATTCCAAACCTGGCGACTACACGGTTGTTGCCGACCCAGGCAAAGTTGGCGGTAGCCTGGGTTGTATCGGCAAAAACGCCACGGCGATGCTCAAGGTGGTCGCGCCATCCCCACCCCCACCCCCACTCCCATCACCACCAGTGGCAGCCGTGTCTGGTCCCAAAGTTGCGGCGGGTCCGTCCTGTCCGGATGGCTGGAAGCTCTACGCCAAATCGGTCAACCAGAAAACCGGTGCCTATGGCTGCACGGCCAAGGCCGGAACTGCGACACCAGACAAGAGGCCGGTTTGCCCGGGTGACTTGACGTATTACGAGAACAGCAAGAAAGGGACTTTGGGATGCAGGACTTGAGTTCGCAGTCGATCTGGGCGCGCGCCGGGCGGCTTGGCTGGTGTTGCCTCAGGCCATTGCTGCGGTGGCAGCGACGGGGCACATGGCGGTCAATGCGGTCAGCGGGCTGCCGTCCACGAAGGTGACCAGTTCGCCTGGCAACAGGCGCGTCCAAGTCTCGTTCGTAGTCAGGGGCTCGGTTACCACGATGGCCAGGCGGTCGTCGGGGCCGTTGAGTTGGGCCAGATCCACCTTGACATCTTCGTCGCGCAAGTGCACTTCACAGAACGGATGTTGGCGCACGAGGTAGTGCAGGTTGGTGCTTGCATGGGTCCACAGCGCCTGCCCGTTGCTGAGCAAAAAATTGAAGGTGCCGTGGCGCGCTATAAGGGGTACCAGTTCGCGCAGCGTCAGGCTCAACTCCGCGACGCTGGGCACCATGGCGTGGGACTTGGCCAGTTCCTGAAGTAGCCAGCAAAATGCCCACTCGCTGTCGGTATCCCCCACCGGCTTGAAGTTGCCGTGCAGCACCGGCGCAAAGTCTTTAAGGTCACCGTTGTGGGCAAACACCCAATAGCGGCCCCACAGTTCCCGCACGAACGGATGGCTGTTTTCCAGCGTGACCTGGCCGACCGTGGCCTTGCGCACGTGTGCCACCACGTTGTGGCTCTTGATGGGGAAGCTGCGCAGCATCTGCGCGATCGGCGACGTGGACGCACTTTCCTTGTCGACAAAGTAGCGAATGCCCTTGCCGGGTCGGGCGCCTTCACTCTCGAAGAAGGCCATGCCCCAGCCATCGGAATGGTGGTCGGTATAACCGCCGCGTCGGGAAAAGCCGGTAAAACTCAACGTCAGGCTGGCCGGCAGCCGACTGTTCATTCCAAGCAATTGGCACATAGTCCGAGTGTATCTGTGCAGCACAGGCCGGTGACATGCCAGTGACAGCGGCTGTGCATCATTCCCGGTTTTGCGGTTCCGCGTCGCGCAGTTGCCAGGCCAGCGCCAATGCCGGCACACACAGACCGGCGAGCATCAGGAAAGTTTCGTTGAAGGCCGCCAGCCGCGCCGGGCTGCTGTCCACCCCGGTCAGGTTGTCCCCATGCGCGGGCAGCCGCCACTCAAGGACGATGCCACACAGTCTCACGCCTGCGA
>Ga0163144_10030626_pt1 | contig 10285 bp, 6 predicted proteins | sample OliLak19BULKMAT1_FD_123175 | JGI IMG/M metagenome (GOLD analysis project Ga0163144, IMG submission 123175) | Freshwater microbial mat bacterial communities from Lake Vanda, McMurdo Dry Valleys, Antarctica - Oligotrophic Lake LV.19.BULKMAT1 | ecosystem: Environmental > Aquatic > Freshwater > Lake...
ACCGCGAGTGGTAAAACACAATTGGCATGCGCTGTTGCAGCTGAATTGAATGGAGAAATTATAAGTGCAGATTCTCGACAAATTTACCGAGGAATGGACATTGGTACAGGAAAGGATTTGGGTGAATATACCATGAACGAAAAAAATATTCCCTACCATTTAATAGACATAAAAAATCCCGGGTATCATTACAATGTAGCAGAATTTCAGCTTGATTTTTTAAAAGTGTTTGATGAAATAAATTTAAGAAATAATTTGCCCGTTCTTTGCGGTGGAACAGGCTTGTACATTGAAACGGCGATAAGAGGAAATTCTTTTTTAGGAATTGAACCAGACCCAAATTTATACGAAAAAATGAAATCTGTTCCACTTTCAGAAATTGACAAAGAGGTAGCTGAATTACCAAAAGAAATTCGTTCAAAATTAACGGTACAAACCTGGCAAAGAAAAATTCGCGCGATTGAAATTGGACGTTTTTTAAAATTAAATCCAACATGGAAACCAATTGAAATTCCTGAATTAAATTCTACTATCATCGGCATCGATATATCTCGCGAAGCACGAAGAGAAAAAATCACAAAGCGCCTTGAAGAACGATTAAATAATGGCCTCTATGAAGAAGTTGAAAATTTAGTTAAACAAGGAATAGCTTTAGAAGATTTGGAATATTACGGATTAGAATATGCTTGGCTGGGTAAATTTATGCGCGGAACTATTACACGAGATGAATTAGTTGAAGGACTCAATATTTCCATTCATCAATTTGCAAAACGCCAAATGACTTGGTTTCGTAGGATGGAGGCAAAAGGCTACGATATAAAATGGATTGATGTTAATTTGGAAATGGACGAGAAAGTGGAGTTGGTTAAAAAACATGTTGGATAATAGAAATCAAATCGTTTCATGAAATCTAATTGAGATTAAAAAATGCTGTAAACTAATCCCAATCTAAAACCATAACTTGTTTGTTTCTCCATTCGATTAAAATTTGAAACTACAATATTGAAATCGTGCTCAGAATAGTTTTCTCCAACTCGCATTAGCGCATCTAGAGAAAAACGAAATCTTGGAGAAATAAAATAATAAGCATTCATATTTGCTCCAGTAATATAACCCAGTGTATTATTGAAATTAAGGCCACCAACAACCCCTACGGAAAAGAAACTTCTTGTTGTTGGATAAAATCCGATTTCATAATTTGCGTCTATCCAAACTGGGTATTCATTTTGTGTTAGCTGCGTATTATCAACTAGTAAGCCACCTAACAAGGATGCTGTTATATTATGTTGTACAGCGTACGATTTTGGTAAAAAATAGGAGAACTTATAAAAACCATAACTCATAAATTCATCACTGGCTGCTTGGAAAAGGTTGATGCCTTCAGTAATTCCAAATTCGTGTCGTAATCCACTTAATCGATAGTGATAATTGCCATAAAGAAAAGCATCTTGCAACAAACTAAAATAAGCAATATCATCATCTACAATTACATCCATATTTTGTAAAATACTATCAAGCGATTGTAATTGATAAATGCGACCAAGGCGAGGATCAAAAAATCGTTTGGTTTGAATTACTGCAATTTTATTTGCAAGTTCTGTTCTGTTATTCTCAGAAAAACTTGATTTAAATCGACCGCCTTTTATTAATAGTCTTTCAACATCCATTGCCACGCGTGCATAGCCAATTGGCTCTATTCGTCCATGTCCAATAGAGAAAGCAGGTTTTAATATAAGATTCAAAACATTACTATTTTCAACCATTACAAGCGTAAAATCGGATTGGTTGTGAATTCCATAGAACCATTGATTTTTAAAATAGAATCTATTTTGACTATTGTGATAACTCCATAAGCGAACGCTATAATCAACATCTGCATTAATATTACTCAAATTAAAATTGCCATGGAAAATTGCACTTGTAGTTCGCTGACTTTTAATCGTATTAAAATTTTGACTAAAACCAAATGCGGTACTACTTCGTAAATTTTGGTTATTATTTAATTCAGTGGTTGATCCTTGCCCGTTCGCATCAAAAACTAAGGTCAAACTTCTGAATTTAAAATCCGGCGCTTTGTAATCTCTCAAAAAATTATTGTCGCTTTCGGTAACAAAATAGTTGTTGGTTTCTTGAGTAAATGAGATGTTTATGAAATGAAATCCCATCAAAAAAAGTAAATGCTCTAATTTCTTCAGAGGTCTTGAATTAAAAGATTTAACAAAAACTTAACAATTATTATGCCAGTAAAAATTTATTTGATTTTTTGTATAAATCACCCTTAATTAGCGTTGATTATTCATCATGATAAGTGATGCTGAATTTATTTAAGCGAATAGAAGAAGGTTGGAAAAATCTGAAATGAGTTGCGTGTGATTTTTTTTTAATCTACGTTTCATTAAACAACAACAGCAGTCTTCATAAATTTACTACAAGCTTTTTTTACTTTATCATTCAAATCTTCCGAAAAAACGATTGATTGAAATTTTGGTAAGCTATCAGTGATTCGATCTATTTCAACATGCAAGCGCGCATCAAAGATTCTGGAAGCGTTATAAAGAAAAAGTGTTTGAACCTTGTTGACATTGATTCCGCACTGAAAGTACAATTTTAATAATCGTTTAGGCGTAGCAATAATTATATCAGCACCAGCGTATATTGCCATGTTTTGATTGTCTAAAATTCCATCTTCATGAGCGAGGTGAATTTTTAATCCCATGTGTTTTGCTAATTCTTTAAATTTTGGAAGCAGTGCCATTGATTCTTCAACACTACTAACCATTACAATTGCTCTTGGTGCATCGGGTTGTGAATAATTAAGTCGTTGTAAAATTGCAATGATAGTTGCTGTTAGTTGGTCTGATTTTTTTTGTAAATCTTCTGCATTTTCTGAGTTATCTTTTTCTGTTTGTAAATAAAAAGAAGCGCCACCTAAAATGCGTGGAATTAATTTTTCTTGCACTTCATTGAATTCTGAAATTCCGGCTTCCGAAATTCCTTGAGCAAGTAATTTATTTAGTTTTGGAATAGCCATAATTAAAATGCAATAACAAGTCTTAAGTTAATTCTTCTACCAGTTAGGTGATTTGGAATTGCATAATATCTCCCTGCAATATCTTGCAGCCATTGATACGAAACAATGTTCTTAATACCTAATAAATTAAATGCATCCAAACTTATTGTAAATTGTTCAAACGCTTTATGAAATTTGCTGTCAGGATGCGATTTTTTTTGTTCTTTGTTTACAAAATCATACATAAATCCAAGGTCTAATCTAAAATATGAATTTGTTCGCAATACGTCTTTGTAGCGCTCTAATGAAGGCGGTCCGTAGGGTAGTGGTGTTCCAAAATTTAAGTTAGCCGATACTTTAAAATTTTCAAATCTTGGCATTTTATCTTGAAAGAAAAGTGTAAAAGTTAAACGTTGATCTGTTGGTCGAGGAATCCAACCAGGCTCTTGATATATAGAATCTACAATGGTTTGATTGAAAGTATACCCTGGTAAAATTGTATCGCCATCCGAATTGATGTAGTGATAATAGTCATCATTCTCAATATTCTCCATTGTCTTTAAAAAACCAATTCTAAAAAAAGATTCTACACCGTTTACAAATTGACCATTTATTTTAGCATCAATACCATACGAGTATGCAACAGCATTGTTTTCGGCATAGTAGCGAATTCTAACATTGTCAATTTCATAGGGCACAACATCCCACATGTATTTGTAATAAGCCTCTGCCATGAATTTAAATTCGCGATCCCAAATTTTAAAATAAATATCAGTACCAATTACATTGTGCCAAGATTTTTGTGAAACTACTTCCGGATTAATGGTGCCGTCTATATAGCGCATAGTTCTGTATAAAGGTGGTTGATAATAAAGTCCGCTCGAGAATTTTATTTTCACGTTTCTACGCACAACGTTTGAATCTTCATCTAAAAAATAAGTGCGAGGAATGTACGTCAAATTAAATCTTGGTGTCACCCAAAATTCTTCATTGTAGGTTCGATAACCGCCACGTGTGCCAATAGTGACAGATAGTTTAGACGGACTGTCAAGTAAAGTGTCTTGGTAATAAATTGTGCGTGATGTACTATCTGTTTTTATATTTTTTTTCAGATCTAAATACTTCGTTTTTTTCTTGATGTAATTTTGTGTGAATTGAATATGGCTGCTGAAACGATATGATTCTACCAGATTATTTTGTTTTACAACGTCCTTTAAGTCGATGGTTGCGGTATCACCTCCGGGAATAGAATAACCAGCCGAATCAATCATATGCCATTCACTTAGCACATCGTTAAAATGTTCGTATTGTGCTTTTATGCCCCAACTTAAAGTTCCAAAATAAGATTTGTTTTTTGCTTTATTTTCATGTGAGTTTAAATCGTATTGTCCGTCGTAATAAACGTTTCCAATCCAAACGTCTAAATCATTTCTACCATGATCAAGAAATCCTCCTACACCTACGTTGCTGGTTGAATCACCAAATTCTTCTTTCGACGGATCTGTTTCTAATTGATTAATCCAGTATTCACCCAAAACATCAAAATGTTCACTTTCGATAGAATGAAAAACCGAAGCGACCAAATTCATTTTTGCTCTTTTGCTGAATTTCCATTCGTGGCCGGCTGCCAGCGTAAACGTACTGAATTTTGTTTCTTCCTGACCTTCAAAAAATACGCGCAACTGATAAGCTTCGTTAACTGTTCCCCAAGAAGTAGTTCGGGTGGTTGGTACAAAACGATAGTTGTTGGAAGAATAATGTCCAAGAAAAAAAAGTTTATTGTATGAAGTTGGACTTTCGTATTTCAGATAATAATTTGTTATTCCCTGAAAATCAAAAAACGTTGGATTGTAATCTCCTTGTGTTGGCAGGCTTCCTAAGATGTATGAGTTATTGCGATAACGTGCACCTAATATAAAATTACCGCGATAGCCGTTGTAAATTCCTTCAATATGTGCTTGTGCGCCCATTAAACTAAGCTGTGTTGATCCTCCAAATTTTGTGGGTTCGCGATAACGAACATCTAAAACCGAAGAAAGTACATCACCATAATTGGCGTCAAATCCACCGGCAGAAAAAAAGATGTCTTGTACAAATTCTCCATGAATAAAACTCAAGCCTTCTTGTTGTCCGGCACGCACTAAAAAAGGACGATAGATTTGAATCACGCCATTTACAAAAATATCATTCTCGTCATAATTTCCTCCACGCACATTGTAATTAGATGAAAGCTCGTTACTTGACGAAACGCCAAGTGCTGCCATTTTAATTAAATCTTCAAAATTGCCAGTCGGTGTTGGAATCCGGTTCATTGGTATCGGAGGAAATTTGTCAAAAAAATCAGGTGCTCTTACATATTCAATATTAATGACATCAAGATTTTTTTCAATCATTAATAAATTACCAAGCGCTATATTCTCAGTCTTTGTAATCACATCTTCTTTAAGTGTATAGTGATTTAAATAAGTGATACGAATAGAGAAAATACTGTTTGAATCAAGATAGAATTGAAAATTGCCGTTTGCATCAGAATAAACTGTTTGATTCAAGCCTTCTACTTTAATGGTAGCGCCTACAAGCGATTTACCATCACCGTCAACAACTTTGCCCGTAACTAAAACCGTTTGGCAAAACAGCGAAAGCGAGTGAAATAAGACAATAAAAAGAATCAGTTTTTTCAAAGCGGCTCAAAAGTAAGAATTCAATTGAGAAGTAAAACGCAAGAATGTGGCGTTTATTTTGATGCAGCCTATAAGATTTGTGCGATGAAGGCTCAATTTAACTTCAAACCTTAACTTGTTAATATTCTATTACCTTTAAATGGATAGAATCTGCTTAATAGCCCTTATTTTTGTTTTTCGCAATGCATTAAATTATGGCTAAGCAAAAACTTACAACTACCAGCGCCAATAGTTATACCGAAGAAAATATCCGATCACTGGATTGGAAAGAACACATTCGTTTACGTCCAGGAATGTATATCGGAAAATTAGGCGATGGAGGAATGGCAGACGATGGAATTTATGTTTTGGTGAAAGAGGTCATGGACAACTCGGTAGATGAGTTTGTGATGGGTAATGGAAAAAAAATTGATGTCAAAATAAAAGACGGTATTACAACTGTGCGCGATTTTGGTCGTGGAATTCCTTTGGGGAAAGTGATTGATTGTGTTTCTAAAATTAATACGGGTGGTAAATACGATTCCAAAGCATTTAAAAAAGCGGTGGGTTTGAATGGAGTAGGAACCAAGGCTGTAAATGCTTTGAGTGATCATTTTTTGGTAGAATCGTATCGCGAAGGCCAAGTAAAAAAAGCGGTTTTTGCTAAAGGTGAATTAAAACAAGATCCAAAAGTTGGAAAGACAGACGAGAAAGATGGAACATTTATTGAGTTTGCACCAGATGCAAGTATCTTTAAAAACTTCAATTTCAAAGTTCCTTATTTGCAAAAACTTTTCTGGAATTATTGTTATTTGAATCGCGGATTAACCATCAATTTCAACAATGAAAAATTCATGTCTGAAAATGGCTTGAAAGATTTGTTGGAAGATAATATGGAAAGCGAACCGCTTTATCCAATCATTCATATTGAAGGCGAAGATATTGAAGTAGCTTTTACGCATGTTCGTTCGTATGGCGAAAATTATTATTCTTTTGTAAATGGACAGCACACCACTCAAGGCGGAACCCATTTGTCGGCGTTTCGTGAGGCTGTCGCTAAAGTGATAAAAGAGTTTTACGGAAAAAATTATGAGGCAGTAGATATTCGTCAATCAATTACCGCAGCAGTCTCTATTAAAGTCATTGAACCCGTTTTTGAGTCTCAAACAAAAACAAAATTAGGTAGTCAAGAAGTGGAGCCGAATGGTAAATCAATTCGCGCATTTATTCTTGATTTTTTGAAAGAAAAACTCGATAATTATTTACACAGAAACCCGTTAATTGCTGATACATTAGAGAAAAAAATAAAACAATCGGAGCGAGAAAGAAAGGAACTTTCGGGTATTCAAAAATTGGCGCGAGACCGTGCAAAAAAATCGAATCTTCACAATAAAAAATTACGTGATTGCCGTGTGCATTACAACGAAGAAAAAATGGAGCGACGCGATGAAACTACTATCTTTATTACAGAGGGTGATTCGGCAAGTGGTTCAATTACTAAATCGCGCGATGTTAATACTCAAGCTGTATTCAGCTTAAGAGGTAAGCCGTTAAATTCATTTGGATTAACTAAAAAAGTGGTCTACGAAAATGAAGAATTTAATTTATTGCAAGCCGCTCTGAACATTGAAGATGGTATTGATGATTTAAGATACAATAATGTTGTTATAGCTACAGATGCTGACGTTGATGGAATGCACATTCGTTTATTGTTGCTGACTTTTTTCTTGCAATTTTTTCCGGATTTAGTCCGCAAGGGACATGTTTATATTTTACAAACGCCTTTGTTTCGAGTCAGAAATAAAAAAGAAACCTTTTATTGTTATAGCGAAGCAGAACGTTTAACAGCAATTGAAAAATGTGGAAAAAATCCTGAGATAACTCGTTTCAAAGGTCTGGGAGAAATTTCACCTGACGAATTCAAAAACTTTATTGGAGCAGATATTCGGCTTGACCCTGTTATGATTGGTAAAGATGCTCGTATAGAAGATGTACTGGCTTTTTACATGGGAAAAAATACACCAACTCGTCAAGAGTTTATTATTGATAATTTACGTTTTGAAGAAGCAGTAATTTAAATTTGTTTGAGATTATTAAACGATGGTAACAAATCAATTCATAGTGCGCGTGCTTTTATTCAACTTTTGTTTGCTTTCCTTTCATGCAGCAGGACAAAATAAAGGTGTCGTAAAATTTCAAATTGAAAATGACAATGGCTATTTTGAAGTTTTGGTAAACGATACTTTATTGATTAAAAAATACCAAGATTCATTGCCTGAAGGTAATTATACGGCTCAGGTTTGGTCGCAAGGATACGACGTGAAAGATGCAGACTTTACAATTAAAAAAGATTCTGTTACGTTGGTTTATTTAAAATTAGATCGATCAACGGCTTATGCAGCATACAATCAAAGCTACCGTAATTACCGTATTAAATTCCATAAATCAGTTACAGTGCCGGTTTGTGTAAGTTTGGGTTTTGCCATAACCGGAGGTGTTTTTATGATTCGCGCTTTTGATTTGCAGAAGAGAATTAATTTAGATATTGCTAATTATTCGCAAACTCCTAATCCAACTGAAATAGATTTGTTAAAAATTGCTGTTGCAGAAAATAATAAAAAGTACAACTTGATGCGTACTGGATTTTATGTCTCTACCGGCTTAGCGCTGCTGAGTATTGCAACAACTATTTACACCAGCATTAAATTTAAAAACAATATTGAAGAGCCAACCTATTCAAAACTTAGTCCGTTTAATGATAAGATGACGCTTCAATTTAATGGCAATGGAGCCGCAATCATTTTTAGAATTGGATGATGAAGAATTTGATTTTAGTAATGAGTTTAATTTTTGTTCTGACTTCTTGTCTGAAAAAAATTGATAAAGCAGATAATTTGAATACCAATATATTTGACAAAGAATATGCCGGTCCTTGTTGGTTTACAATTGAAGATACTTATACATATATTAATGGTAATGGGCAAACCAGAGTTAGAACTGAGGCCGTTTTATACGAATCTAAAATGCCAGGATTAAAACCAAGCTCCGTTAAAATTAATTGTCAAGTTAATGATCAGCAGAGTATTTTATTAAATGTGATAACGAATTACAATGGAGACTATCCTTTTTATTATGATGCAATTCCTGAATCATCCAATGAATATTGCTTTGAAGCTGGTATTTATTTAGAAGCTGAAGATTCAATTATTAATAAATTTACGGTGTGTACACAGCCTTAGTAGAATAAATTTAATTGCAATTGGAAAATATAAATTGAAAATAATTTTAACGTGAAAAGAAAACTAAAAAAACACTTCAGAAATTTAACAATGCACGTTTTGTCATTGTCATTTTTTTTGACTTTAATCATTCATTTTACTCATTCTGCATCAGCACAATTTAGCTGGTATCAGCAAACAACTGGAACAACTGAGACTATTCAAGATTTATTTTTCGCAACACCACTAGAAGGTTGGGCTGTAGGAGATAACGGTACGATCTTGCATACAATTGATGGAGGTATAAACTGGACAAATCAGAATATTGCTGGATATACAGATGACTTTAATGAAGTCTTTTTTTTCAATACAGAAGCTGGTGCAATCATTAGTGACATAGGAAATGCTTTTGTCACTTTTAACGGAGGGGGTATATGGAATTCACCTGTTAGTACAGGTATTCCCATATTAGAATCAATTTATTTTGTCGATTTATCAATTGGTTGGGCATGTGGTTCTGGTGGAGTAAATGGCTTACTTTATAAAACAATAAATGGTGGTCTTGTTTGGAACGCAGTCACAACAATTTCAGCACCTGGACCTTTATTAAAGCTACAATTTGTTGGTACTCAAAAAGGTTGGGTAGTGGGTGAATCGGGAGTTTATCACACAACAGACGCTACAATTTGGACAGAACAAATAACTCTAATTTCTGAAATTATGAATTCAATATCAATGGTTGATGCAAACAATGGCTGGATAGTGGGTGAAAATGGCACTATTATACATACAACGAATGGGGGAATTACGTGGGACTCTCAATTATCCTCGACTTTTGCAGATTTAATGGATGTTGAATTTTTTGACAATAACAATGGTGTTGCTGTAGGATTAAATGGAACAGTTTTGTGTACTCAAAATGGTGGAACGACTTGGACTGTATCAACGGCTTTTGTAAGTACAATTGATTTTTTAACAGTTGAAATGGTGAATGCCTCTACCATTTTTGTTGGTGGTACTAATGGTAAACTTTTTAAATCGCCAGATGTTGTAAATGATTTGGAAATTATTAATAATTTAGGTTTTGATACATTGTGCGCAAATATAGCAACGGACTTGGTTGTAACGATTATGAATAATGGACCAGGAATAATTGAAACAGCAAACATTGTTATTTTAAATGGAGGTAATGTTTATGCCGATTATACTTGGACCGGATTACTAGCAAACGGTCAATTTACAGACGTGAATTTAGGCCCGGTAACTACTAGTGAGGGAGGAGCATATACAGCTATAATTTATGGAGATTCAGTTGAAACCAACAATATTTCTAATCATAACATTCACATTATTGCAAAACAAGGTTCCACTAGCGGTACTCATAATATTTGTCCAGG
>Ga0163144_10030627_pt1 | contig 10285 bp, 6 predicted proteins | sample OliLak19BULKMAT1_FD_123175 | JGI IMG/M metagenome (GOLD analysis project Ga0163144, IMG submission 123175) | Freshwater microbial mat bacterial communities from Lake Vanda, McMurdo Dry Valleys, Antarctica - Oligotrophic Lake LV.19.BULKMAT1 | ecosystem: Environmental > Aquatic > Freshwater > Lake...
GAAATACTCGATCTCGATGCGGCCGCGATCTGCCGACTGCGATACGATTCGAACGCGCGTTCCCAGCGTGCCTTCCATCTCTTTTTGAGCCGCTTCGACGTTGGGATCGGCTGCCAGCTTTGCTGGTTTTTCCTGGGAGGAGCCTGGACCAGATGTTGTTTCCGGTCGGCGCTCCGTCAGTGTGTGCACGAGTCGCTCTACCTGACGAACGGAGAGACCCTGGGCGGCGGCTCGCTGGCCCAGTTCGATCTGCTCGGCCTCGGTGGACAGGCCCAGGAGAGCACGGGCGTGTCCCATGCTGAGCCTGTGTTCGGCGAGAAGCAGTTGAATATCGTGTGGCAGGCGTAACAGTCGGATCAGGTTTGTGACGGTAGTGCGGTCTTTGCCTGTGCGGCTGGCGATTTGCTCGTGGGTGAGTTTGTAGTCTCTTGCAAGGCGGTCGAGAGCGTGGGCGACCTCAATAGGATTGAGATCTTCGCGCTGGATGTTCTCGATCAGGGCTACTTCGAGGAGCCTGTCGGAGGCGAATTCCTGGATCACCGCGGGTACTGTGGTAAGTCCAGCAAGCCGAGCGGCTCTCCAGCGGCGTTCGCCGGCAACAAGCTGATATCCCTGGGCGATACGCTGTACGACGATTGGTTGGATGATTCCGTTGGCGCGGATGGACTGCGCCAGTTCGTTAAGTCGGTCGGGTTCGAAGATGGTGCGAGGCTGCAGTGGGTTGGGCTGGATCGAGTCGATTGCCAGCTGATTCATGCCAGTTTGCTGCTGGTCTGACGTTGCAGGCGCTTTCGGTGGTGCGGATGACTGAGAGCGCCCAGGAAGTAGCGCCGACAGTCCTTTGCCCAGGGCTTTTCGGTCTGACATCGTTATTGGCTGGCCCCGCTGCGCTTCACATCATGCCGAGCGAGTAGCTCTTTGGCAAGTTGGATATAGCTCTCGGCACCTTTGGATCGCAAGTCGTAGGAGAGTATTGACAGGCCGTGGCTGGGTGCTTCGGCGAGACGTACGCTTCGGGGAATTACGGTCTTGAATACCTCATCCTCGAAGAATTCCTTCAGATCACTCGCAACCTGACGGGTAAGGTTGTTCCGCTCGTCGTACATGGTGAGCAAGATCCCTTCGATCTTAAGGTTGTGCTGGAAGGAATCGCGGATTCGTTCGATTGTATCGAGGAGCTGTGAGACGCCTTCGAGGGCGAAGAACTCGCACTGAATGGGCACCAGGACGCCATCGGAGGCCACCAGGCCGTTGATCGTCAGCAGATCAAGGGCGGGCGGGCAATCGATCAGAATGTAGTGAAAATTGTCACGAACGTCTTCGATCTTATTACGGAGACGGTTTTCGCGGTCGGGAACGTCGACAAGTTCTATGTTGGCGGCTACAAGGTTACGGTTAGATGGCGCAATGAGCAGCCCCTCAAAAGATGAAGGGACAGCGACTTCCTGCAGCCCTGCCTGACCAAGGAGCACATCGTACGTCGTTAGTTGTTCAGGCGTCTTGGCTACTCCCAGGCCAGTCGTTGCATTACCCTGCGGGTCAATGTCAATGACGAGTACCTTGAGATCATTCGCAGCAAGCGAAGCAGCCAGGTTGATCGCGGTTGTGGTTTTTCCGACGCCACCCTTCTGGTTGGCGATGGCTAATACTCTTGCCATGTTGATGGTTACCTCAATTGTATCGGAAGCGGCGGGGCGGTGTGAACGGTTCTGTTCCACGTGGAACTTAGGATCCGCGACCAATACGCAGAAGGACCTCAAGCACGGAGACAGCAGCTGGAGTAACACCGGCGATCTTTCCCGCCTGAGCGAGAGTTTCCGGACGGAACCGCTCCAACTTATCCTGAACCTCACGGGACAAACCAGGAACACCGACGAAGGAGAATCCTTCGGGAATACGCCTGTCTTCCGCGTTCTTTACGCGAACAAGCTGCCGGTCCTGCTGCTCGATGTAGCCAGCATACTTCGCCTCCACAACGACCGTGTCCACAACACCATTGACAGGCTCTTCACCACCAAGAACCTCGCGAATCCACCGACAGAGAACGGATGCGGAAGCTTCTGGTCGTTTCAGCCAGGTGGCCACAGTCGGACGATCCTCGGCGGACAATGACAGATCGGGAAAGTTTCGCGGAGTCATGCGGGTGGATTCCATTGCCGCTACAAGCAGGGCCTTTTGCCGCTGTTTTGCGCGGAACAGTTCCCAACGCGCGTCGCATACCAGGCCCGCCTCACGACCAACAGGCGTCAGACGCTCGTCAGCGTTGTCGATACGCAGATGAAGACGCGCTTCCGCACGCGACGTGAACATTCGATATGGCTCGTCCGCACCTTTACTCACCAGGTCGTCAATCAAAATACCCGAATAGCCAAGAGTTCGAGAAAGCACTATCGGACACTCCCCTCGAACCAGCCGGGCAGCGTTGATGCCAGCCAGCAAACCCTGACTGCCGGCCTCCTCGTAACCTGACGTTCCGTTGATCTGACCAGCGAGAAACAGACCGGGAATCGACCGCACTTCCAGACTGTGACGAAGCTCGCGAGGGTCAATGGCGTCGTACTCGACCGCGTACCCGGGGCGAATCATCTCGGCCCGCTCCAACCCAGGGATGGATCCCAGCATGTCAACCTGGACGTCCACCGGCATGCTGGTCGACATGCCGTTAACGTAGACCTCGTAGGTATCCAGGCCCTCGGGCTCCAGATAGATCTGATGGCGGGCTTTATCAGGGAACTTCACAAACTTATCTTCAATAGAGGGGCAATACCGTGGCCCGACACCCTCTATTTGACCGCTATACAGCGGAGAGCGGCTGATGGCTCCTCGTATTACCTCAGCGGTCCGGGGCGTTGTGTACGCCAGATAGCAGGAGATTTGCTCTCGCTCAATCTTTCCGGTCAAAAACGAGAACGGCGTCGGGACGGCATCACCGGCCTGAGGCTCAAAACTGGCCCAGTCGATGGTCCGGCCGTCGAGCCGAGGTGGCGTACCCGTTTTCAGCCGCATCCAGGCCAGGCCGAGGTTCCGTAACTGGTCGCCCAGGAGCTGCGAAGGCGCCTCGCCGTTGCGTCCGCAGCTATAGCGAGTCTCTCCAACGTGCGCCAGGCCGTTCAGAAAAGTGCCAGTTGTCACGACGACAGCCGAGGCCAGCAGCGTACGACCATCCCGCAGAATAACGCCGCGAACACGCCGTCCGTCCGATCCACCCTCCGCAATGTCCAGAGACGCTACTTCAGCCTGAAGAATGCGCAGGTTAGCTTCTGTTTCCAGTTCCGCCTTCATTCGAACGCGATACTGCTTCTTGTCGCACTGCGCCCTTGGCGACCACACTGCCGGCCCGCGGCTCGTGTTAAGAAGCCGAAACTGGATTCCGGCGCGATCCGCGATAACGCCCATGACACCGCCAAGAGCGTCAATCTCGCGCACGAGGTGCCCTTTTGCGATACCGCCGATAGCGGGATTACATGACATCTGCGCAATCAAATCGATATTCATCGAGATCATAGCGGTTCGCAGACCCAGCCTGGCACAGGCACGCGAGGCCTCGCAGCCAGCATGACCAGCGCCGACCACAATCACGTCATATCGTTGTTGCATCGTAAAGTACAGCGGAACGGTTGGAAATAAGGGGGAACTATTGGTGCTCGGAGTGCTGCGCCTGCGGAGGATTCAGCTTGATTGTGATCAGCTGCTCTTCCTTGTCGACCTCGTAAACCTGCCCGAAAGTCTGGTGCCCGCGCGCAATCACCTGAATCCGCATCTTACCCTGAGGAATCGAGGGGAATTTCGCGATACCCTCCTGGCTGCTGCGAGCCTCCCAGTGCTTAAGGATCTTCTTCCCTAACTTGACATACGAGCGGCCCTCGACGAAGTCGACGATGACAGACGCACGGTCTACAGGCTTGCCGGTAAGCGTTAGCACTTCCACGCGCAGCCGGGTCGCCGGATCGTCAGCCAACAGCGGAAGAGCCAGAGCCAGACCAAGCAGAAAAAGGCGGAACCGTGATGGCATAACCCTATTATCCGAAAATTACGCTCGCCGCGCCATTACCCCACCAGGAATCGCCTGGCACCACCCATTACGGCCTCGGCAGCGATGTAGCCGCTGCGAACCGCGCCCTCCATTGTGGCGGGCCAGCCAGTTTTGGTCCAGTCACCAGCAACAAAAACCGATGGCACGGACGTTTGGGGCCCTGGCCGCCGTACTTCCAGCCCAACTGACGCAGAAAAGGTCGCCTTAACCTCTTTAATAACGCGTGAGCGCACCAAAGTGGCTCTCCGAACCCCCGGCAAGAACTCGGACAACTCCTTTAGACACAAATCAAGAATCGCTCCAGGAGACATCGAAACCATTGCTCGGGAAGCACTTATAGTGAGCTGTAGCTGTTGTCCCCCGCCTTTGTTGAATACCCAATGTATGGTCCGGTCAAGCACGGTCGCGTGTGGTAGCTCGGTGACTGGTCTGTCAAACCACAGGTGGACACCCGTAATTGGGGAAAACTCCATCTCGGGGGGCTCGGCAAATGGAGCCACTGCACGGACCCGGTCGACAGGCAGAGCAACGACAACTGCGTCTGCCGTGATTTCTTCTCCGTCCACCTCCGCTCTGCCCTCTCCAACCGACTGAACGGACCGCCGAAAGTGGAAACGCACACCCGGAAGTCCAGCCCATCGTTCGGGACGGTACAACTCTCCCAAAGTCACAGAAGGAACTCCCATATGGTAGGCCGCAGGACCTCCAAGAAACCCGACCCCGATCACCTGGAACCCGTGCGATGCGGCCATGCGGTGGAGCTCCTCATTCACGGCGCTCACCAGCACTTGCCGCCAAAACCTCTGAACCACGCGCTCCGGCTGACGCTGTTCCGTCAGCCACTGTGCCATCGTGATCGAATCAAGGTCTGTCCGCTGGCCAAATTGTCGCTGGAGAGCAGCCATGCCTCGGATGAGTGCGAGCTTCTCGCCTGGACTCAGGAAACGAAGCCCGAGGAACGACTCTGTGAAGTGTGCAGGAGCAGGCAGTACACCTGCACGGAACTCCGACGTCCGACCACCGGGCTCAATAAAATAGAACCGGTCATGCCAGTCGATGGCATCGGAAACGCCGAGTCTTCTGTAGAAATCAAGGAGGTTGGAGCAGCAACGAAGGAGGATGTGCTGCGAGTTGTCGACCACTGCCGTGGTCCCATCGCCCCAGGTCAAGGCGTACGATGTCGCGCGCCCGCCAGGATATGGTCGCGCCTCATAAACATCCACCGCATACCCGGCTTCCCCGAGCGCAGCAGCCGTGGCAAGACCGGCTAGACCACCGCCAGCCACGATGACAGAGGGCATCTACTCCAGATTACGATATCGGAACCTTAACCCTGTGTCCACCGCCGGTCCCACCCGTATAACTCAGGGCAAGCCAGATACAAATGACCGCAAACAATACGAGCGTGAGATCTGAAGAATCTAAAAACATTGGACTAATACCAGTATGATAAACAACACTCACCGATGGCAAGTAAAAATTACTAGCTCCAGTACCCGAAAAGCCAACCCGCCGCCAGTCCAAGGAAACCTCCAGTCAAGGGAAATGCGAGTAAAGTCATTGCTGTCATAGATATAACGCCATATTTAGCAGTGATTCCAGATACCCACCACTGCGTAAAAACTATACAGCCCCAGAGAGCAACTCCACCAACCAGCCCCATCTGGCACCACGGGCAACGGTGATGCCCTGCTCCAGCGTTGCGATAGTTGCAGTGCGCGTCGGCGCCGGCCCACGCTGACCGGCAACCACAGTCGAAAATCGCGTCGCAGAGGTTCAGGAAGAAAACACTCGTCAAGATCGCCGCCGATAAAAACACCCACAGCCGGGCCTGACTCATCGCGAACAGGTCCCGCCTAACCAGCAAACTCGGCGGTTGACTCAGGAGCAGCAGCGGAGTCGCCCGTACTCGAGCTGGCGCGTCGAATCAGCCCGGTAACTGCGTTTCGCATGAGGCGAAATCCGCATTCATCCTCGAGTGTCAACAAAGACTCCGGGTGGAACTGGACTGCCTCGATCGGGAGTTCCCGGTGCCGAACACCCATAATTACGCCATCCAGAGACTCCGCCGTTACCTCAAGACACGCCGGCAGCTTATCCCGGATGGCGAACAGCGAGTGGTAGCGACCAACCTGAAACTCGCGAGGCAGTCCTTCAAACACACCGGCATCGCGATGCCGAACCGTTGAGGGTTTTCCGTGCATCGGATAATCGAGCACGCCCAGCTCGCCACCAAAAGCTTCCACGATGCCCTGAAGTCCGAGACAAACCCCAAACACCGGAATTCGACGCGCGGCTGCGTACTGAACCGTCTGCGGGACTCGGAAATCCCCTGGCCTGCACGGACCCGGCGAAATTAAGATCAAATCGGGAGCGATCTGGTCGATAAGCTCCAGTGGGAAGCCAGAACGATATGTGACGACCTCGGCCCCTGTCTGCCGCGCATAATTCGCCAAAGTGTGGATAAAGCAGTCGTCGTTATCCACCAGGAGCATCTTCGGTCCGCGCCTGGCCGTCACGGCCGGACTTCCGTGAGCAACGGGAGCGGTTGAATCGCCGACCGCGGCCTGCTGCAGTGCCCGGAAAAACCCGGTAGCTTTGAGCCGCGTCTCCTGCTCTTCCAGCGCCGGGATGGAATCGTAGAGCAGCGTGGCACCGGCCGGGTACTCGGCCACGCCATTGCGAACGTGCACGGTGCGAATGAGGATGCCTGTGTTCATCTCTCCATTCAGTGACAGCATCCCGACCGCGCCACCGTACCACCCGCGAGCCGTCTTCTCCAGATCCTCGATCATCTGTGCGGCAGCCTTCTTCGGCGCGCCTATGACGGTCACGGCCCACATGTGCGCCAGGAACGCATCCACGGAGTCGAATCCCGACTCCAGCGTCCCTTCCACGTGGTCGACTGTGTGGAATAACCCAGCGTAAGACTCGATCAGGCGCCGGCCGATCACCTTTACCGACCCCGGAACGCAGACCCGCGACTTGTCGTTGCGGTCGACGTCCGTGCACATCGTCAGTTCGGACTCTTCCTTGGTGGAATTCAGCAGATCCCGGATACTCACTGCATCCTTCATGGGATCCCCGGTGCGTCTCGCCGTGCCCGAAATGGGGCATGTTTCCACGCGCGAACCCTCTACCCGCACAAACATCTCGGGCGAAGCACCAACCAGCTGCTCATCGCCGAGTTGCAGGAAAAACTCATACGGACTCGGCGATGCCTTCTGCACACGCTCGAACAGGTCCGCGACACTCCCGCCAAATGGCGTGGAGAACGTCTGACGCAGCACTACCTCGTAGTAATCGCCCAGTTTCATCCCGCGGCGGCAAGTCTCCACATTGGCCATGTATTCTTCCGGCGTGTGGTCGGCCACAATAGGCGCGCTGGTGACTGGCGGCAGAGGCGCAATGTTTTCGGCGGTGCGCTCTAACCCAGCTGTGGTCAGCAAGCCGTCGGCTGAAGCAAACTCATACTGAAAGCGCTCCACCACCTCGCGCTTCCGGTCCATATAGTAGATGTCGTCACACAGGAACAAGTGGAGGTCACGGCGTCCGGACCGGGGCAACTTCAGCTGGATCGGATCGAACTGGAACAGCAGATCGTACCCGAACGCTCCAACCAGGCTGAGCCGGTTGTCCTTCTCCGACGCAAACTCACCAATAAGCGCACGAAGCAGTGAAAATACAGAAGGTTGCTTACTTCGCTCCTCCTCCGAAAAGAACGGCGGAAGCGGACGTAATTTGCCGCGCAACGTGGAGCCGTCAAGCCCGAACTCCTCCCAGTGCGGATGCCCGGCCAGCACTGGTTCCAGCAGCCGGACCAACACCTCGCCTCGCGCGTTCAATGCCCGAATCTGCAAATCACGCTGAAAACCACCGATCTCGAGCGGGGGACAAAGGCTTGCGACATCCCACCGGGAATACCTGCCCGGGTACTCGTATCCCGATGACAGATAAATGCCGCGATGCCGGTCTAACTCGTGGAGCAACGAGTGAAGGCCCTTTTTGAAAGGGGCACGCGATGCGATACGGGTGACGACAATGCCGCTGCGGGTGGAATACTGAAGCTGAGGCATAAAGACTTCGAGGTTAAATCGAGAATAACACGCACTGGTGGTGCTGACTTCCGACGCTTGATATCCTCTTGAGAATGATCCCACTCGGACGCCGCGACTTTCTGATGCAGGCCGCTGCCGCTGGCACAGCCGCCCGCTCCACGAAGCCCAAAGTAACGTCTTCGGTAATGCTCTGGACGTTGAAGGGGACGTTTGAGGAGCGCGTGGAAGCCGCCGCGCGTGCAGGCCTGCAGAGTATTGAGCTGGTAGCCGAACACACCGCCTGGCCCGACACAGAGATCGCCGCGAAGAAGAAATTCGTGTCCTCGTTCGGTCTCGGCATGGATACGCTGATCGCGACGCCGGACTGGGGAAAGCGTCCCGTGTCCATGGTGGATCCCGCCCAGCGCGGCAACTTCCTGGCTGACCTCAGGAATGCTGTCGATTCCGCCAAAAAGCTGGATATTTCGCAGATAATCCTGATGAGCGGCAACGAAGTTCCGGGTCGCACCCGGGATGCGCAGTATGCCAGCCTCCTCGAAGGAAGTAAGCGGGCGGCCGAACTTGCGGCCCGGGCAAACCTCACACTGATCATTGAACCCCTGAATGCGAAGGTCGATCACAAAGGCTACTACCTGAACACGTGCGGCGAGGGCCTGAAACTTGTCCAGGCGGTCGACAGTCCCAATTTCAAGCTCCTGTTCGATCTGTATCACGAGCAGACCGAGGTTGGCGACCCCACGAAGCTCGCGGTCGAAGCCATTCCGTACGTCGCTGTATTTCACGTAGCCGACTCGCCCGGGCGCCACGACCCCGGCACTGGCAAAATGAATTACGCGGAAATCTACAAGGCAATCGCAAAGGGCGGGTATAACGGCATTATTTGCATGGAATATCTGCCCGTCGCGAATCAGACGGCCAGCCTGGTCAAAGCTGTCGATGCCATGCGAACTGCTGTCGCGTCCTGAAGATTCGGCATGCGGTGCCGGAGTTGGGACTTAATAACCCCCGGCACCAGCACGCCTCCTCTCAGGCGAAATCAGAACTGGAAGCGCAAGCCCATCTGCAACTGACGGGGATTGCCAACAGTGCTGGTAATCGTGCCCACCTGTGCGTTGCCGATGTTCTGGTTCGGCAGGCCGAATTGCGGATGGTTCAGGATGTTGAACGCCTCTGCACGGAACTCAAACCGGATCTGTTCGCGAATCACGAAGTTCTTAAACAGAGAAGCATCCCAGTTGGTTCTGCCCGGTCCAAACAGACTGTTTCTGGACGCATTGCCATAGGTGTACTGAGCCGGAGTCGCAAACGCACTCGGATCAAACCACCGCTGCAAGGTCCTCGGATAGGTGACGGCACTCCGCACATCGGGCCTGCTGCCCGTGCCGTTTGTGGTGGAGGTCTGCAACACGGGCGAGAAGGGCTGGCCCGTCTGGGTCACGAAGATTCCGTTCATTTGCCAGCCGCCGAGCGCGAAATCGGCGATCCCCCCACGGTTCATGAATGACCGGCCCTTGCCGAACGGAAGCTCCCACAGGTAGCTCGCTGTCAAACGGTGCCGGAGGTCAATGATCGAGTTCCCGCGTTCCGCCCGAAGATTGCGGGGATCCTGCGGTTGTGGGCCAGCCGCGCCGCCGCCGAATTCAAGCACGACGTTGTCGATGGCGTGAGACCAGGAATAGCCGACCAGGGCGCTCAGGCCTTTGCCGAACCTCTTGTCCAACGTCAACTGACCCGCGTAGTAGCTGCTGAGGCCGTCGGAAACGAAGTAGCTGACGCCTGCCAGGTCCGGAGCAACGCCGTATAACGGACGCCGCGTGTTTAGTGCGGCCGCGCCAGGAATGGGCTGATTCGCGTCGTAGGTATTGTACAGGCGCCGGCCCAGATTGCCCACGGCCGCCACCTTCACCACCATCGACCACGGCACAATTTCCTGCTGCACGGTCAGATTGAACTGCTGCGCGTAGGAAGGCTTGAAGTCCGGGGACACGGCGAACATGCCTCCGAATGGCTTGTCAGCCGCCGCGAAGTTCACCGGCGCCAGGGGAGCGAAGCCCTCACTCACCTTCGGACCGACAAAGATGTCGCCCGGGTTGATGGCTACTGTCGAGCCGAAGGGCAATTGCCGGAACAGACGCAGGCTGCTGCCTTCATTCCCGGCGGGGTTGTAGAAGACGCCGTAGCCGCCGCGAACCAC
>Ga0163144_10030628_pt1 | contig 10285 bp, 10 predicted proteins | sample OliLak19BULKMAT1_FD_123175 | JGI IMG/M metagenome (GOLD analysis project Ga0163144, IMG submission 123175) | Freshwater microbial mat bacterial communities from Lake Vanda, McMurdo Dry Valleys, Antarctica - Oligotrophic Lake LV.19.BULKMAT1 | ecosystem: Environmental > Aquatic > Freshwater >...
AAAACTCAATACCTAAAGCAGGAATTAGTAGGTTTGCTAAAAAACGTAAGTCGGTTTGAGGCGAGTTCTCTTTCATAAGAATTTTATATATAACATAATAATACGTTATTGTCAATTATCTGGTATAAACAACATGCAGTAAAAGTACTCTTTGGTATACTTATAGTAATGTTTAAAAAGAGTTTTAGAGATTATTTCATTCCACATGGTGACAATGGGTATGCACCGCATTCGCTCCAAAAGGGTGCGGTAGTCGGGATGCTCTTTTTAGTTATTTTATCATTTACTATTACGAATGTACTTTCGTTGTTGTGGGTGAGTTCAGAGTGGATGGTTTCTACTATTTTACCTGCTGTTATTGTTGATCTTACAAACAAAGAGCGAGGAGCTGAATCACTTGGCACATTACAGCGAAATAGTGTGCTTGATGAGGCAGCCCGCATGAAAGCCGAGGATATGGCAGACAACGAATACTTTGCACACTACAGTCCAACTGGTGTTTCTCCGTGGTATTGGTTTGGACAAGCAAAGTATAACTTTGTAAATGCAGGAGAAAACCTTGCTATACATTTTTCTGATTCAAGTGATGTAATGAAGGCATGGATGGATTCTCCTACACACAGAGCAAACATTATGGATGGAAAATATACTGAGATTGGTATTGGTACTGCAAAGGGTAGGTATCAAGGTTTTGATACCGTGTATGTAGTGCAGTTATTCGGTACTCCCTCCGAGTCAATTAAAACTGTCACCCCTAAGCCGGCCCCTGTTGTTGCTGGAGATACTGTGTCAACTCCAGTTAAAAAAACTACAACCACAGATACTCAGGTACTTGCACAGGCAGTATCCATAGAAGAGTCGGTGGTTATTGAAAAAGCACAATTAATTCCGACAACTACTGAGAAAGAGCCTATAAAAAAGAACGCAGTACCAGCTGAGGTAAACGCAAGCACTTCTACTACTACTGCCGTTGTTACATCACCTTTGATTACATCAACAAAAGAGGTGGAGGTTCCAAAAGAAGGTACCCCACTCTATTTAGATTTTATTTCAACAACTACAGATGGAATTCCTGCAACTATTGATACTTCTTCAACTGGAGGAGAATCTACAGCGTTATTTCTTTCACTTGCAACCCAACCCCATAAAATCCTTCAAGGAGTATATGTGCTTATTGGTTTACTTGTCTTCTTTTCATTACTCCTGTCTATTTTTATTGAGATACGTCATCAGCAACCAATGCAAATTGTCTACGGGGTGGGATTGTTGATGGTTATGTTTGGATTATTCTATGTGCATGTAGCTCTTACAACCGGTGCAATGATTCTGTAGTACTGAGTGTGACATGAACAAGTGCGCGTATAAAGTCCAAATCTGGTCAACTCCTATGCCATATCCGCTATCCTTTGCCGTACATGTGTGGTTTATGATTGAGTATAACCAACTACGGGGTCGATTTGAGGTGTGGGCTACACTTGGTTCTTTTGAAGCACGTACCGTTAAAAAGAATAGTATCCCGCATAAATCCGGTTTTAGGAGAAGTTTTTTAGATAGTGTTGTACATCCAAAACATGTAGGGAAAGCTACAATGATATAGGAAACAGAGGGTATTGAGGGTTCAACAGCAGAAAAACTGTATGCTGGTATCCGTAAAACAGAATTTGAGTATTCACATATGTATACATACAAAATGTGGCCAAGACCAAATAGTAATACGTATGTGGCATCAGTTTTGAAACAGTTTCCTGAGATACCGTTCTCACTACCCCGGAATGCGTTTGGAAAGAATTTTTGAATTAGATATAGTTAGATTAAGGTATACTACATAAATATGCAAAAAGTAACTGAAATGACTGTGTGTGATATAGCAAGGCCTAAAATTCTTACACAAGAGGAAGTATGTAAATTGCAAATGTTCTCATCACAACCATCTGCAGGGTTTCCAGCTCCAGGAGATGATCAAGTTGAAAAAATTCTTGATATTAATGATTTGGTTGTTAAAAATCCAACCTCTACTTTTTTTGTGAGAGTTGCAGGGGATTCCATGACTGGGGCTGGTATTTTCTCAGGGGATGTATTGGTCATTGATCGCTCAAAAGATGCAAAAGATGGGTCAATTGTTGTAGCAGCAGTGAATGGTGAATTGGTAGTCAAACGACTCTCTATAGAAGCTGGAGTACACAGCTTGGTCTCAGAAAATGACGCATATTCGCCTATTGTGGTTGGGGAAGACGAAGAATGTTTTGTGTGGGGTGTGGTCATTGGTAGTGTAAGGGTGTTTTAAATATGAGTGACTTCGTAAGTCACTCATAAAAATAGTGTTTCATAATTTGAATAAATATATGAAAATTACAAAAATAGGCCATTGTTGTTTACTTATTGAGGTGGAAGGAAAACGAATTCTCACTGATCCGGGTTCTTTTACTATTGATGAACTTATAGTAGAACACATTGATATGGTACTTATTACCCACGAACATGCTGACCATATCCATATAGAGTCACTGCAGAGGGTTATTGAGGCAAATCCTGACGTGGTTATTGTCACAAATACCGCTGTTGGAAAGCTTCTTACTGAAGTTGCGATTTCATATCAGATACTGGAAGGGAAGAATCAAAGCGAACTTTGTGGTGTTTATATTGAAGCATATGACGAAAAACACGCAGAAATCTATGAAGAGATAGGACAAGTTCAAAACACAGGATACTTTATTGCAAACAGACTCTTTTATCCTGGAGATTCCTACACTATACCAGGAAAAGAAGTTGAAATACTCGCTTTCCCAATAGGTGGTCCGTGGTGCAAAATTGCGGATGCAATACGGTATGTATTGGAAGTAATGCCGAAGAAAGCATTTCCAGTACACGATGGTATTGAACGAATGGATAGGGTAGGCATTTTGCATCATATACCAAACCTTATTTTTCCTGAAAACGGTATTGAGTGCTATCCATTAAAAGCAGGTGATACAGCAGAGTTTTAAATATGAGTGACTTCGTAAGTCACTCATAAGAAGTTCTTTATTTTTCTAATTGAAGGTGTTGTATTGGATTTTCGGCTATATCTTTTAGATATTCTTCGAGCTGTTTTTGATATCTACCCTCAAACACATCATTGAAAAATGAAGTAGTTAGAACTGAGGGGAAGTTTTTTGTGCCTCCGTAATCAAGGTAACTACTCCATCGATAACTATTTAAAATTTCTAGTGCTTTGTCAGGATCAGTAATAGTACCCTCACGCCAATTTTCTTTCCCACCCGCCGTATCAAGAGGATTTAAGTGGATATAATTTAAAATGTGTAAAAAGTAGGCATCGTTGTCTATGTGTAGTTTTTTAGTTCGTCCTTGGAATAAGGTACCACTTCTGTCATAACGTTCATTAAAATATTTGGCATACCCCACGTTTAATCTACGAAGAAATAAAACAAGACCGCCCTCAGTCCTTTCACTGAGCAATAAGTGGTAATGATTACCCATCAAACACCACCCATGAATATCAACTAATCGAGTAGTTTGGTATGAGTGACTTCGTAAGTCACTCATACTGTTTCTGCCCACATTCTTTGCTGAACCAATTTTGTTAAATTCATACATATCATGCACAAAACGTGCATAATCTTGAGTATCGAGAAAAATTGTCCGTTTATCAACTCCTCTATTTAATGCGTGATATAAATCCATACTATTAAGATAAATATAACACAATGAGTGATTTACGAAGTCACTCATTGTGTGAATTGTTTAACTGATTGGTATACTGATTGGTATACTGCTATGTATATGTATGCATGCCTATGTTTGGTTTGATGGATTGTAATAATTTTTTTGTTTCGTGCGAGAGGCTTTTTCGTCCTGATTTATTAAAGAGGCCAGTTGCTGTACTTTCTTCAAATGATGGGTGTATTGTTGCGCGCAGTCAGGAAATCAAGGATTTGGGCATCCCTATGGGCGTGCCGTATTTTCAAGTGAAAGATACTCTCACACAAGCAGGCGCGGTCCTTTTTTCTTCAAATTTCACCCTCTATAGAGATATTTCATCACGGATCATGCAGACACTTGAAAAAGAAGTTGGACTGTGTGATATCTACTCAATTGACGAAGCTTTTTTTGAAGTACAGGCTGATTGTACCGAAGAAGAAGTGCTTGCATTACGGTCAGTAATTATGAAGAAAACAGGAATGCCGGTATCTATTGGTGTAGCTTCAACAAAAACGCTTGCCAAACAGGCAAGTAGTATCGCAAAAAAGACTACCGGAGCGTGTGTGTTGCGTGAAGAACTGTGGGTAGAAGTTATGCAAACGACTCCATGTGGGTCTGTATGGGGCCTTGGAAGAAAAACCTCAGAGAAACTTGCTAAACAGGGAATTACTACCGTTGCGCAATTTGTAGCACTCAACAGAGCAATTGTGCTTAAACAGCTTGGGGTAGTAGGTGTTCGAATACAATCTGAGTTACAAGGAACTTCTGTCTATAGTCTTGGAGAACATCAAGAAGACGTACAACAAAGCATCATGAGTACACGTTCCTTTGAAAAAACGACATCAAAACTTCAAGATCTTGAGAGTGCTGTTGGGTACCATGTAACAGAAGTGACTAAAAAACTTCGTGAAAAGAAGCTCCTGGCGTCTTCGCTTACAGTAATGATTCTTCCTAGTTACCATGGTGATTTTTTTCTAAAAGGTGGCAGAGAAACAATTACCTTACCAGTACCTACTTCAAATACGAGTTCTATTCTTAAAGAAGCACTGACCTTAATTCATACGCACTACGATACTGAAGTCCCTTACAAAAAAGCAGGTGTAGTCGTTGGCGGATTGATCCCCGAGTACGCACAAACACAGTCACTTTTTACAGAAGTGAAAACCCACAAAGAGACAAACGCAGTTGATACAGTAACTGATATCCTCAATGTAAAGTTCGGAATGGGCACTATACATAGTGGCGTGGTACTCGGTACAGGAGCACGGGGAAGTGCCAAATTACGTTCAAAAGAGTATACGACAAACTGGAAAGATATCCCCATTATCTATGCAAAATAGTCTCTAAAGGTCAAAAGGACATCGATTTATGTTGTCTTTTAGCTTACTGTTACTTTATAAAAAGATTGCTTTGCAAAATACCCTCACAAACTTACCGTACAGAGTTTTGTATGAAACTATTCTCTACAAGAGACAGTTATCAACACACGTTTTAAGACACAATGTCAATGTCCTTGTATTATATATATAGACCGATATACATTAAAGATATTTCTAGAAGTTAAAGGCTACAGCTTTTTTAAAAACTTTTATAAATATTCTCCACAATTATGTAGAGCGGGAGATGTACTATGTTTTGTGCATAGAACATCAAAGTTATTTAAAAATATTAATACCAAAAGAACATGTTCGTATTATCACGAAATGTTTCTGCAAGCTATAAAGCGATCGCGACGCTTCTAGCAACTGCACTATTGCTAATGGCTCTTGGAGTCAACAGCTATGCGCAGGCAGCAAACATTACAGACGTATTTGATTTGCTTGTAGACTCCGACAGGAGTACAGCAACAAATCACACAATTCAGTTTCTATCACCAACAGGTATAGCAGCTGGACAGTCGATTACTGTCACTTTCCCAGCAGGGTTTGATCTTTCTACAATTTTAGAAGACGACACTGACCTTGAAGTGAATGGCACTGATCTTCTTACCGCTGCTGCTCCAGTGACAACAACTTGGGGGGTAACAAGGTCAGGACAGACAATCACTTTCTTAAGTGGCACAGGAGTGATTGCACCAAATGCAACGGTAACAATTAAAATTGGTACCAATGCAGCTGACTCAGGAACAGGCGTAAACAAAATTGTCAATCCAGCTACGACAGGTTCGTACGAGATTGCCTTTGCGGGGACTATGATCGATAGAGGTTACACTCGCGTGGCTATTGTTGATAACGTAGACGTTACAGCAAAAGTAAATACTACATTTACATTTACTGTAAATGGACGAGCAACTTCTACAATAGTCAATGGACAAACGACAACTCGTACATCTTCCTCAACAACAATTCCATTTGGAACACTTACAAACGGAGTCCCGCAAACACTTGCGCAGAATCTTGTAGTTGCAACAAATGCAATCAACGGATTTGTAGTGACAGTGATGGAAGATCAGCACCTCCTTTCATCTACTGGAGCCGATATTGACAACTTTGAGAATGGTAACAATGCTATTACACCAGCAACTTGGTCAACACCGACTAACTTAATTGGAGACGAAAGGACTTGGGGTCATTGGGGTGTTACATCTTCAGATGCAGACACAACAAGAACTGCTGCTGATGAGTTTGCAGCAAACGAATGGCAAGGAGTATCAACTACTCCACAGGTACTATTTAGCCACAATGGACCGTCAGATGGAACTACAGCAGGTATTGGTTCTACAACAGTAGGATACCGAGTTCAAATCACTGCTTTGCAAGAAGCGGGAGATGACTACTCAACAACACTTACCTACGTTGCAACTCCTACTTTCTAATATAGAAAGTATAAGAAACAACTAAAAACAAAACAGCCTCTATATGAGGCTGTTTTGTTTTTAGGGTACTTATATAAGTTACTGTATAAATTGTTATTTACTAGTCTGTCTTGAATACTCCGATAAAATAAGCTCTCAGCTTATTTTATTTGCACCGAGGATGAATGGACTGCTATAAGAGTTCAAGCGGAGCCGAATCCTCAGCTTGAACACTTCCCCTGATACCACAGCAAGCTTCCGGGGCAAATGCCACGGAAGCGGGCTGTGGTGGAGTTTACTAGTTCGTAGAGACATTTCTCTGAAGCGGGTTACGGAGTAGTTTACTGGTATCTTTACATGAGTATAGAAATATGTACTTATGGGAGATTAAATATTTGTGCGCTTTATCCAGTTTGGTATATTTTTTAGGTTATATACATTCAAAGTTAGGTATATAGATTCAAAATGGTAAACTAGTATTTGTTACCAGTTTCATCTCACTATGTCGCTTTCATCTTCTTTTAGGCAATTGCTGTTTGTTATAGTTGCTTTGCTCTGTATTCCGTATTCTTTTGTATTTGCTCAAAACAGCACCATGGGGATTGGTATAAGTCCTGCAACCATTGAAGGGGGGGCGATTCCAGGAGAAACTCAAACGTATAAAGTTAACATAACCAATTTAAGTAAAACTACACAAATATACTATCTGTATCTTAAAGATATAAGTGGAGTGAAAGAAGGTGGGGTGCCAATTTTTGCAGAAGTGAATAAAGAAAAAACAGGGTACGAACTTACACAGTGGGTAACACTTGATGTCGAAGAGATTACGTTAGAGCCAGGCGAAGAAAAGCCGGTGCAGGTTACTATTGCTGTCCCAGAAAATGCAACGCCGGGAAGTCACTTCGGAGGGGTTTTTATTACTCTTGAACCACCACGTATGCGTACTACTGGTGCATCAGTTGGGTATGAAGTTGCAAATATTATTAGTATCCGTGTGGCAGGAGACGCTATAGAAAATGCGCAAATTCGTTCGTTTTCTACAGGAAATTTTATCTACAGTAAGCCCGTTGTTGATTTTACTGCTCGAGTTGAAAACAAAGGAACAGTGTTGGTGCGGCCATTTGGACCACTTGAAATTTACAACATGTTTGGTAAGCGAGTTGCGATGATAACACTTAATGAATCAAAAGCAGGTGTGTTTCCACTTTCTGAACGACCATTTGCTATCACCTGGGAAAGTGATGGACCAGGTTTTGGTAGATACCAAGCTATTGTAAGTATGGTGTATGGTGATCAAGGACGCCAAGCTACAATGTCTAGTACTGCCACATTTTGGATTTTACCGATGAATATCATTGTACCTGCTGTCGGAGGTTTGGTATTTTTGCTCCTTGTGGCATTTATTTCTGTTAAACTCTATATCAGAAAAACCCTTCGAAGTGTAGCAGGTGGCTCTCGAAGAATCGTACGACGACGTAAATCAAGTGGTGTTTCCGCACTACTTCTCGTTACCGTTGTTATGCTCTCGGTGACAGCACTGTTCCTTCTCATACTTCTTGCGTTGTTTGCCTAGTGATATACTAAAGTGACTATGGAACATTCTTTGTACCACATACTTTTGCGTACATCTGCCCTCACACTTGCATTAGTATTGTTGTTTATAAGTGGTATTTTTTTACCAGTAACTTCACAACTTTCGCAAGACACTGGCAAATATCTCGCTTCTACTATCGGTATGCAAGCCTCGGTGCCTTCAACTGAAATAAATACTCTTTCTGCACAATTAGAACAAAGAAGCGTAGAATTATCACAACGCGAAGTTGCGGTTACGTTAAAAGAGAATCAATCTTCTACAGATACAACAACGTTTATTCTCAGTGTAGTCTTATTTGTACTATTGGTACTTATCATTCTCAATTACGTTCTTGATTTTATGAGAGGCAGAAGTATACGTAAGTCTCCGCAAGTATATGAACAAGTGGCATAAATCTACTCTTATTGCTATAGGTGCGTTAGTGTTATCAACGGTAGCAATCCAAGCAAGTGACATTGCGCGGGGGGTCCGTGGTAATTTAGGAGGATTAGCCCTTGAAAGTACAAGCATTTGTGGGGAGGGTTCTGTCCCAATGCTTTTTGGTGCACATAGTTTATGTGTAGATGTGTACGAAGCCTCAGCTGGAGAAGCCTGTCCACGTCGCAGTGTTGAAAATCAGTTACATACTCAAGAAAATGCAAACAGCTCAGGTTGTACGGCAGTTTCACAAAAAGACGCTGATCCTTGGAATTTTATTTCTCTTACCCAGGCACAACAGTTTTGCGCTCGTTCTAATAAGCGACTGCCAACTAATACCGAATGGTACAAAATTGTAAGTGGTTTAAGTGATCAAAGTAGCTGTATATTTAACTCAAGTGGCTCAAAACCTTCAAAAACAGGAAGTACTAACTGCGTTACTCCTTCAGGAGTATATGATATGGTCGGAAATGTATGGGAATGGATTGATGATGAAGTACATAACGGTACCTATAAAGAAAGAGAATTACCCGAATCGGGATACGTTTCACTTGTTGACTCAGATGGCGTGGTACTTACAACTTCAGTAGTTGCGTCTTCAGAATATGGAAATGATTATGCCTTAACAAGCACCGTGGGAACATTAGGAGTGATCCGTGGAGGATTTTACGGCAGTGGAGATGATGCGGGTATTTTTTCTCAAAATCTCGCTGTACCACTTGATTTTAAGTCAGTTGGAGTTGGTTTTCGGTGTGTGAAAGATATACAGTGAACCGCTAGAGATATGTACCTTGCGAAATTGAACATCTCTATAGCTACGTAGAATGTGCATTAAAAAAACTATGAACGGGGATTAGTGTAACATTGTTTACGCTACTGTTCTGTATACTGTACTTATGAAATGGCTCAAGATAGGAGGAGTAGTTTTTGGTGCACTTGTTATTACTGCACTTGGTATTGATGCTGCGGACACTATAACAGGTTCACGTACCACACTTCTTGGACAACTTATTTCTTCTGAGATTGCAGGAGTGTGTCCAAAAGACATGGTAGAAGTACCAACTGCAGACTCTTTTTCTTGTGTTGATATATATGAAGCAAGTGCAGGAACTAAGTGTCCTCATCAAAATCCAACAAATGAGCAACAAACAAAAGAAAACATAGAGAGTGAGATTTGCAAGACTACGTCAGCTTTACATTCTGAAGCATGGAGGTTTATCACTCGTGAACAAGCACACACTGCATGTATGCAAGCAGGAAAACGACTACCAAAAAGTGATGAATGGTATGTTATTTCTGTCGGAACTCCTGATGACTCGCAAAAATGTAATATTAATAGTAGTGGTGTACAAAAAACAGGTGCAAACACCAACTGTAAATCGGCTGTTGGCGCCTATGATACTATTGGCAATGTTTGGGAATGGACTGCAGATGACGTTATAAATGGACAATTCCAAGGGCGAGCTTTGCCCAATGCTGGGTATGTAACACAAGTTGACGCACATGGAATAGCAACTGTTACAAATAGTGCAGATGGTTCTAATTTGTTTTACCAAGATTATTTCTGGTCTTCAAAAGAAGGTGCGTATGGCATTTTGCGTGGAGGGTTTTATGGAAGCAAGTCTGACGCCGGGGTATACTCAGTACACGCACAAACACTTCCTACAAGTGCAGGAACGGCAATTGGTTTCAGATGTGTGAAATGAGCCACAGAGCGCCAGCGACAATGGCGAATTTCGTTCCCAGTTTTCGCGCTGACCGAGAACACGTAACAGTGCCTC
>Ga0163144_10030631_pt1 | contig 10284 bp, 11 predicted proteins | sample OliLak19BULKMAT1_FD_123175 | JGI IMG/M metagenome (GOLD analysis project Ga0163144, IMG submission 123175) | Freshwater microbial mat bacterial communities from Lake Vanda, McMurdo Dry Valleys, Antarctica - Oligotrophic Lake LV.19.BULKMAT1 | ecosystem: Environmental > Aquatic > Freshwater >...
CGCACCACCGGAGCTCATCTCCGGAGGCTCGCAGCGTGTCACTCCGGGTCGGTGCGAATAGCCCTCCGCACAAACCACCAGCTGCGAAATGGGATCCACTTGTGGCGAAGTGCAGGCAGGAAACGTTGGGCCCGCGCCGTCTCCTGCGCCGCCGCCGTCCCCTGCGCCCCGACCCGCGCTCGCACTCGTGTTCCCCCCGCGATCCGGCACCGCCTTCGACCCGCCAGTCGTCTTCCCCCTACCGCCGCTGCCGCTCAGCGTGCCGCCCGCTCCCGCTCCCGCTCCCGCTCCCGCTCCCGCTCCCGCCTCGCCGACGTCATCCGAGGACACCCCGCAAGCCAAGGGTATTAGTCCCAGCGACGCTAAAAGTGAGAACCGCAATGTGGTGACCCGCCCGCCCAAATGGTTTCGCATGCCCTCGCCAGAGCAAGGGCCGTGCCTGTTGGAAATGCTTGAAAATACTAAACTTTCGAGAGTGCTCGCCGTGTGCCAGCGGGTGGCACAGCGCGTTGGCACACCGGCTGGCACGTTGTGACCCACGCCGATCGGCGTAGTCGAGCTCTTTCAGAGGCGCTTGGCGACGCGAGACTTGGGGCTCGCGGCGCTCAGGGCTCCGCGGCGCTCAGGGCTCCGCGGCGCTCAGGGCTCCGCGGCGCTCAGGGCTCGCGGTAGAACCTGGGTACGCGGCGCGAGATATCCGTCAGCACTTCCCAGGGAATCGTGCTGCGGTGAGCAGCGATCTCTTCGGCGGATATGGTGTCTTGGCCGAGCGGTCCCTTCTGGGTACCCAGCACGACGCATTCATCCCCGACTCGTACGCCTTCGATTTCGGTGACGTCGAGCATGGTCATGTCCATGCTCACAGTGCCGGCGACCGGCACGCGCTTGCCACGCACCAGCAGCTCCGCGCGGTTGGAGAGCGCGCGCGAAAGACCGTCGGCGTAGCCCATCGGGATGGTCGCAATGCGGCTCGTCCGCTGGGCCTTCCAAGTGGCGCCGTAACCCACTGTTTCGCCCGTCTGAATCTCTCGCACTGCCACGAGCTCGGTGCGCACCTGCATCACGGGGCGAAGCTCCTTGCATACGCCGGCGCGCGGCTCCACGCCAAACAGCGCGATGCCAGGCCGCACGATGTCCAGATGGGAGCGCGGGCTCTGCAAAATCGCGGCGCTGTTCGCTGCGTGGCGCAGTGACGGCGCGATACCCAAGCCCTTCAGCGACAACGTCGCCTGGTCGAATGCATCCAGCTGAACGTTGATGGACTCGGGGTCGCCGCCGTCCGCGCAGGCGAAGTGAGTCATCAGCGCGCTCACCTGCACCTCGCGATAACGCGACAGCGCTTCGGCCATCTTCGGTACGTCGCGGGGCAGCACTCCCAGACGCGCCATGCCCGTATCGATCTTCACGTGCACCGTGACCGGCCCAGACCCGCTGTAACGCACCTCTTCGGCCAGCGCTTCCACTTGCGTCGGGTCGTGCAGCACCGGCGTGAGGTCGTGGCGCAGCACCTCACCGAAGGCGCGGCCGTAGTAGCCGCCGGTCACCAGGATGGGCACGCGAATGCCGGCCTGTCGTAGCTCGATGCCTTCTTCCAGCAGAGCCACACAGATGCCGGTGGCGCCCGCTCGCTCGAGTGTCCGGGCGACGCCTTTGGCGCCATGGCCGTAGCCGTCCGCCTTCAGGACCGCCCACACCTCAGCGCCGCCTGCGAGCCGCTGCACCACCCGCAGGTTGTGGCGCAAGTTGGCCAGGTTCACCTCGGCGCGGGTAGGCCGCACGGCGTCGGCCGGCACCGCCCGCTGCGGCCGAAGCACGCGCGGCAAGGGAGTAGCGAGGGCCGTTGCGGAGGGAGTGAGCGCAGATACAGCCGGTTGTCGCAACGTCATCTCGAGCGTCATCGGTTAGCCTTTCAGAGCAGCGCACGTCAACTTAATCGCTCATTTCCGGGGTCCCAGCCTACGAACCAGACATCCGTTCAGCCTCACTATCCGCCCATGTAACCGCTGCTACTCGCGTAGCGGGCGCTGACCCTAGGAATGGCGCTTTCGTCAGATGTTCACTCGAAACAACGCTGCATACACTTCCGGTAATCCGGGTCGCAGCTCGCGCAGGCGCCGCCCTGGGAAGCCGGCTCGCAGTCTTTGCTGCAACTGGAAAATGCGCTCCGGCACTCGCTCGCGCAGACCTCGCCGGGTGCCGCTTGCTCCGAGGATTTGGCGAGCTTCGCGGGGTCCTCGACGACCGGCGGCGTCATCACTGCATGCAATCGCGTCGCGATCGGCGGAGGCGGCGCGTGCACGCTAGAGGGCGCCGGTACCACCAAGTAAAACTGCCGCTTCTCGTCGCGCCCTTCGCCGCTCACCAGCAGACGCCGCCCTGCGCCGTCTCCGGTCGAAAAAGAGCGGACTCGCTTGCGCGCATAATCCAGACGGTCGCGCGGCTGACCGTAGGTGTATTGGCTCAGCCACGAGCTCCAGCACGCCTGGCGATGCCCACTAGCCGTATCAAGCTCCAGATCCAGCCGGTAGCAGTGCTCGAAGCGCACGTTGCCTTCGTGAATGGATTGCACGCTGGGGCCGCAGCTAGGCAGAGCCCAAAGCCCGAACGGGAGAGCCGCCAGCACTAAAAGCGATAGCCGGATGGGCCTCACGCGCTTAGCCTAACACGCGGCCGAAGTGCTATGTGGGGCCTGTGTTCTCCGGGCTCGTCGTCGGAACTGGCAGCTTGAGGTCGCGGGATCGTCGCGGGCCGGGCTACCGCCTCGTGGTCGGGACCACGGCTCTTTCGGGCTTCGACCAACTCGCGCTAGGCGAGTCGATCGCCGTCAACGGTGCCTGCCTCACGGTCGTGGCAAAAAGCGCCGACAGCTTCGACGCCGACGTGTCGATAGAAACAGCCGAAAAGACCACGCTGGGTAGGCTCTCCCTCGGCAGCGAGCTCAACCTGGAGCGGGCGTTGCGGGTGGGAGACAGGCTCGGGGGGCACTGGGTCACAGGTCACGTAGATGGCATCGCCAAGGTGAGCTCCATCGACCATCAGGGTGACTCCTGGCGGGTCCAGCTGACCTTTGCAGAAGAACATCGCCGCTTCGTGGCGCCCAAGGGCTCGGTGGCGGTGGATGGTGTTTCGCTAACCGTGAACGAAGTGACGGGTTCCTCGCTGAGCGTGATGCTCATTCCGCACACCCGCGGGGTCACGAGCTTCAAGCACCTCCGCGTCGGCGGCGAGCTCAACCTCGAGGTGGATCTGGTGGCGCGTTACTTGGTCAACTACTTCGAGGTCGCCGGCGCCAAGCCGGCTACGGCCGACGATTCTCATTTCGCTCTTGCGCTCGAGCGCGCTGGCTACAAATAGCCCTCCGAAAGCCTTGCATGTCTACTGATTCCGTACGCCGGCCCGATCTGGACTCCGAGCTCATTCAACGCGTTGCCCGTGGAATCGAGGAAATCCGCACCGGCAAAATGGTCATCTTGGTCGACGACGAAGACCGCGAGAACGAAGGCGACTTGGTGCTCGCCGCCGATCAAGTCAGCCCCGAGGCCATCGCCTTCATGGCGAACCACGGCCGCGGTTTGATCTGCTTGACCCTGACGGAAGAGCAGATCGCTCGCTTGGATCTGCCGATGATGTCAGCACCCGGTCGCAGCGGCCCGCGCCTCGGCACGGCCTTCACTGTCAGCATCGAGGCCAGCGAGGGCGTCACCACCGGCATTAGCGCAGCAGACCGAGCACGCACGATTCGCGTGGCCATTGCTGCGGATGCCAAGCCGATGGACGTGGTCGTGCCGGGTCACGTCTTCCCGCTCGTGGCGCGTCGCGGCGGTGTCCTGGTGCGTGCCGGCCAGACCGAGGGCTCGGTGGATTTGGCGCGCCTCGCCGGACTCGCGCCAGCCGGCATCGTCTGCGAAATTGCCAACGACGACGGCAGCATGTCGCGCATGCGCGATCTGGAACAGTTTGCCGAAAAGCACGGCCTCTCCATTCTTACCATCGCTGACCTGATTGCCTACCGCCTGCAAACCGAGGCGCTCGTTTCGCTCATCGCGGAGAGCAGCATCGAGTTGGATCGCACGCGAACTATCTGGCGCGCTTGCGTGTTCGAAGCGGTGCATGAGGGCAAACAGTTCTTGGCGCTCGTAAAAGGCGAGCCGGTCGCCGACAGACCAGCACTCTGTCGCATGCACACCGGCTCCAGCCTGGCCGACGTTTTCAGCTCCACGTTGAAAGACGGCGCCAAGAACCTGGGCGAGGCCATCGACGCCATCGAAGCCGCTGGCGAGGGTGTGATCGTCTACATTCCGCCCGCCACCGATCTAAAGGACGAGCTCGACCTGGTCGCGCGCCGCGGCGAGACCAAGAGCTCTCCGGCCGCTTCCGTACCACCCGTGAAGCTCAAGCCCGGACTTACGCGACCCCACGGCGGCGCGCTGCGCGAGTACGGCTTGGGCGCTCAGGTCCTGCGCTCTCTGGGGCTGTGCAAGATCCGCCTGCTCACGAATAATCCCCGTAAAATTGCCGGGATCCAGGGCCATGGCCTGACACTTATCGAAAGCGTCCCGCTGCTGGGCATGACCCGCTAGCGGCGGCGCGCTCCGCGGCCTGTGTTAAGACGTGGACTCGCCATGCCGATCGATTCCTCCGTTCAGTCCATCGAAGGTGCCTTGATCGTGCCCAAGGGCGCACGTTTTGCCATCGTCGGGTCGCGCTTCAATGCCTTCATCGTAGAGCGGCTGATCGAGGGCGCGGTCGACGCGCTCCTGCGGCACGGCGCACAGGCAGAGCACGTCACGATCGTGCGCGTGCCCGGCTCCTGGGAGATCCCGCTGCTCTGCCGGCGGCTCGCCAAGAGCGGCAAGCTAGACGCCATCGTCGCGGTGGGCGCGGTCATTCGCGGCGCCACGCCGCACTTCGACCATGTCGCCGGCGAGGTTTCGAAGGGCGTAGCCCAGGCGTCTCTCGACAGCGGCGTGCCGATCACCTTCGGCGTTCTCACCACCGATAGCATCGAGCAAGCCGTGGAGCGCGCAGGCACCAAGGCAGGCAACAAAGGCTTCGACGCCGCGGTCGCTGCGATCGAGATGGTGACGCTCGGCAAGCAGCTCGAGCAGCAGGGCTTCTGAGCCTGAGATGGGCGCTCGCACTACCGCTCGAGAGGCCGCGCTGCAAATGCTGTTCGCGATCGACGCCACCGGCAACGACGTGGACCAAGCCATTTCGGACTTCTGGCGGGAGCTCCCCGGCGACGCGGAGGGCCGCGAGTACGCGGATGCGCTGGTGCGCGGCGTCCGCGCCGACTCCGACAAGCTCGACGAACGCATCCGAGCGGCCAGCCAAAACTGGCGCATCGAGCGCATGCCCCGTATCGATCGCAACGCCCTGCGGCTTGGCACCTACGAGCTCCTGACTCGCACCGACGTCCCCCGCGCAGTCGTCTTGGACGAGGCAGTAGAGCTCGCCAAACGCTTCGGGAGCGACGAAAGCAGCAAGTTCGTCAACGGCGTCCTCGACCGCATCGCCGACGACCTCGGCCGTCAGGACACCGACAAAAGTGACCCGGCCAGCTGAGGCCTCGTGGAGCTAAGGTTCACGCTCCCCAGCCTACGCAAGCTCGACTTGCTCGCCACAGAAGTGATCGTGGCGAGCGTCGCCGCTGACGAGCAGCCACCGCACGGCTTGGCCGGTCTGCTCGACTGGCGCATGGCCGGCAAGATCTCCGCGCTCATCGACAGCGCCTTCATCACCGGCAAGCTGGCAGAGGTCGTCCTCCTACCCGGCAAGCCCAAGCTCGCCTTCGACAAGGTGCTGCTCGTAGGCGTTGGACCTCGCGTCGACTTCAGCGAGCCCGTCTACCGCATCGTCATCGAAAAGCTCCTGGCAACCCTGGAAGGCCTCCGCGTTCGCAGCGCAGTCGTCGAGCTCCCCGGTCGCCACTTCGACGGCATCCGCCCCGATCGCGCCGCCGACATCTTGCTCGAGTGCGCCGGCAACAAGCCCGCCCACGACGTCTGGACCCTCGCCGAAACCCTCGAATCCAAACGCCTCATCACCCAACACATGATCCAAGAACGCCGCCGCGTTCGAGCCGAATAGGGCTGCCCCCATCCGTCGGTGCTCGCGGGCTTCGCCCGCTGCGCGCCGCCGACTTCCCCCAAAGCCGTGCTCGCGGGCTCCGCCCGCTGCGCGCGGCAGGGGGAAGTACGAAGCCGAGAATTACTCTTGCTTCGCTACTGCGGATGACCGCGCCTGCAATTGGCCTACGGCTGCTCTTCGCCTTCACAGACCAGGCCCATTGCGGCCGTAGGGTCGCTGCACTCGGACCAGCCAAGGTAACCAGGTGCCGCAGGAGTCAAGGTTAGAAACAGGATGGGTACGCCAGTCGCCTCGTTTTCGTAGCAGCCCCATGCGTCCTCGTTGAGCTCGCGATCGCTCCGCTGACACACCACCAGCTCATGCCCAGCGAAGCACCCCGCAGTCTCGTCGAACGGGAGCGCGTAGTACTCCGCGCAGTACTCGGGGCATACGCCGTCATTGAGGGGACAGGCGCGTTCGCCAGCCTCATTGTTGCTCCACGGTGGCACGGCGATGTCGTAGTAGCCCGCATCGACATCGACATAGACGACATCAGGCCAGCACAGCACCTGGTGAACGTACTGCGCCTCGACGGAGGCATTTGCCGACCCGTAGCTGTCGTTTCGTCCGATCTCGGTGGCGCCCAGCGCTACCAAGCGCGCCTCGAGCACGTCGAGGTAGGGTCCGTAAAGATCTGCGCGTTCCTCTTTCGTGCTGCCAGTAGCGCTGGCCAACTCGACCAGCCGTATGTAGAGGGGAACCAGCGTGTTTGGCAGCGCGCTGTCGACCATGCTCGAGGTGCGCAGATTGATCGCCAGCTCGCCCGCCGTGCGCTCCGTCTCTGCACAAGCGTCCCCTCCCGCACCGGCATCCGAGCTGCCAGCAGTGCCTCCGCCGACCACCCCCGTGCCGCCGGTTGCCGCATCACCCCCGCCCGCTAAATCGCCCCCGCTATCAGGCCCGCTCTGCCCCGCCTTGCCACACGCCGCGACAGCCAGGCCAAGACAAAACAACAACGCCGACCAAACCCTCGCCATCGCGTTAGCGTATCACGGATGCTCTGCCAGCTAGGGGCGCTGTGCGAGGAGCGCGTCCAGGCTTGGGACGTGCTGGTCAACTAAGAGCTCGAGAACCTTGCTTGTGTCACCCACAGTCAGCCCGCGAAGAAGCATGTTGCTTGGGAGCTCACCGCAGAATCGTAGGGATGCACGCTTGCCGTTCAGCAATAGATTAGCTAAGGTTAGTTCATGCGGCGTGTCAATGTTCACGAAGCCAAGACGCAGCTGTCTCGGCTACTGGAAGAAGTCGAGGCGGGTGAGCGCGTGATAATCGCGCGCGCGGGTGAGCCAGTCGCCGTGCTCTCGCCCTACAAGGCCGCGGTGCGGCGCCGCCGGCTCGGACTGTTCGCCGGCCAGGCAAAAATTCATGAGGACTTCGACGAGCTGCCTCCGGACATTGCGGCGGATTTCGGCGCATCCTCAACGTGAAGCTTCTTCTCGATACCCACGTTGTGCTCTGGGCGGCGAGCGATCCCGAGCAGTTGGATGTTCATGTAAGAGAGATGCTCGAGGACGGGTCTCAGGAAGTCGCAGTCAGTATCGTGAGCGCGTGGGAGATCGCGATCAAGCAGTCGCTCGGTAAGCTGGAGCTTCCAAAGCCGGCTGAGCAGTGGCTGCCCGAGGTATTGCGCCGCACCGGCTTCGAGCTAGCCGAAGTTGGCCTTGCGGCCGCCCTACGCGTCCGTGCGCTGCCGTGGCACCACCGCGATCCCTTCGATCGGTTGCTGGTCGCACAGGCAATAGAGGATGGCTATACGCTCCTGACGCGCGACGACGCACTCGGCGCATACGGCGTGCCGCTGCTCAGCGCTTAGGGCCCGCGAATGGGGAAGTCGAGCGGTCAACGTAGCTTCTGCTTCCGTGGCCTGATGACATAGTTCCAATCGCCGTGGAAGTCGTCCCTCTCGAGGTTTAGCTCGCTGAGCTCCTTGGCGGAGACCTTCTTGCCAATCGGGTAGCGGCGACGGTCGAGGCGAGCGCGCACGACGAGACCACCGCGATAACCGTCTCGTACGAGCGCAGCGGCCTGCCGCGCCAATTGATCGAGATGAACGAGAAAAGTCGGTGTTCTACCTTGTTCCATTTGCTCGTTCCCGGCGGGAAGTGGCTAACGGAGACGGTCAAATCGAGAGAGTCAGCGATGCGTTGCAGCTGCTGCTTCCAGACGTGAGAGCGGTAGCTGTTGCTGCCGCCCGCGTCGGCGCTGATGAAGAGCTTGCGGGCCTTCGGGTAGCGTTTTTCGCCGACCTGCTTCCACCATGCCTCGATCGAAGTCGCGGCAAAGACAGGCGTATCGTGATCGACACCGACGCTCACGAATCCATCGTTGGAGGCCACATCGTAGATGCCGTAGGGGATCGCCTTTCCGACGGCATCGCCGGGAAAGTCGTGCACGTCGACGAGATCGGGCTCGCCTGCGGGCTGCCATTCGCTGCCGCCGTTCTTGAAGTTGCCGACGAGCTCCTTCTTCTTGGTGTCGACGGAGATCACAAAAAAAACGCGGTCGATGCACTCCTCGGCCTTGGCGTTGATGTGCTCAAACTGCGCGTTGCGGTCAGGGTGCTGCGCGCCTTCGACCGACTTGTTGGGCGCTTGAAGGCTGTAGCCATGCTCACGAAGCAGCTTGGCGACGGTCCTATCGCTGATCCGAATGCCCTGCTCGAACAGCTCGGCCGACAGCGCGGAGGTGCTTTTGCATGTCCAGCGCAGCGGCGACTCCGGATCGCCCCGCGTCAGCGGATCGACCAGCTTTTCGAGCGCCGGCCAGACCTCGGGATGCATTGTTTCGTAAGGTCGTTTCCCTGCACTACGACGCACATTGACGACGTCCTCGCGCCGCGCACCGGCTCGTGCCTCGTCCCGCCCCTTGCGGACCGTGCTGATGGCAAGCCCTGTGGCCCGCGCCACCGCCACCACTCCCCCGTAGGTTAAAGCGTCCGCCTCAGCTCCAGCCCACAGCCGCCGCCCGGGCTCGTCCAGCGTCGCCTTCAGCAGGCGCCACTTCTGGCGAACGAGTTGCTCGGCGTCCACCTGCGAACGTAGATCACGTCAGCTCGATCCTGTCGATCCCCAAAAGACAAAACTCGATCGACTCCGTCATTCGCGCGCCCTTAGCGTCACTCTGATTGGTGGAAGTTGTCCCGGGTGGGGATCCTCGACCTGCTCGAAGAAGTGGACGAGCTCGGCGAGACGGGAAAGATGCTCATCGCTACGAGTCGGTTGCAGCGACCGCTCTAGGACAATCGAACTGGGTCCAAGGCCGGGGGGAAGCTACCGGCGCTGCTCCTCTTGGGCCTGACTGCGTTGTGGCTCATGGCAACCTGAGTGTGCCGAGGGGAGATTGAAGGCCGAGCCGATGTAACGACTGTTACTTGCGTCGCGGACAGGAACGGCTGCGGTCGCCCGATGGCGCGCGAGGGGGCGGAGCCCGATGGGCTTGCGGTGACGGCCACGGGCACCATATGGTCACTCCTCGTTTTTTGTCCAGATAGAGGTGAGACATGTCCAAAATGAGAGCCATCGTTGTATCGAAAGCAAACGCTCCGTTCGAGCTGGTCGAGCGTGACGTACCCGAGCCCGGGGCTGGGCAGGTTCGGATAAAAGTGGAGGCGTGCGGCGTTTGCCACAGCGACGCGTTCGTGAAGTCTGGGGGCTTTCCGGGCATGCAGCTGCCGCGCGTGCCCGGTCACGAGATCGCCGGCCGCGTGGATGCGCTCGGCGCCGGCGTCAGTCAATGGAAGGCGGGCGACTGGGTCGGTGTCGGCTGGCACGGCGGCCACTGTTTTCAATGCAACGCGTGCCGTAAGGGCCTGTTCATCAACTGCGAAAAGGCTCAGATCACCGGCATCAGCTATGACGGCGGCTACGCGGAGTACACCGTCGTCCGGAGTGAGGCCATCGCGCGCCTGCCCGAAACGCTGACCGCCGTAGAAGCGGGCCCCCTGCTCTGCGCCGGCGTCACGACCTACAACGCCCTTCGCAACGCCGGAATCCGACCCGGCGACACGGTCGCGGTCCAGGGTATCGGCGGTCTGGGCCACCTCGGTATTCAGTACGCCGCGAAGATGGGCTTTCGCACGGTGGCGCTCTCGAGTGGCGCCGACAAAGAGGACCTCGCGCGTGAGCTGGGCGCACACGAGTACATCGACACCGCCAA
>Ga0163144_10030632_pt1 | contig 10284 bp, 8 predicted proteins | sample OliLak19BULKMAT1_FD_123175 | JGI IMG/M metagenome (GOLD analysis project Ga0163144, IMG submission 123175) | Freshwater microbial mat bacterial communities from Lake Vanda, McMurdo Dry Valleys, Antarctica - Oligotrophic Lake LV.19.BULKMAT1 | ecosystem: Environmental > Aquatic > Freshwater > Lake...
AATGGCGGCGAGGTGATCATTCGCGACCGGGAGGGACGGTCCTACGTCTTCCGCGCCAAGGACTCCGGTCCTTCCCTGGGAAAGCAGTTGGCGGACTTGCGCGGCAAACTAAAGACCGGGGTGGCGGTCAAAAGCCTCATGGGATTCGGTCGCAACCGGGGATGAAGCCCATTGCGGATACCGGCCTGCTGGTCGGGTTTCTCGACGCTTCCGACCAATATCATTCCTGGGCTAAAGGATGTTTCGACGAACTGAGTTCTGCCCTCACGACTTGTGAGGCGGTGATTGCCGAAACCGAATACCTGGCGCCGGGTTCGGGACCGCTCCTGATGGAAATGGTGGAGCGGGGCACCCTGCAGGTCATGGCGTTGCTACCCAAGGAAACCAGTCACCTGGCCGCTATGATGAAAAAGTATCCGGACATGCAATTCGCGGACGCCTGTGTGGTCCGTTTGAGCGAGTTGCTGCCCAATGCGGTGGTCTATACCACCGACAAGAAGGATTTCTCGGTCTACCGCCGCCGCAAACCCGAGACGATCACCACAGTGACGCCTTAAAACGCTAACTTTAGACCGTCAAAATCGGAAATGCGTGAAGTCGAGCTCAACGGCAGGTCCTTGCTTGATGTTACAGAGGGAGAAATTCTAGCACTTCCTAGGCGAACGTATCGTGTCGAAGGGAGTGCATCTGGCGGGATGGGCTGCGTAGTCTTCGCGTCGCTGACTGATGATCCGGCCAACGGATTGGTCAGCAACCTGCCTAGGCGTCTTGCGCTTAAAATTCCTAAAACGAAATCGGGAGCATTAAGGAGCGAACTTCAAAAATGGAGCTTACTGTTGCACGAGAACATCCTTCCATTGGAGGAGATATTGTTTTCGTCCCAAGATGGGCCGGTAGCGGCCTCCCGGCGGTACAACGGATCGGTTAGGGATTTGTTGAACAGTACAGCCTTTACAGAAAAGGCAGCGTATGGGGTTGTTCGGTCATGTGCTGAGGCTCTCAGATATGTATTCGAGAAGCATGCGGTTGAGAATACTATCGATCCCATCTTTGTTGCCCATCTTGCGAAATCAGTCGGTGGGAAATAACTGACCTCCCGGTATTTCGTCATTTCAGCGGTAGCCGCGTGGAGACCGCGTTGCCGGCGTGGTCGTAGACGATGATCTCGACCGAGGTGGCGCCGGCGGCCTGGGCCTCGGGGATCTCGGTCGCAAAGATTTCCTCGCGGCCGTCCAAGATGCCGTCGGCCGGATGGATCACTGCGGACTTCAGGCCGTTGTTGAGCGAAAACTCGGCGCCCTCGAGCAGCGACAGGGCATCGCGTCCGGACACGGAGATCCGCAGCAGGCCGTCGACGCGCGTGATAACCGGGGTGGCGAGCACGGGCGGCGTGCGGTCAACGAGCAGGGTGTCGGTCTCGAAAGTGTAGCTCAACCGCTGGGCGGCGGGGCGGGGCGCCTGCTCGCTGACGGCCAGGCGGGTGAAGTAGAGGCCCTCGGCGAGGCCGCCGGTCTCGAACTGGATGAAGTTCTCGGGCGTGTTGACCGCGAGGTCGGTCCAGGTGTCGGCGTTTTCGGGCCGGATGCTGAAGGTGTGCGTGATATTGTCGCTGTCGGGGTCGGTGACGGACCAGTAGACAATCTGCGTGCCGGGCTGGGGCACGACCTGGCTGCCCAGCAGGGCTTCCCGGCGGCGGTCGCTGTCGTCCTTGGTGTCGCGCCCCGGGGCGAGGATCTGGCCGAGGGTGACCGACGCGTTGGGCGCGCGTTCGCCCGCGGGGAGCAGGCCGAGGTTGGGCGAGAAGATCCGGAAGTCGCTGAGCGCGGGGCGGCGGTTTTGTGGCAGGTGGTAGAGCGTGGCTTTGTCGAGCTGGAAGTCCGTTGCGGTGGCCGCGACCCGCAGGCGGAACTTAGCGTAGCGGCCGCGCAGGCCCTCGGCATAAAATGCGCCGTCGCGCACGGTCATCGCCGTCCACGGCGTCCAGCCCTCGAGTTCGTCGCTGCCGAAATTGGTGCGCACCTCGACCTTGAGGTCCTTCGCCGCGACGCCGCGCATCCGCGCGAAGCGCAGGGCGCCGAGCCCGGCCGCAGAGCCGAGGTCGAGGCGCTTGGTCTCAAGCTCGCGCCCCGGGGCGGCGGCGAAGGTCAGCAGCGCGAGGCCAGGCGCGTTGTTGCGGAGCAGCAGGAAGCGGCCGTCGCCGAGCGGGACAATGTCGTTGAGCTGGCTGGAGGCGCTGCCGGCAAAGGTGAGCGAGCGCCGGGTCACGGGATCATAACCGAAGGTGTCACCGAGTTCACCGGCGGTCAGCAGCAGCCAGCCGTTGTGCCGGGCAAGGCGGTAGAGCGCGACGTTGGGCCGGGCGAGCACACTCTCGGGGAAACCGTCGGCGGGAAAACGCACGACGCTGGAGCGGCCGGTGAAGCCGGGCTTTTCCTCGAGGACGGGCGGCTTGTCCTTGTTGTCGGCGGCCTTTGGGTCGAGCGGCCGGTTGATGCGGCTGGTCGACTCGGTGGTGAAGACCAGCGCGGCGTAGAAGCTGCCATCCTCCATGGGCAGGAGGTCCACGACCTCGGCGTCGCGGTTCTCCTGCAGGACGAGCGGCGAGCCGCCCGTCGCGTCGAAGGAGTAGATGTTCCCCTTGGGCGAGGAGCCGGCGAGGACGCTGCCATCGGCGAGGCGCGCAAGCCGGCGGACGTTGCGGTCGCGGATCTCGCCGAAGACAGTGACGCCCTGGTCGGCGAGCAGCTTCTCGTCGCCCGCCTTGCCCTCGATGAGCCCGGCGGCGGCGAGTTTTTTCAGATCGAGCCGGTAGATCTTGCCCGGGTTGCCGGTGGCGGCGAGCACGCTGCCGTCCGGCAGAGGGAGAAAATCGAAGACCGAGTCTGCGGGCAGGGGCACGCGGGTGATCTGCTTGCCATCCTTGAAAAGGTAGAGCGCGCCGGTCGGCGAGGTGCCGATGAGCAGCGCGCCGTCCTTGAGGGGCAGCAGCGAGATGGCTTGGGACTCGGCAACGTCGGCCACCTCGCGCACGGTGTAGGTGCTGTCCTCGGGCTTGAAGGCGACCTCCTGCACCTTGCCGTCGGGGCCCGTGCCGACGAGGAACTTGTCCGGGCCCGCGGGCTTCATCACCCAGAGGATGTCGCCGATTTTCGGCCCGGTTAGGTCGGTGAAGACCGGGCCGGGGAGGATGCGGCCGTCGGAGCGGGTCGCGAGGCCCTTGAGGTTGCGGCTGGCGACGTCGCGGCCGAAATCAACCTCGAGCTGCTTGGTGAGCGGATCGGCGGTGGCGTTGATTACCCAAAGCGCACAGAGCGCAAAAGAGGAGGCTGGGCGGAGGGACATGGAATATTGGTAAGGAAAGTGGGAGGGGCTTAATGCCCCGACTGATTGGGTTCGCTGGCCTATTGTCGGGGCATAAAGCCCCTCCCACTAAATACACCGGACATGATCAATCCGTGATGACCAGCGGCCGGCGGACCATGATGTTGAAGAGGCGGCCGGGCAGCACGCGTTGCTCCCACAGCGGCGTGAAGGCGTCGCGGCGCTGGAAGCGCGCCTCGTCGGCGCTGCGGGCGATGCGCTCGAGCGAGCCGGGCATGTCGGTCGTGGTGGCGCGCTGGTCGGTCATGAGGCGGGCCTTCTCGACCACGGCGAGGTAGAGGCCGTCGGTCTCGCGGAACTCGCGCAGGGCGGAGATGTATTCCTCGAAGTTGCGGAGCTGGGCGATCGGCACGGAGTGGGCCCGGCCGGTCAGCTCGTCGAGCGCGGGGCCGGTGGTGAGGATGACCTCAAGGTCTTTGCCAGCCCAGTTTGCCGGGATGTCGAGGCTGACGCGCTCGCTCTCGGCGTCGCGCTGGAAGGCGCGCCAGCCCACAGTGAGGTCGACGCGCTCGCCGGGGGCGGCGGTGGTGCGTGACACCAGCATCTGCTCGATGGAGCCGGAGGGCGTCTCGGGCGTGTCCTCGATGCTGAAGCGGATACGGTCGGGAAACACGCGCTGGTAGGGGTTGAAGAGCCAGAGCGAGAGGTTGCCGACGAACTCGGTCAGGCCCTGCCGGAATCCCTGCGGGCCGGGATAAAGCTGGCTCATCTCGACCGGCGCCGTGCCGGGAAAGTTCACGGTGGTCGTGGCCTTGAAACCGCGGGACAGGCCCGACTCGTTCGAGCCCATGACCGCCTGGGCCAGGCCGGTGGCGGCGATGGCGGGCAGGAGCTGCTCATGGCGGACGACCTCGAAATGGAGCGCCTTGCGGTTGCTGCGGGTGGGGAAGACGACGTCGACGGCGACCATTGGGGCCTTCCGGCCGAGTTCCCCGTAGATCCCGGAGAGGCGATCCTGGCTGAACGACCCGATGATGCCGCCCGTGTTGGCGACCTTGATGGAGTTCAGCTGGCTCGGGAGGATGGTGACGACCTCGGCGGACGCCATCGGCAGCTCGGTGGCGCCGAGCGAGAGCATCGGGTGGCCGAAGGCGAGGATGCGGTTGCCGTCGACGTGCGAGACGGTGCCGGTGCCGGCGAGGCTGATGTCACCCGTGGCCAGTGCGACGGCGACGACGCCACCCGGGCGGAGGGCGGTCGGGACGGCCGCGGCCTGGTCGGAAGCGCTGTCGCTGCCACCGAGGCCGGTGACGGAAAGACCGAGGGCGGCAAATTGCGGCTCGAGCATCGCAGCCACGTCAGGCGAGAGTCCGCCGAGCGAGAAGGCCGGGGTCATCGGACTGAAACCCGAACCCAAACCGTCGGCGCTGCGGGTGCCCTGGCGCTCGCCCTTGACGGGGATCGGCAGCGGCGTGAGGCCGTCCCTGCCCGGGGGCAGCGCGCTGATCTCCAGCATATCGCTGATCGGGGTGAAGCCGGCGTAGCGGACGGTCTCGAAGCGCTGGATCTGGTAGGAGAGGACGCCGGCGAGTTTGCCGTCGATGTAGAGCGGGCTGCCGCTCATGCCGGCGACGGCGCCCATGCCCTGGACGCGCGGGTCGGTGAGTTCGCAGAGGATCATGCTCTTGCCCGGGCCGAGGGCGTTGCGGAGGATGCCCGTGACCTGCACGGCGAACGGCTCGGGGTCGCGGCCCTTGAAGACGGTCCAGACCTCGCCCTTCATGCCCGGATGCAACTCGACCAGTGGGAGGACCGGGGCGTCCGCCGGCTGGGCAGGCAGGAGCAGGGCGTAGCAAGCGAGGAGAGCGAGGAGAGCGAGGAAACGAAGGGAATACATGTGCAGCTAGACGACGGCCCGACCGACCGGTTTCTTAGAGCGACCTAATGCTCTTAGTGATAACTTCGCAAGCACGGTCAACGGCCGCACCTTCGTGGGCGGTGCTCAGAAACCAGGATTCGTAGGCGCTAGGCGGCAGATAAACGCCGCCCTCGAGGCAGGCGTGGAAAAACCGGCCAAAGAGCTTGGCGTCGGAGGCGAGGGCGGTGGGCATGTCACGCACGGGCGTCGGGGTGAAGAAAAGGCTGAACATCGAGCCGGCCTGCGGTGCCTGGAGCGGAAGACCCTTGGTCTGGGCGGCGGCCAAGGCGGCGGTGCAGACCTGCCGGCCGAGGGCGTCGAGCCGGGCGTAGGGGTTCAGTTCCTCGAGCAGCTGGAGCGAGGCGATGCCGGCGGCCATGGCGAGGGGGTTGCCGCTGAGCGTGCCGGCCTGATAGACCGGGCCGAGCGGGGCGAGGTAGTCCATGATTTCGGCCCGGCCGCCGAACGCGCCGACGGGCAGGCCGCCGCCGATGATTTTGCCGAGGCAGGTCAGGTCGGGGACGCAACCGAGCTGAGAGTTGAGAGCTGAGAGCTGAGAGCCGGAAACGCCGGCCGTAGCGGCAGCCAGTTCGTCGGCGATAATACCTTGAACGCCTGCCCGGTGGAGGCGGAAGCCGGTCATGACCTCATCGAAGATGAGAAGTGCACCATGGGCGGTGCAGGCTTGGCGAACGGCCTGCAGGTAGCCGGCGTCGGGCTTGATGAAGCCGAAGTTGCCGATGTAAGGCTCGAGGATGACGCAGGCGATCTGGCCGGGGTTGGCGGCGAAGGCGGCATTGAGTGCGGCGGGATCGTTATAGGGCAGGACGACGGTCTCGCGCGCGAAGGCTGCGGGCACTCCGGCGCTGTCCGGGTTTCCGTGGGTGAGTGCACCCGAACCGGCCGCCACGAGCAGGGAGTCGCTGTGGCCATGGTAGCAGCCGGCGAACTTGATGATCTTGTCGCGCTTGGTGAATCCGCGGGCCAGGCGGATGGCGGACATCGTCGCCTCGGTACCGCTGTTGCACATACGGACCTTCTGGATGGACGGGAAAAACTTCACAATCAGCTCGGCCATCTGCACCTCGTAGGGGTTCGGCGTGCCGAAAGACGTCCCGTGCTCGAGCGCGGCGGCGATGGCCGCCTTGATGCGCGGGTGGTTGTGCCCATGGATCGCCGGGCCCCAGGTACAGACAAAATCAATCAGCTCCTTGCCGTCGGCGGTGGTGAGCATGGCGCCTTTGGCCGACTGGGTGAAGAACGGCGTGCCGCCGACGGAGCGAAACGCCCGGACGGGGGAGTTCACGCCACCGGGGATAAGCTGGAGGGCGCGGGCGAAGAGTTTTTCGGAAGAGGAAGGCATTTTTTTTAACCACTAATACTCACTAATAGGGCACTAATTAAAGAACCAGGCGCGGCCATTCGAGTTTGGGGAATGAACCAAAATTGACGAGATAGCCGACACGTTTCCCGGTCGCATGAAGATAATTGATGAGCTGGGCTTCGTGCTCAGGGACCAAGGCTTTGACAGACTTCAATTCGACAACAATCTCCCCGATCACGATCGGGTCGGCTTCATATTGCTTCTTCAGACGATGAGCTTTGTAGAAGAGCGGAAGCTTGAGCTTCGAAACATACGAAATGCCTCGGTCAGTCAGCGCAAGTTCAAGGCTCGCGTGATACACTTCCTCAAGGAATCCATTGCCCATCTCGTGATAGACTTCAAAAACAGCGGCCATGAAATCATAGCCCTCCGATTGTAACAGTCCGGTCGCAGTTGTCATTAATCGTCTCCATTATTGGCCATTAGTGTGAATTAGTGGTGACCAAAATCAGCTCACGTATTTCTGCACGATCGGGATGCGGCGGCCGACACCGAAGGCGAGAGGGGTGATTTTCAGGCCGGGGGCGGCCTGCTTGCGCTTGTATTCGTTGAGGTCGACCTTGCGGACGATGTCGTTGACCACGGTCTGATCGAAACCCTGGGCGACGAGGTCGGCGCGCGACAGGCCTTGTTCGACGTAGCCCTTTAGTATGGCGTCGAGCGTCTCGTAGGGCGGCAGGCTGTCCTGGTCGGTCTGGTCGGGGCGCAGCTCGGCGCTAGGCGCCTTGTCGATGCTGGAAGCGGGAATGATTTCCTTGGTGCGGTTGATCCAGCGGGAGAGGGCGTAGACCTGCATCTTGAAGACGTCGCTGATGACCGCGAGCCCGCCGCACATGTCGCCGTAGAGCGTGCAGTAACCGACCGCCAGCTCGCTCTTGTTGCCGGTGGTGAGAAGCAGGGCGCCGAATTTGTTGGAGATGGCCATCAGCAGCAGTCCGCGGGCGCGGGCCTGGATGTTTTCCTCGGCGATGTCACGCGGCCGGCCGGCGAAGATCGGCGCGAGCGTCTGCTCGGCCGCCCCCACGGTGTCGGCGATTGAAATGGTGTGAAACTCGATGCCGAGGTTTGCCGCGAGGATGCGGGCGTCGTCCTTCGAGTGCTGGCTGGAAATGACCGAGGGAAGGCTGACGCCGATGACGTTTTTCGGGCCGAGGGCCTCAGCGGCGATGACCGCAGTGAGAGCGGAGTCGATGCCGCCGGAGAGGCCAAGCAGGGCCTTCTTGAAACCGGTCTTCTGGGCGTAATCACGGACGCCGAGCACGAGGGCGTCGTAAATGTCGGCCAGGTCGGGTTGCTCGAAGGTGGGGGCAATGAGCGGGGAGCCCGGAGCGGGGAGCGGGGAGCCGGAAAGATCAATCACCTGCAGCTGCTCGCGGAAAGCGGCGAGGCCACCGATGACCTTGCCCTGAGCGTCGCAGACCACGCTGCGTCCGTCGAAGAGGAGCTCGTCGTTGCCGCCGATGGCGTTGACGTAGGCGACCGGGCAACCGAGCTGGCGGGCAGTATCGGCCACGAGCTTGTGGCGGACGTCGCCCTTCCCGTGGTGCCACGGGCTGGCGGAGAGGTTGACCATCACGTCGCAGCGCTGGGCGGCGAGTTGGCGGACAGGCTCGACGCCGTTGTAGAGGCGGCGGGTCGAGATCATGGCGTGCGTCCAGATATCCTCGCAGATCGTGATGCCGATGCGCCGGCCGCCGAACTCGACCACGATGGGGGCGGCGGCCGGCTCGAAATAGCGGTCCTCGTCGAACACATCGTAGGTCGGCAGGAGGCACTTGCGCGCCGAGGTGAGGATTTTGCCCTGATGACAAAACGCGGCGGAGTTGAAGGCGGAGCGGCCGGCGCCGGTGGTGTTCGCCTCGGTGTAACCGATCAGGGCGGGCACGGCTCCGATCTTGGTGGCGAGCTCGCGGGTGGCCTTTTCGGCATCGGCCACGAAGTGTTTCTTGAACAGCAGGTCGCGCGGCGGGTAGCCCGAGACGACGAGTTCGGGATAGATCACCAATTCGGCGCCTTGGGCGACGAGGACCTGGTAGGCCTCAAGGATGCGGCGGGAGTTGCCGGCGAGGTCGCCGACGATGGTGTTGATCTGGGCCAGGCCGATGCGCATGGGAAGGGGGCACAACTTGAGGGCAAAGCGCTGGACTGCAACCTCAAGCCGTGGATTTGTAGGGCGGGATCTCCGCATCCCGCCTCGAACGTAATATCGTATTCGCGGGCAGGCGGGATACGGAGATCCCGCCCTACAGAATCCGCTAGCTCCCTTCAGGAAATCCCGCCTACTGTGCCGCCCGTGCCAACCGCCGCTCCCTCCCGCCTGATCCTTGCCTCCGCCTCACCCCGGCGGAAGGAGCTGCTGGCTTCGCTCGGTTTCGCGTTCGAGATCATCCCGGCCGAGGTCGTCGAGCATGAGGCGCCGGACGCCGATCCGCGTGAGATGGTGAAGCACAACGCCGCGCTCAAGGCCGACTGGGTGTCCGCGCGGCACCCGGACGCTACCGTCATCGGGGCCGACACGACGGTCTTCATCGACCGCACCGTGCTGAACAAGCCCCGGGATGCTGCCGACGCGCGGGCCATGTTGCGGATGCTGAGCGGCCGGACCCACACCGTGTTCACCGGGCTGGCCATCCGCCGGCAGTGCGACGGCCTCAAGCTCGACCAAGGCGTGGCCAGCGAGGTGACCATGAAGGCCTACGACGAGGCCGCCATCGAGCTCTACCTGGGCCGCGTGCACACCCTCGACAAGGCCGGCGGCTACGCCATCCAGGAGCAGAGCGAGCTCATTGTGGCCGGTTTTACGGGGTCGCTGACAAATATTGTGGGCCTGCCGGTGGAAGAAATGAAACAACTTTTGACTAGGGCGGGTCTGACCCGTTGATTTCAACCCTGTGACGACCCGGTCCGCCCAGCTCAATCCACCGCCCAGCGTGCCTGAAAAGGACAGCGCGGACTATTCCATTGCCATCGGGCTCGCGTGCACGGTGCTGTTCCACCTCCTGGTGGTGTGGCTGTCGCCCCGGTTCGCATTCGAGAAATTCTCCGGCAGCCACAGCGGCATCTCGGTCACGAGCGCCAACAAGGGCAAGACCTTCGACTTCGAACTCGCCCAGCCGGCCGTGGCCGCGAAGGAGAAAGATCCCTTCCGTTTCGTCGAGACCAACACCGCCGCACCGGAGAACATCCCCGACAAGACGACCAACTTCAGCAACCGCAACCAACAGTCCGCCCAGGAGGTCGCGGCGCTGGAAAAGGACTCCGAAAACCGGCCGACCGTAAAGGGGCAGGACGAGATCAAGAACGACATGGCCATCGTCTCCGGCGACATGGCACCGCCACAGCTGCCCAACGTCACGACCCCGGAGAAAACCCAGGAGGACGCGCAGGAACGCGCCGAGCAGAAGGCGCGCGCCGAGCAGGTGCCGTTGTCCGGTTTCGAAAAGACCGCGGGTCTCTCCGAGGACGGCATCGCCACCAACATCGCCAAGTCCAAAAACCCGACGAACCAAGCCGAGCAGGCGCTGGAGGGCGCTCCGGATGCGAAGGACCCGACCGGCGGGCTGGTGAACGTGGCGCAGACCCAGCATGCCCTGCCCAAGGAGCGCCCGCGCCTGTCCTCGGTGTCGCTGAACCGCAGCACCATCCTGTCCAACCGCCCGAC
>Ga0163144_10030634_pt1 | contig 10284 bp, 7 predicted proteins | sample OliLak19BULKMAT1_FD_123175 | JGI IMG/M metagenome (GOLD analysis project Ga0163144, IMG submission 123175) | Freshwater microbial mat bacterial communities from Lake Vanda, McMurdo Dry Valleys, Antarctica - Oligotrophic Lake LV.19.BULKMAT1 | ecosystem: Environmental > Aquatic > Freshwater > Lake...
AACATCGCCAACCGGGTCGCTGCGTTTCCGGGGGAGGGAACCAGCAGCAGCGGCCCGGCCGCGAATCCAGAGGCTGTCGTCAGTCATCACCATTTGCAGGTACGCGGAACCAGGCTGCGTACAGCGCCGGCAGGAACAGGATGGTCAGGCCAGTGGCAACAATCAGGCCACCCATGATCGACACCGCCATCGGCCCGAAGAACACGCTTCTCGACAGCGGGATCATGGCCAGCACGGCGGCCAGCGCGGTCAGCACGATCGGGCGGAAACGGCGCACGGTGGCATCGATGATCGCCTGGTAAGGCGTGTGGCCGGCGGCGATGTCCTGGTCGATCTGGTCAACCAGGATCACCGAGTTGCGCATGATCATGCCCGACAGCGCGATGGTGCCGAGCATGGCCACGAAGCCGAACGGCACCTGAAAGATCAGCAGGAACGCGGTGACGCCGATCAGGCCCAACGGCGCGGTCAGCCAGACCATCAGCATGCGCCGGAAGCTGCGCAACTGGATCATCAGCAGGGTGGTCACCACCAGCACGAACAGCGGCACGCCGGCGGCGACCGACTTCGAGCCGCGATCGGAATCCTCCACCGTACCGCCAGTTTCCAGCAAGTAGCCGGGCGGCAGCTTGGCGCGGATGTCCCCCAGCGTCGGCAGGATCTGCGCGGTCACCGACGGTGGCGTGATGTCGCCGTAGATGTCGGCGCGCACGTTGATGCTGGGCAGGCGGTTGCGGTGCCAGATGATGCCGTCCTCAAAGCCGTATTCGAGCGTGGCGATCTGCGACAGCGGCACGCTGCGGCCATTCTCGGTCGGTACCGCCAGTGAGCTGAACAGGGCCAAGCTGGCGCGCTCTTCATCGGGCCCGCGCAGAAGGATCTCGATCAACTCGTTGCCCTCGCGGAAAGTGCTGACCGTAGTGCCGGACAGCGAACCGCGCAGGAATAGCGCCAGCTGCGCCGAACTCACGCCCAGCGCGCGCGCGCGCTCCTGATCGATGTTCAGACGAACCACCTTGCTCGGCTCGTCCCAGTCCAGGTTGACGTTGTCGACGTTAGGATTGGCGCGCACTTTCGCCGCCACTTCGCGGGCGATGCGGCGCACGTCGTCGATATGCTCGCCGGACACGCGGAACTGGATCGGGAAGCCGACCGGCGGGCCGTTTTCCAGTCGCAGGACGCGGCCCTGGATGTCAGGGAAATCGCGCGCCAGCACCTCGATCACCCAGGCCCGAATGCTCTCGCGGGTCTTGACGTCCGGCGTCAGCAGCACGAACTGGGCAAAGTTGGTCTGCGGCAATTTCTGGTCATAGGGGAGGTAAAAACGCGGCGAGCCGGTACCGACGTAGGCGACATAATTAACGATGTCCTCGCGCTTTTTCAGCGCCGCCTCGAAGCGCTGGGTGACGGCATTGGTGGCGGTCAGCGATGCGCCTTCGGCCAGTTCAAGATCCACCACCAGCTCGAGCCTGGTCGACGACGGGAAGAACTGCTGCGGCACGAAGCGGAACATGAATACCGACAGGGCCAGCGCGAACACGGTGGCGACGATCACCAGCATCCGGTAGCGCACGCACCAGGCGATCCAGACGCGCAGGCGCCGGTAGAAGCGGGTGTTGTACGGGTCGTGCTTTTGCCCGGCAACGTGGCTATTGCCGTCGGCTGCGACCAGTTCGGCCAGCCAGTTCGGCAGCACGGCGGTGATACGGCTGCGCAGTGGCGATGCGCGGCCCTTGAGCCGCTCGCGCGCCAATTGCCCGGCATCAGGCAGAAAGCGATCACCGAGATAGGGAATGAACACCACCGCCGCGATCCAGCTCAACAGCAGCGCAATCGTGACCACTTGGAAAATCGAGCGCGTGTATTCACCGGTGCCCGACTGCGCGGTGGCGATCGGCAGGAAACCGGCGGCGGTGATCAGCGTTCCCGTCAGCATCGGGAAGGCGGTACTGGTGTAGGCAAAGCTGGCCGCACTGAGGCGGTCAAACCCCTGCTCCATTTTCACCGCCATCATCTCGACCGCGATGATGGCGTCATCCACCAAAAGTCCCAACGCGAGGATCAAGGCGCCCAGTGAAATCTTGTGCAGGCCGATATCGAAGTAATACATCGCCGCGAAGGTCATCGCCAGCACCAGCGGGATCGAGAGTGCGACCACGAGGCCCGGGCGCTTTCCCAGTGACAAAAAGCTCACCAGCAGCACGATCACCACCGCCTCGGTCAGCGCCCGGATGAATTCGGTGACCGAGTCGCGCACGGCCGTAGGCTGGTCCGAGACCTTGCGCAGGCTCATGCCCACCGGCAGGGTTTTCTGCAGTCGCGCGAACTCCGTCTCGAGATTGTCGCCCAACGTGATGATGTCGCCGCCGGGCTTCATCGACACCGCGATGCCGATAGCGTTGTCGCCCATGAAACGCATGCGCGGCGCGGCAGGATCGGAGAACCCGCGCTCGATGTTGGCGACATCGCCCAACGCGAACGTTCGACCACCGGCACGGACCGGGAAATTACGGATTTCATCGACCGTCTTGAAGCCACCGCTCACGCGCAACTGCACGCGGTCGCTGCCGGTTTCGAAGAAGCTGGTCGGGGTGACGGCGTTCTGCGAATCGATGGCTTTCTGCACCGCTTCCATCGGAATTCCCAATGTCGCCAGCTTGGTGTTGGACAGTTCGATCCATATCTTTTCTTCCTGCAGGCCGAGCAAGTCGACCTTGGCGACATCAGAAACGCGGTGCAGGTCGAGTTCGATGCGTTCGGCGTAGTCCTTCATCGTCGCGTAGTCGAAACCGTCGCCGCTGAGCGCGTAGATATTGCCGAACGTATCGCCGAATTCATCGTTGAAAAACGGCCCGGCCACGCCCTGTGGGAAGGTATGGCGGATGTCGCCGACCTTCTTGCGCACCTGGTACCAGAGCGCGGGAATATCGCGCGAATGCAGGGCATCGCGCGCCATGTACATCACCATCGATTCGCCGGGTCGCGAGTACGAGCGGATGAACTCGTATTCGCCGGTTTCCATCAGCTTCTTTTCGATGCGATCGGTGACCTGCTGGCCAACCTCGGTGGCGGTTGCGCCCGGCCAGAACGTCCGCACCACCATGATCTTGAAGGTGAATGGCGGGTCTTCCGACTGGCCCAGGCGCTGGTAGCTCAGGAAGCCGATCAGCGCCAGCACGATCATCGTGTAGCGCACCAAGGTTTTGTTCTGCAGAGCCCAAGCCGAAAGGTTGAAGTTCGACATGGCCGGCTCAGCCCTTCACAGCGGGTTTGCCGGCAAGGTTCACCGGGCGGTTGCTGCTGTCGATGGGCAGGACCTGCTCGCCTTCCAGCAGCAGATGCACGCCGGCCGCGACTACCCAGTCATCGGCGTTGAGGCCACCAAGCACCGGCACGCCGTGTTCGGTATACGGGCCCACCTTGATCGGCTTCAAACGCACTTTCGACGTCGCCGGATCAACCACCCAAACGGCAGGCTGGCCGTCGTGCTGGTACAGGGCCGACAAAGGCAGGCTAATGCCAACGCTGGTCGTCGACGGGGCGTAGACGCGGGCGCTCTGACCGAGATCCACGCTGGCATCGGCCGGCACCGCAAAACTGATGCGGGCGGCATAGGTACGAGTCAGCGCATCGGCCGACGGCGCAATTTCGCGCAACTTGCCGGGGAACCGACGGCCCTGCGCTGTCCACAGCTCGACCAGCAATTCGCGGCCGACCTTGAACTGGTCGACGTTCTGTTCGGGAATGCTGATGCTTACCTCGCGCTCGCCGTCAATTGCCAGCACGAATACGGCCTGGCCTGCCGCCACCACCTGCCCGGCTTCGGCCAAGCGTTGTGCGATGACGCCTGAATGCGGCGCCCGAAGCACGGCATAACCAGCCTGATTGCCGTACACCGAGGCCTGCGCACGCGCGCCGCTGACCTTGGCTTCCGCCGCACGGTAGGAGGCCAACCGGGTGTCGTACAGCGACTTGCTGACCAGTTGCCGATCGGCCAGGTTCTTGTAGCGATCGAGTTCGGCCTTGGCCAGGGCCTGGTCGGCCTGCGCCTGCACGAGTTGAGAGCGAAAAGCCTCGGACTGCAGCTTGAGATCGGAAGCATCCAACTCGGCCAAAGGCTGCCCGGCCTTGACCCGGGCACCGGCATCGACCAGTCGACGAGCAATCTTGCCGGCGACCCGGAACGCCAACTGCGGCTCCTCGCGGGCGCGTACGTCACCGGAATACACCTCCACCGCCACCTGCGCAGCGCCGGGCTGGATCACCATGGCCGGTCGCGGCGGTTCGGCGGCCTTCTCGCCTGCGCAGCCCGCCAGCAGCAAAAGGACGGCAATCGCCGCGGAACCGGTCAAGGGACGGAAGCTGTACATGAGGCCTGCCTGAATATTGAACTGATGGGTACACTATCATTATCGAACCGGATAGTTCAATAATGGCCGCATGAATTTTTTGCCCGCCCGACCAAATGCGCCCGGACGCCCGAAAGACCCGGAAAAACGCACCGCCATCCTTGAGGCGGCGATGCAGTTGTTTCCGACCCGCGGCTACGACGGGGTCAGCATGGACGCCATCGCCCAGGCCGCCGGCGTCTCCAAATTGACCGTGTACAGCCATTTCGAGGACAAGGAGGCGCTGTTTTCCGCCGCCGTCACCGAATGCTGCGAGCAGCTGCTGCCGCACCGCACGTTCGAACTCGAACCGGGCCTCCCGGTGGCTGAAGCCTTGGGCGCCATTGCGCGCGGCTTTCTGGATCTTGTTCTGGACGATCGCGCCATTACCCTGCATCGGGTGATGGTGTCGCAGGCCGGGCAGAACCCGCGCCTGACCGAAATTTTCTTCAGCGCCGGGCCGCGCCGGACCCTGCTGGAAATGGAGACCTTCCTGCAGATGACGCACGCCAGCGGCGCACTTGATGTGCCTAATCCTGTGCATGCCGCCGAACATTTTTTCTGCCTGCTCAAGGGGCTGCGGCACATGCGCATCCTGGTCGGCCTCAGCCCGGTGCCCAACGCTGCCGAGCGCGAGAGCCACGCACGCGAAGTCGTCGGCCTGTTTCTGCGCGCGTATGCGCCGCGTTGACGTCGCGACCATCACCATGCCAACCCGGATACTGCGCATGACCGCAGTCCCGGTGACTAATGGCACTGAATCGGCAGCCGCCCGGCAGGCGATCCTGTGGTCATGCCGCGCTGACGCCGATACCGCTGCAGGCTTACAATTCACGCCCCCTGCCTATGCCGGAATTGCTGGAAATGTCGATGAATCTTGAACACGCCCGTTTCGCGATGATCGAACAACAGGTACGCCCCTGGGACGTGCTCGATACTCGCGTACTGGAGGCGATGACCGCCCTGCGCCGCGAGGATTTTGTCGCACCCGAACATCGCCAACTGGCATTCGCCGACCTCCCGCTGCCCCTGGCGCACGGGGAGTTCATGATGAAGCCCGTGCTCGAAGGCCGCATGCTGCAGGCGCTCGCCCTCGATCCCTGCGACGAAGTGCTGGAAATCGGCACCGGCAGCGGCTTCATCACCGCCTGCCTGGCGCGGCTGGCGCGCGAGGTCGTCAGCATCGATCGCCACGCCGATTTCATCGCCAGCGCCGGTGATCGCCTCAGCCGCGCCGGCATCAGCAACGTCCGTCTGGAGACTGCCGATGCACTGAACTGGCAGCCGAACCGCCTGTTCGACGCGATCGCCGTGACCGCCGCCGTGGCCAAGGTTCCAGACCAGTTCACCGCTTGGCTCAAGCCGGGCGGACGTTTGTTCATCATCCGCGGGCTCTCGCCTGTACAGGAAGCCGTCTGCCTCAGCCGTCGCGGCGAACGCCTGCACGTCGAAAGCCTGCTGGAAACGGATGTCCCCTATCTGCACGGCGCCGCCCCGGTGGCGCAGTTCACGCTTTGAATCAACAGTCCACTTACTGAATTTTCCTGGAGACACCATGCGCCTGCGCCTTCATCCCCTCGCCATTGCCTTGACGCTGGCTGTCCTGTCGAATCAGGCCGGTGCTGCCGACCTCATGCAGGCCTATGAACTGGCGCGGCAGAACGATCCACAGTTTGCGGCCTCCGAATCGCAGCGGGACGCAACTGGCGAGAACGTCGTGCAGTCGCGCGCCGCGTTGTTGCCACAGGTGTCGGGCGACATCAGCTACAGCAGGTCCGAAAGTGACAGCAACGGCTCGCAGGCCTTTGGATCGGTCGTCCAAGGGGCATCGATCAGCGCGCGTGAATCGAGCACTGACAGTTACGGCTTCAGCGTTCGCCAGAGCATCTACGACCACAGCAACTACACGCGCCTCGGCGCCAGCAAAGCGCGCACGCGCCAAGCCAATGCCGAAGTCGATGCCGCAGCCGATTCGCTGATCATTCGCGTTGCCGACGCCTACTTCAACGTGCTTACTGCCATCGAGACGCTGGCGTCCTCGCGTGCCGAGGAACGTTCGGTGAAGCGCCAGCTCGACCAGGCCGACAAACGCCTTGAAGTGGGCTTGGCACCGATCACCGACGTGCACGAGGCCCGCGCCCGCTATGACAGCGCCCGCGCCAACGCCATCGCCGCCGCCGCTGCACTTGATGATGCCCACGAAGCCCTCTCCGAAATCACCGGCCAACCACTGCTGGGCCTCAAGGGACTTTCCAGCGACTATCGCCCACAAAACAGCGACAGCCGCACGGCCGAAGATTGGTTGAAGATGGCCCTGGACGCCAACCCAAGCCTGCGTGCCCGCCAAGAAGCGTTGGCTGCAGCCGAGAAAGACGTCGAGACTGCGCGTGCTGGGCACTATCCGACGCTTGGTGCCAGCTACAACTGGAGTGACAGCAGCACCAGCGGCAGCAATCGGGTATTCCAACCGCTTCCCACCAGCACCACAGCCTTCAACAGTGGCGGCGACGGCGGCACATTTGGAGTCACGCTTTCGATACCGATTTTCAGCGGTTTCGCCACCCAGTCGCGCCTGAGGCAAGCCATTTCCCAGCGAGACGTGGTGGCCGATCAGTTGGAGCAGCAGAAACGCGCCCTGACCCGCCAGACCCGCGGCGCTTTCCGCGCCCTGCAATCGGGCGCAGCCGAAGTGGAAGCACGCCGCTTGGCCGTGGTCTCCGCCAAAGCCGCGTATGAAGCCGGCGAAGCCGGCCTTGAAGTCGGCACCCGCACCATCGTCGACGTACTCATTGCCCAGCAGTCGTTGTTTCTGGCCGAGCGCGAGTACGCCCGCGCCCGCCACGCGTTCCTGGTCAACACGCTGCGCCTGAAACAGGCCGCCGGGTCGCTGGACGTGAACGACGTGCAGGAAGTGAACCGCGTGCTGGTGGCCAATGCCGCTGACGCGCTTGAGCGCACCGACGGCAACTGACAGGCGTTCGATTCAACCGGCCCGGCGCAGCATCGCGTCGGGCAACAGCGCCTTGACCAAGCTTGTCGTCTTGGCCAGCGCGCCCCGCTCGCTGGCGATGCATTCGCGGCCGTTCTCACCCAATTGCCGCGCCAGCGCTGGGTTGCCCAGCCACTCGCTCAGCACCGCCTGCAGTCCTTCTGCATCCAACACTTGTCGCACGGCCCCGGCCTTGGCCAGCAGCGCGGCGATATCGACGAAATTGAAGGTATGCGGCCCGATGATCATCGGCAAGCCCAAGGCCGCAGGTTCAAGCAAGTTGTGGCCACCCACCGGCTGCAGGCTGCCGCCGACGAAGGCCACGTCGGAAGCTGCATAGAACGCCATCAACTCGCCCAGCGTATCGATGACGAAGACCTCGGTGTCGTCATCGGGCAGGCCATCTTCGCGCCGCGTGCGCCGGCGAAAACCTTGGCGCTCGGCCGCACTGGCCACGGCCGAAAACCGTTCGGGATGCCGGGGCGCCCATAGCAGCAGCGTCCCGGGCACGACTTCAAGCAAGGCACGATGCGCGGCCAATACCGCCGCCTCCTCGTCCTCGTGCGTGCTCGCGGCAATCCACACCGGCCGTCGACCCCATTGCCCTCGCCAACGCTGCGCCTGCGCCGTGATGCCTTCGGGTACAGCCTGGTCGAACTTGAGGTTGCCAGTGACATGCACGGCCTGCGGATCAGCACCCAGGCGCAGGTAACGATCGGCATCAGCGCGCGACTGTGCGGCAATGGCGCCGACGCGCCTGAGCGCGCTGCGCAGAAGCGGCGCAATGAGCCGGTAACCACGCAGGGAACGCTCCGACAACCGGGCGTTGGCGATCAGCACCGGGATGGCGCGCCGGTGCAATTCGGCATAGAGGTTGGGCCAGATTTCAGTCTCCATGACGATGGCGATGCGTGGACGGAACTGGTCCAGGAAATTGCGCACCGCGCCCGGCAAGTCATAGGGCAGGTAGGCATGGCGAACGCTGTCGCCCCAGAGCGCGCGAGCGCGCGCCGACCCCGTCGGCGTGGTGGTGGTGATCAACCACCGTTGTCCCGGATAGGTGCTTTGCAACGCTGCCAGCAGCGGCACCGCAGCATTCACCTCGCCCACCGAGACCGCATGAAGCCACAGGCAATCCTCGTGGCCGGGATTGCGGTAGAAAGCAAAACGCTCGCTCCATCGGTCGAAATACTCACGCTGACGCAGCCCGCGCCAGATCAGGTGGTACAGGGACAACGGCAGCGCCAGTCGCAGTACCCCGGAATAAATGGCGCGCAGTGCACGCTGGCGAATGGTCTCGGGCATCGGCGCAGGATAGCCGAGGCCGTTAGACTCCGTACGTGTCCGCCACCGACTTGCCACCGCCGCTGCTTGCTCCCCGACACTGGCCGTCATGGCTGGCCATCGCCTTCGGCTGGACGCTGGCGCGCTGGCCATGGTGGCTGGTTCGACACGCTGGCCCGTTGCTCGGCGGCTTGATGCGCCTGCTGATGATCAAGCGCCGCGGCGTTGCGCGGCGCAACCTCGCGCTTTGTTTTCCCGAACTGCCGCCGGCACAGCGCGAAGCCATGCTCAGGTCCAGCTTCGCGTCGCTGGGCATTTCCGTATTCGAATTCCTGCGCGCCTGGTGGGGTCGGCTTGCGCCGCCCGAGCATCGCTTCACGATCATCGGCCTTGAACACCTGCAGGCCGCGCAACAGGGCGGACGCGGCACCATGTTGGTATCAGCGCACTTCACCACGCTGGAGATCTGCGTTCGCATGCTTTGCAGCGAGGTGAAACTCGCCGGCATGTATCGCCCGCATGATTCCGCAGCGCTGGAGTGGGCGGTGAAACACGCAAGGCTGCAGTACACCGAAGCCATGTATGCGCGCGACGAACTGCGGCCGGCCCTGCGCCACCTCAAGAACGGCGGCGTGCTCTGGTTTGCCCCGGATCAGGAAACGCGGCGAGGCGATAGCGTGTTCGTGCCCTTTTTCGGCCAACCAGCCTGGAGCCTGACCTCGACCCACCAATTGGCAAGGCTGACCGGTGCCGCCGTGCTGCCGCTGTTCCACCAGCGACTCGACGACGGCAGCTACCGGATCGAAATCCTTCCCGCGCTGGAAAATTTTCCGGGCAGCGACGCCACCGTCGATACGGCGCGGGTGATGGCGATGATTGAATCACTCATCCGTCGCGCGCCCACCCAGTACCTGTGGCTGCACGACCGGTTCAAGCGACAGCCCGCCACAGGCAGTGACGTTGCCGGCTGAAGCCCGTCACGATCAGTCATCAGGCACGCGCCGCGTCGCATGTGTCTTTAGTCGCCTCACTTGCTGACGTTGACAGTCCGGTTGCATCGTTACACCGGCACTCAGTAAAAACCGGGTTCGCCTGCTGGCCGCGTCTTGAAGCGCCGGTGCAGCCACAGGTATTGCTCGGGCGCTGCGGCAACCCATGCTTCGAGTGATCGCATGTGGCTGGCGACAACGGCAGCATCGTCCCCGGCGTCACTCCCGGGCCAAGGTGGATCGATGCGCAGCAGATAACGGCCGTCGGCCTTGCGGCGAATCCACAGCGGCAGCACCTTGGCGCTGGCGCGGCGCGCAAGGGATGGCACCGCCATCAAAGTAGCCGCAGGCACGCCGAAAAAAGGCAGGAAGGCGTGCTGGAAATTGAAGTCCTGGTCAGTGGCCATGGATACCGCCTGTCCTTCGGTCAACGCCGCCAACAGCGCCGGGGCATTGCGCTTGTCCAGCGTATGCTGGCAATAGCCGCGGCGCCGGCGATCGATTTCGGTCTCAATGCAGGCTTGGTTGTGCGGGCGTTTCATGATCCATACGGGTTCGTCGGTGGCTGCGTTGAGCAGGCGCGTGGCCAGCGTTATCGAGGTCATGTGCGCGCCGATCACGATCACACCGCGTC
>Ga0163144_10030635_pt1 | contig 10284 bp, 8 predicted proteins | sample OliLak19BULKMAT1_FD_123175 | JGI IMG/M metagenome (GOLD analysis project Ga0163144, IMG submission 123175) | Freshwater microbial mat bacterial communities from Lake Vanda, McMurdo Dry Valleys, Antarctica - Oligotrophic Lake LV.19.BULKMAT1 | ecosystem: Environmental > Aquatic > Freshwater > Lake...
GTCGCGAAGGTGGTGGACTGAAGCCCACCCTACAAGCAGCGATTTGTAGGGCGGGATGCAATCCCGGCGTGTCCCGTACGGCGGGGGATTTCATCTTGCGTGACGCGGGGGCGATTTGTTTGACACGTCATTCTGTCGCCGGTAAATTTTTGTCTTGGCCCGGGTTTCCCCGAAGAAGGTTCCCCCCCTCCTTCTTCACCCCGGGCCATTTTTTTATGCGCGGTGGGGGACCTCTATCAAACGGTGGGGGACAGGCGAAGGCGCAAGCGGTGTGGGGGGAACTGTCCGCCAACCGCTTGCGCCTTGGCATCTCGTAAAAGTCATGACAACCGCGTGACGGCTGGACTCACCGCGCGGCGGATGAAACCTCAAACGGGATCGGTTTGATTTCCAAGAATCAAATCTATCCCGTTTGCTGCGTGTTTGCCGCGTTCGTCCATGCCGATGGTCAGGACACGGCTCAGACGGTGGGCGCCGATTTTGGGTGTCATGGCGGATTTTTCCGCGGAAATCGATGCGTCGCGGCGGTAGAGTAGGCGTGGCTCTTTGAAAACCGAATCGTGCCCGGCTTTGATCCGACTTCCTCCTCGCGTGCGTCCGTAAAATGCGGTGGTACAAACGAACCCAATTCTGTTGTAAAGTTCTGTCTTTACTGGAGTTATAAGCGTTTCGTCGGAATTGACGTAAGTCTTTATTCCGCAGGGGGTTTGGGATCACGCCCGGGAGACAATTTGTAACCATTTATTTGGTAGTGGGTTGCGCGCATCGGTGGCGGGGCACTTGAGAGGCCTTTGGGCGTCCGTGACACTGCGGGAGGGATTGATAGACTACCGGCCATGCCAAAAACCAAAGAACACAACTTGCAATGGATGTCCGACGCGGGCGTGGTCGCGGTGATTCGGGCGCCGTCGAAGGAGAGTTTGATTGATATCACGCGGGCGCTAGTGGAGGGGGGCGTGCCGAGCATTGAAGTGACGATGAGCACGCCGAAGGCGATCGCGGGGATCGAGATGCTCGCGGACATGTTCGGGGACCGCGCGATCATCGGCGTGGGGACGGTGATCGACCCCGCGACCGCGCGGGACGCGATCGCGGCGGGGGCGCAGTTCGTGGTGTCGCCGATCACCGATCCGGAGATTATTGCGACGACGATCCGGTACGGCAAAATCATGATCCCCGGCGCGTTCACGCCGACGGAAATCCTGCGCGCCTGGACGCTGGGCGGGGACGTGATCAAGGTGTTCCCGAGCACGACGCTGGGGCCGAGCTATTTCAAGGACATCCTCGCGCCGTTGCCCCAACTTCGGCTCACCCCGACGGGCGGGGTCGATTTGAAAAACGTCGGCGAGTGGATCAAGGCCGGCGCGGTCTGCGTGGGCGCGGGCAGCTCGCTGGTGACAAAAGACGCGATGACGAAGGGAGACTGGGCGAGCATCACTTCTAACGCGAAGGCGTTCGTCGAAGCGATCAAACTGGCCCGCGCGAAGTGAAGCGGGGCATCACGGCAGGCTGAGTGAGTCGATCAAACTACGGAGCTTGGCTTTATGCGCCACGTCGAGGCGTTTGGGCTCGGCGGGGTCGAGGAGGTCGTCGTATTTCAGGGCCGTGCGCACCTGTTCGACGGCCTCGGTCCGTTTGCCGAAGGCCGCCAAGGTCTCGGCGTAGCGTAGGCGCATGGATACGTCGTTGGGATTGAGCCGAAGAGCGTCGCCGTAATCCCGCACGGCGGCGTCGGGGTTGTTCAGATTGGCGTTGAACTGCGCCCGCATGAGGTGCGCGTCGATGCCGCTCGGGTTGGTCGACACGGCGCGTGAAAGACGGTCGAGCACCGGTTGCGCATCTGAGCGCGCGAACAGCAACGCGCGTGCGGAGCGGAAGGGGTAGTCGGAATTGTAGGGAACCCAGTCGGTGGCGCGATCGTAGGCCGTCGACGCTTCGTAGAAGCGGGAGGCGCGGAGCGCGTCGTCCCCCGCGACCGCGTTCTGCTCGGCCGCCACGATCGGGACCGCGAGCATCGCCCAGCCCGCGCCCCACACGAGCATCGCACATGCGAACGCCAGCGTTGGCGCGACGCGCGACCGCTCGGTCCCGTCCGATTCGGTCGAGCGCGAACGGACCCCCAGCGCCGCGCCCGCCAGCACGCCGAACAGCATCATCGGTCCGGCTTCGTACAACGAAAAATCAACAAGGTTATGCACCAGAAACACGCCCAGCGACGCGAGCATCAGCCACAGCGCCACCGGCGCGGGGCGGTCGTCCAGTTCCGGATCCTGCATCGAGCGGATCGACACCACGGCCGCCCCGACGACGAGCGCGAGCGTGAAAAGCAGGCGCTTGAGGACTTCGGTGATGACGAACGAGATTTCCTGTTTCCAGTCGACCGACATGGCCGCATTCACGACCAGCGCGACCGCGCCGACGGTCGCGAGCCACGGGATGACCGTGCCCCAGTTCCCACCGACGGACGCGCCCCGCCAGGCGGGGGAAGGGGATTGGTTGATGTCGTTGTCCGAGGCGAGGGAAGGAAGGATCGGGCGCGTCAGCTCGCGCCAGAGCCGGACCATCCATGCGAGCAAGAGCAATCCGCCGACCGCGCCGAGTTCGACGAACGTGCGGACGATGAAGTTGTGCGGGTCTTTGATTTCTTCGCTGGCGTCGGGGAGCCGGTGCGCGAGGTAGCTTTGCCCGAAGTTGTACGACCCGACGCCGAGCCACGGGTGTTCGAAAAACACGCTCGCAGAACCGACCCAATACTTCCAGCGGAACGTGAGCGAGTCGTGAAACAGTGTGCCGTGATACAACCCGTGTCCCACCAGCGCCCCCGACGCGAGGACGAACAGCCCCACGCCGATCCAGAGCGCGAGAATCGAATGGCGCACGAGCCAGGGGCGCAGGAAAAACGCGACGGTCAGCAAGCCCCCCGCCAGGAACGGCGTCAAGCCGGCGGTGCGGGAGCCGGTGTAGTAGAGCAGCCAGGCGCCCGCGCCCAGTGTGAGCGCGACGAATACCAGCCACCCGCGCCCGTCGTCACGCGTGCGCTGCAGGCCCAGGCCGAGCGCCACGAGCATCGTCAGCACGACGGCAGCGCCGAACGTGTTCGGCGAGGCCGTGAAACCCGTCAGCTCCCCGCCGACCACGCGCTTCTCGAATTGCCGCGCCGGGAAGCTCCCCTCGTCCCACCCGCGTTCGTGCAGGATCTGCTGGCGGTTCATGTTCCACTGGCGTTGGAGGTCGGGGAACTCGATGAAGCGATAGATCATGCCGCTGGCCAGCAGGACGACCATCAGGCCGAACGTGACCGCGCCGACGAGCCGGAACTCTCCCCACCCGCGCACGAGCTGCACCGCCCCCCACAGCAACGCTACGGCGCCGAAAAAAGTCGTGCCACTGACGACGGCGGCGAAGCTGTCGTCGGCCCAGACTGCGCTCAGGACCGTCCACGACGCCAGAAGCGCGAGGAGCGGGTGGCTCCAGTCCAACCGAAGCCGGTATGTCCCGTCGATCGCGCGACGCAGTAGCACGAGCAGCGCCGGCGCGCAGCAAAGCAGGTTCAGCACGACCGTAGACGCCGCGCCGGGCCCGCGCGGAATCGCCGCCGCGCCGGGCGAGACCTCAAACGGGTCGCGCAAAATCTCCAGCATCATCACGCGTACGACCGGCAATACGAGCAGCAACACCAAGGCCACCCGCGTCAACCGTGCTGGAAACTCAGACCGCGAAGTTGGCTCGTACGTTTGAAAATCCATGGGAACCGCAGATGCACGCGAATGAACGCAGATGAATTCGGGATTCTATTTCGTTGTCGTTCGCCGGATCATGCAAACTCGTACCACAGGCGCCTCGCCCGTGTCTTGTATTTTCAACTCAGACACACGGGCGAGGCGCCTGTGGTACGACTTGCGGCAAGTCGCGCACCGTCACATTCGGCTTTGATCTTTCGGAGAAGCTCCGCATCGCAACGGCCACATGAATTCTATTAAATCTGCGTTCATTTGCGTTCATCCGCGGTTCCATTTTCTTTAGGCAGGGGCAGCGGGTGTTGTTCCAGTAGCATGACGACGCCTAGGACCATTAGCGTCTGCGCGAAGATCAATGACGCGGCAAATCCGGATTGAACCTGCGTCAGCAGAATCGCCGCGACACTGGTGGAGGCGGTGACGAGCCAGAGACACAGCACCGCCGTCCGTTTGCTCATGCCGCGCGCGACTAGACGGTGGCTGAAGTGATTTGTGTCACCTTGGAATGGGCTTTTGCCACGACTCAAGCGGATCAAACTGACGACGATCAGGTCGTACAACGGCACTGCCAGGACCACCACCGGCGCCAGCACGCCGTACCAGTTTGACGCGAAATCCTGCGCCTGTTCCGGGTGAATGAAGGTCGTGCGGACCGTGAGCACGCCGAGCACGAATCCGATCAAGAGCGACCCACTGTCGCCCATGAAAATGCTGGCGGGGTTGAAGTTAAAACACAAGAACCCGACCAATGCACCCAGCAGAAGCGCCAACATTGCGGCGACGAACCACTGACCCAGCATCAAGGCCGTCACCAGAAACGCCACCGACGCGACCGCGCCGATGCCGGCGCTAAGCCCGTCCATATTGTCGAGAAAATTAAATGCGTTGGTGATGGCGGTGATCCAGAGCACGGTGACGACGACGGACGGCGCGTAACCGAGCGCGGTGATGGCGCGGACGTCGAACGTGACGACGAACGCCGTCGTAATGGCGAGTTGGACGAGGAGTTTGCTGTACGGGCCGAGGGCTTTTTTATCGTCGATCAGGCCCATGACGTGAAGCAGAAGCATTGCACCAAGTAGTCCCAATGCGAGGGGAATTTGTTGGAGTGCGCCCTCCACTAGCGCGCGGTCAATCTGAAAGGGTCCGACCATGGCCGCTGTGTAATCCGGAAGAAGGTCACGAGGTTGTACTGGATTAAGTGCAATGGAGCCGAATCGAGCCGAAGAATCTGCCACGCTCAGCAGAACCCATCCGACGAGCATCGGCCCCGCGATCGCCCAGAAGATCGCGATGCCTCCGCCGAGCGGTTTGGGGTTGGTGTGGATTTTTCGGTGCCCGGGCTTGTCGGTGAACCCGACCTTCGGTGCGACCTTTTTGACTACGAACGTGAGGCACCACGAAATGACGAACGCGACGAAGATCAGCGACACGATAGACGCGGTCATGCGAGGGCGGGAAGATACACGAAAACCGAATCGATTGAACCTACGACGCCACGCCGCTCAAAGCCCGGACGGACCACATGGGTTTGCGTTCAAAATGGGTGAAGATCACGGCAGACGTTCGCGCAGGAATTGGATCTGTAGCTTGACTTCAAGCATCAGGCGGTTGAGGACGCGCCGGTCTTCTGGGTTGACCGCCCGCTCGACTTTACGACGCAGGTCGCGACCTTCGAGCTCCAGCCGCTCGATCTGCGCGATCGTCTCTGATTCTGGGTTGTAGACAGTGCTCATCGTTTCGGATCCTCCGTTCCGCGTACCATACTTTACACGCTAATCTTAGATTGGCAAACGTCTATACGTTCAAGGTTTAGTGAATTTTTCGATAAGACGGAAAAGCCACGCGGGTCGACGGGACCGGCATCGACGGTCTCCACGCCCGGATCACTTCGCCCGTGCTGGAACTCCGACGACCGTCGCGCCCGCGGGGACGTCACGGACGACCACCGCGCCGGCCCCGACTACGGCATGGGCGCCGACGGTTAAACACTGGATCACCTTCGCGCCTAATCCGATAAACGCGCCCTCACCAACTTTTACCCGCCCGGCGAGCGCGGCGGTGGGGCAGATATGGGCACATTCCTCAACTTCACACTCATGATCGACCACCGCTGACGTGTTCACGATCACCGAACGCGTTAATTTCGCTTCCGTCCCCACCACCGCGCCGGCGCAAACCACACAACCCGCACCAACGGTCGCGCTCGGCGAAACAATCGCGCGCGGGTGCACGGCAGACACAAGCTCCAACCCCGCCTCGACCACCACCTGCCCGAGTTGCTTTCGAACCCGGTTGTCACCCACCCCGACGACGGCCCCGCGGATTTTTCTCTGTTGTTTAAGACGGGGCAACAGATTGATCTGACCCAACACCTCGACCCCTAGCACCTTCGTTCCTGTCAACAACGGGTCGGCGTCCAAAAACGCCACCACGCGGTGCAACCCTGCGGCGCGCACCACCTCCAGCACAACCCGCCCGTGCCCGCCCGCGCCAATGACCGCGATATCCATAGTGGCCTCAAGTCCAATTATCGGACGCGAGGCGGGAAAAAGTTGAACCGCCAAGCGGTGTGCAACCGCGTGTCACCGCGGCGGCTCGATTCGGATCGTTTGTGTGTTGGCTTCTCTGATGACGACCAGCACGACGGCTTCGGTCGGCTTTTCCTTGCGGAACTTCGCATAATCGGACTTAAATTGTTCGAGGTTCGTCACGGGTTGGCCGTTCATTTCCGTGACGAGGTCGTTACCTAGCAGCTTCGCGCTGCCCGCCGACGACTGCTGCTTGACGAACGACACCAGCACGCCCTTCTGATCCGACGGAAGGCGGCGGGAGTACGTGTCGATGAACACCAGCTCGCGCACGGAATACCCCAAATCCTCCGCGTAAAACCGCGCGGCAGTGTTCGCGCGCGCCGGGAGTTCTTCGAGCGTTACCGTCACGTCGGTCTGCGCCTGCTTCCGACCGGGCAGCACGGTAAACGTGACCGAATCTCCCACTTTCTTGCGAAGCAGTTGACGGCGCAGGATGCCGGGCAGTTCGTCAGGTTCGTCGCCGCGCTCGAGGGGCTTGCCGTCGATCTTGAGGATGATCTGTTTGGGCTTGAGCCCCGCGCGGTCGGCGGGGCCGTTCGGGATTGTGTCACCGATTTCGACGGCGGGTTGGTCAACGAGGCCGAAAAATTCCGACTCGTCCTTCGTCAAACCACGCAGCGACGGTACGCCCATCCACGCCAGTTTCAAAGGCGCGTCGTCTTTCGGCGGGTCTTGCAGGCTCAGTAAAAAATCACGCGTCGGAGTGAAAAACCTCGGCGGATTGCTCACGACCGCCATCGGGTCGACCGGCCGGTCCTGACGCGCGTCGGCACGGGAGTCGTATAGAAAAATCGGCACCGCACCCTGCGCCTGCACCAACCCGATCGCGCGGCCCTGATCGTCGAACACGACCGAGCCGACGGAAGTCAAAGCCCCGCTGACGAGCACCGAAGGCGACTCCCCGCGCAAATTGGCCGCGACGGTGGTCGTGTAGATGTACGACTTGTAACCCGCGGCCTTGGGCAATAGGCCGACGGAATAGACCGTCTGACCGACAACAGGCGTAAAGTCGTTGAAGGTCAGCGGTGGCTTGAAGTCGCGATCGATGAGGGAACTACGTCGCACGAACGCGACATTCGTCCTTTCGTCCCGCCCGACGAACTTGGCGGAGACTTCCTCGTGGTCCGAGTTCACTTCCGGGACGATGATTTTCACGTCGGTGATTTGCGCGTCGGGGAAGCGCGGGTCGAACATGCCCATCGGCACCATGACCAGCCCCTCGCCGACGACGACCCCGCCGCCCGCGAGCTCGCGCTTGCCGAACTCGGCGTCCCATGTGAACTTGACGACGACTAGGCTGGAGCTGGCGCGATCGAGGATCGACTGCGTAAGCGAAGCCGCTGGTTGCGTCGTCTGCGCGAGCACGGGGATGCACAACGCTAGCAGGAGCGGGAGGGTGAGCGCGGTCTGGGTTTTCATCGGATCGCTTTCTTTGAAATTCTGTTTGAGACGAAAATTGTATTCGACTTAATGTCCGTGCTTCACTGAAGGGAGCACGCCGACTTGTGTTAGTACGTCACCTTGAGAACTGCAGATCGTTTGGCGCGGCCTCGTTGGATTTCCAGGAGGACTCGGTCGTCTTTCGCGTCGGTGGATTCGGTAAAAAGTGCTTGAAACGCCGTTAGATCGCTCACGTCTTTTCCGTTGACGGATCGGATCACGTCTCCCGATGCCAGCTCCGCGCGGGCGGCGGGGGAGCCGGGGCTGAAGGTCGTCACCACGACGCCGGTGTCGTCGTCCAATTGTTCGTCATTGGCGTAAGCGCGTGTCACCTCGCGCACGGTCACGCCCCAGGCGTCGAAACCTTTTTCCTCGCCGACGTAGCCTTCGAGCTTGTCGGTGATTGCTTTGAATTGCAGCACGTCCTTGCCCCGGCGGACGGTCAAGACGAGCGTCTTGCCGATCGGCTCGTCTGCGATCCGTTTGCGGACAGAAGCGACTTCCTCAGGGAAGCGGACGTTGACGGGCGCGCCGTCGATCGCGAGCAGAATGTCCTGCGTCCGCACGCCCGCGCGGGCGGCGGGGGAGTTGCGGTCGACGCTGTTCACCAGCACGCCTTGATTAATGTCGATGTTGTAAAAAGATTCGAGGTCTTGAAGAGGCTTGAGGTCGATTCCCAGGTCCGACCGGTCGACGCGCCCCGCGCGTGTCGGAGATGCGGTCGCGAGGATGCTCGCGACCACTTGCTTGGCGGTGTTGATGGGGATGGCAAAGTTCAGCGCCTGCCCTTGAATACCGCGTGTGTTGATGCCGACGATTTTGCCGTCGAGGTCGACCAGTGGCCCGCCACTATTTCCCGGCGCGATGGGCGTATCCATTTGAATCCAGTTGTTGAACAGGCCGGTTTCGTATTCGTCGATCTTCTGAATGTCGGGATAAAACGTCCGCTCGTTGTTGCTGACGATGCCCAGCGTCATCGTCCGCGCCAGCCCGAAAGGCGTCCCGATCGCGATCACGTCCTGACCAACCGCGAGCGTGTCGGAGTCGCCTGGCAGCGTGAAGTTGAAGGGAATCTTGCGTGCGCGCATGACGTCCATATCGATCTGCACGACGGCCAGGTCCGTCCAGTGGTCGTCTCCTATGAGCTTCGCCGGAACGCGCTCTTTGTTCGACAGGGTGATGTTGATCTCGACCGCGCGACCGGCGACGTGATAGTTTGTCAAGACGTGGCCTTGGTCGTCGATGATGAACCCACTGCCGATACCGCGCTGCAGCGTCCGTTTTCCTGCGACGAAAATTTCCTGCGCCACATCAAGCCGCACGACGGCGGGGAAAACTTTCTGCGTCACGTCCACAACGCGCGCGGGCGTGGCGCTTGGAAACGGCTCGGACACTCGCGTTGTCACCTGCGGATGTGAGGCGCACCCGCCGACGAGTGCGATAAGAAAAAGCTTGCCGGACAAATGACGTGAGAAGGTCGGGGAAAAATTCATCAATTGCATCTTGAAGCCGATCATAGCAACGCACGCCCGCGTGGAATACGCGCGACGCGGACGAATGTCGCAGGCCGTTGGTTGAGTTTCACCGCGCGTGCGTTAGCATCGCCCCTCCCGCGCGCGGCCCTTCGTCGCGCCGGATTCATCTAAGGAAAGTTTCATGGGTTTTGCATCCGGTTCTGTTTCGTTTCGTCGCCTGACGGTTGTCGGCGCGGGCCCGACTACGGTCGATCAATCGCTGCTCGACAAGCTCGACGAAAACGCCCTCCGCCCCGGTGAAATGGGCATCCCCGAAGACGTCGAGTACGGCTGGAGCGGCGGGCGTCATGTGCTCGACGGCGCGTTCGCATTCGAAAATAACGTGTTCGCCGATACGTTGATGTTTGGCCTGCGCGTCGACACCAACAAAGTGCCGGGTGAAATCAAAAAAGCTTACGTCGCAATGGAGGAAGAAGCGGTCGCCAAGACCAACCCTTCGGGATTTATTTCGAAGAATCAAAAGCGTGAGGTGAAGGAGACGGTACAACGTCGCATCGACGACGAGATGCGAGAGGGTCGCTATCGCCGAAGCAGACTCGTGCCGATCTTGTGGGACGTGCCCGCCGGCACGGTCTACTGCCCGGCGACGGGGAAGAATCTAGAAAAATTGCTCGAAATTTTCGAGCGCACGTTCGGCCTGGCACTCTTACCGATCACGTCCGGCTCGCTCGCGCTGCGTTTGCTCGAACCGTCCGGTAAACGGCGGGACTACGAGGACCTTCGCCCCACACGCTTCGTCCTCGGGCCCGAAGGTGAAAGTCAGTATCCCGAGTACCCGTGGGTAGCCAAAGGCCCCGAGCCGAAGGATTTTGTCGGCAACGAATTCATGCTCTGGCTCTGGCACGAGGCCGACCGTCACAACGGCGTCGTCAAGGCAGGCGGTAAGGAAGTCGCGATCCTCATCGACAAGAGTCTGAGCCTCGAATGCGGCTACGGAATGACCGGCAAGGACACCCTCGCCGGCACCGGCCCCGCGCA
>Ga0163144_10030637_pt1 | contig 10283 bp, 12 predicted proteins | sample OliLak19BULKMAT1_FD_123175 | JGI IMG/M metagenome (GOLD analysis project Ga0163144, IMG submission 123175) | Freshwater microbial mat bacterial communities from Lake Vanda, McMurdo Dry Valleys, Antarctica - Oligotrophic Lake LV.19.BULKMAT1 | ecosystem: Environmental > Aquatic > Freshwater >...
AACCAAATCCGAATTTTCCCCAGAAAAATTAGTCTCGGTTTTGCAAATCCTTTTCCTAAAAAATAGTTTCGCAAAACCGAGTCCGAATTGTATTTGTACTCCGCCTGTACGAATATCTTTTCGGACAAAACCCTAAAGAAAAAACACTCTTTACTTTTTCAAAGAAATTTCACCCTCGCCAAATCAGAAAAGCAAGAAGTGTTTTTCTTTCGGGGTTGTCGCCGCACTCGGCGAGCGGAGTGCGTATGCATTCTCCGCACTTTCCATTCTTGGAAAACTCTATGCTTTGCACAGTGGCACTTTGACGCGCGGGGGGGGTGCTTGTGGATATTCTCACGAATTTTTGATAAAGTAGGTTTTAGCAGTGTGATAAAGATACTCAAAAATGTGGTACATTTTTGAGCTGTTGAGTAGGATTGAATCTTACAGATTCAGTACAGGTTTTCCATATTCTTACATGATGTCACGGATATTTTTCTACTATAAAATTCCGCGACCCCGACTCCTTCGCTTTCGCTCAGTCCGTCTTTGAATATAAGGAAGAACCTTTTCAACCCTGCCACGCGCAAAAGCAGTTTTGCGCTAACGTTCTCTCTCGCTTCACTCGGAGCCGTTGAGCAGGATTGAACTGCTGACCTCGTCATTCACTGATACCTCAATTTCACCAATATGGCTTATATAAGGGTTAGACTGTATCTTGCGCATACTTTGCAGTTTAGCGCCCCTTGTCAGTCGTTCGGGCTCTTAAAATAAGTGCCACGGTCTTACCCACTTTCATGGACTTTAACCGTTATTCGGGCTTCGACATTCCATTTCTAGAATGAAGGGCAATATTACTTACCAATGACGTGCTCTACCAACTGAGCTACAACGGCTTACTGTATATAAACAGTTTCACTATCATAGGGAATTTAGAGCGTTTTGGCAAAATTAAAATGCGGTGATTGCATCAAGAGTCTTAAGGTATGAAGGGATTGCGAACAAAAGGCCAATAATTGGCAGGACAATCACAAGTCCCGTTATGATCAGCGTCCACTTGAAATAATTCATAAGTTTACTTGTAGACAGGTATACTTCATCCATCTTGGCACTCATTTCATCTAATTTTTTAGAAATTTCTTCGTTGTTCATTTCCCTAGTATACGTTAGTTTATTGTCATTATGAATGATGACATTTCAAGCTACTTCGATATTTCGCTACCTTTGACAAAGACACCCTACTAGGGCATAGTGAGTATAGATCTTTGAACATTCTCACCCGCGGAGCGCGTATGTCTTCTTCATATCCATCGAGTCTTTGCAAGCTCAAAGACAGAAAGCAGTGTTTTTGGAAATTTGTGGACGGGAGTAAAAGCAGTGAATTTGTTACCGTCTCAGATGGACTCTTCTATTTTTACAAAGGAGTTCAAGCAGATCTTGCAAACATAGCAGAACTTGAAAGCGCCCTCGCAAGGCTCTACCAATCAAGCCTCGCCGAGAACACTGTGGCTTTTATGCAAAAAACGGTAATTGCGGTGGTTGTACCGAAAGAAAAAACACCGACATCAAACATCCCCATGCCGGCCACCTACGATAAACCAAACTGACCTTACAATTGTAAGGTCAGTTTTACTTTAAAAGATACCCGAGATTTACGACAAAGACAGAAAACTAAACTGCTATATACTATTTATATGATACTTAAAAAAATCCTTAAACTTGGGTTTCGCGAATTAAAACGAATTGGGGTTTCCTGGAGAGATTCTCACGCATCAACCTTTGGCGCATCGGTTGCCTATTACACTATTTTTTCACTCGCTCCCCTTCTTATTATTACTGTTGCTATAGCAGGAATCATTATTGATCAAGATTTTGCCAAAATCGGAATCATTAACGAATTTACTGAGGTATTTGGTCAAAGTGGGGCGCTATTTGTTGATTCACTACTTAATTCAGCCACCCCCCAGAGCAGTAATGTGTTTTTAATTATTGCTGGATTTATTATTATCATACTTGGAGCAACGGGAATCTTTTCTGAACTCGAAGCAGCTCTTGATAGCATATTTGAAGCGGAGCCTAAAAAATCACGCGGACTTCGAGGAACTCTTCGAGAAAAACTCCTATCTATCGGCATGGTCATGTCTGTTGGATTTTTACTCTTAGCGTCCCTAGCAGCCAGCACTGTTGTTACTGCGCTCTCTGACTTTTTGTCTTCACGAATTCCTGGGGGGGATTTCCTTGCTAGAACAGCTGAAATTGTAATTTCCTTTGTGCTCATCTGGATCTTCCTTACTTTTCTCTATCGGTTCCTTCCATCAAAGAAGATTGGCAACCACGCCTCCCTTATTGGCGGGCTTATTGCTGGAACATTTTTCACCATCGGAAAATATGCACTCGGAATCTACTTAGGATCAAGCTCAACAGTTAGTGTATATGGGTCTGCTGCAGCTCTGGTTCTCATCATTGTCTGGGCATACTACATGGCACAGATATTTTTCTTGAGTTCAATATTGGTAAAATTATATTTTTTAAAGGAACCAAAAAAAATCTAACAGTGTTTTTGCGCGGGCGACCGGACTTGAACCGGCAGCCTCTCCCGTGACAGGGGAGTGCTCTAACCAAATTGAGCTACGCCCGCAAGATATACAAACTAGCAAATTTTCTAGCGATTTACCACCAGGTCTTTGCGTGTGCCGATGATTGGACTTGAACCAATGACCTAGCGCTTATGAAGCGCTCGCTCTAACCACCTGAGCTACACCGGCATATTACTTTTCAGAGCTGCTATCAAACCAAGCATATAATACTTATAATTTGTACTTTTTTTGACTTTTAATCGTAAAACTCCATAATACGAATCGTAGTTTTCATAGACCTTTTTTGGCCTAATATTCACATAATACGGCTTATTGAATTGCGATAATGGCAATTCTAGCAAAGTTGACCAAAAGCTCAAGATTTTTAAAATCCTTGGCTCATGAACCTTATTGATCTGTATTGTGCAAATAAGGTCTTCATCTTTGGTAAATAGTATTTCTCTTAGAAATTTTTTCATAAAAAGAATCATCTGTGGATCTGAATTGACAAATACAAAACCTGTTGTTGAATCACTTTTAGACCCTTCTGCCCAAAACAAAGAAACCCCTGCCAACAACAAGTCCCTGTTAGAAAGGGTTCCAATGGTGCGTCCGGCTTTTTCATTATAAAATTCAATGTTATCTATTTTTCTCTGTCTTTGAAACACTGCGCCTTTTACCCTTCCCTGAAAACCAGCCGCCGCCTGATTCTTTGCAAGTTTTTCTTTTTGCTTAGTTGTTAAAACAACAGTCGAGCACCAAACACTGGTAGTACTCTTCGATACATTGAGCTTTTTAGCTATGACATTTATGCTGAGCCCTTGTTTTCTTAATTTGTGTGCTTTTATTTTTTTATCGAACTTGCTCATATTTATATAATACCATATATCGGTGGTTCTTATAGAGATACATAAAAACTCAGATGAACTGAGTTTTTATGTATCTCTATAATTCTAATCTTGTTGCGGGTACCGGACTTGCACCGGTGCCTACAGGTTATGAGCCTGTCGAGGTACTACTCCTCCAACCCGCTATGTATAACTCTCACTCAATCCTTAATCACTTAGCAAAGAATTATAGCAAAAGTCCCTTATTACACAAGGAAAAAAGAATTAGATAAAGTGAAACTCCTCAAACGTCTGTCTGTACAAATCAACAACTCGTTTAGCCTCCCTTTCAGTTATTACAAAATCAGAACCTTGGTGGGCAATGCCGTTACGGACTTTGTGAGCCTCCCATGCACCTTCTAGGGTCGAGAACTGCCCCCCCTCCACTCGTTTGAGCTTGTCTGACACCGTTTCACCTCGATATCCTGATGCATCAAGAAGTTCGTCGAGAATGATATCTGCTTCAAGAATTGCAAATTTCCAGTCATTTGGACTTTCAGAATTCAAGTGACCCTGCACACGCTCCCATCGACGATTTTTTACCGCGGTGTCACTTCTTGTTTCTTCTGGAGGAGCGGCATTGAAATACGCGTTCTGAGCGACCGTAACAGCAGTCAATGCTCTTATTGCGTACACGGATCCAACCACTGCCGCGGCCGAAACTATGTAAGAAAATATTTTAAGGAGCGGCCAGATATGTAACGAAAAGTACGCACCAACACTCCCCCCAATTCCCACACTCTGAACCTGTGAAAAAAATATCGGAACCATTCGAGAAAGAGCGCTGAGCACAAGGGCAATAACAATAAGCGTAACAATTGTCTCAAAAGGTTTTGGACGAGGTTTTGGTGCAGGTTTTTTAAGATCGACCATGAGAAAGTTTTTAATTTAAAGTTTTAAGTTGATACGAAAAACTTAGAGGACACGCGCCGCCACTTCAAAACAATTCGAAGTAATTATATCTCACCAAGAAAATCTTTGCTTACTTTAAAAAGTATATCCTCTTGGTACGGACGCGCAAGGAACTGTATTCCAAGGGGGAGTTTCTTCTCTCCTTCAGTAAATCCTGAAGGGATAGAAATTGCTGGATTTCCTGTAATACTTGCCGGCACCGTAAAAATATCTTCTAAGTACATTTGAAGTGGATCCTTCGATTTTTCACCAATGGTAAAAGCGGGAGTGGGAGTGGTGGGAGTGAGAATAATATCTACTTCCTTAAATGCATTTTCAAAATCTTTCCGGATGAGTGCTCGCAGGCTATTTGCCTTTCCATAATATGCATCATAATATCCTGACGATAGTACGTAGGTGCCCAGCATTATTCGGCGTCTCACCTCTTTTCCGAATCCTTCTTTGCGAGTCAATATGTAATCTTCAAGAAGATCTTTTCCTTCTACGTGAAGTCCGTATTTAACTCCATCAAACCGGGCCAAATTTGAAGAGACTTCTGCGGGGACGATGATATAGTACACCGCAAGCGCTTGATTGATATTTGGTAGCTCGATGTGGACTATTTCATATCCAAGATTTTTTAATTTTTCGATAGATGTATCAAAATTCTTTACAACTTCAGGATGAAGTCCGTCAGTTTGTAATACATTTTTAGGAATACCAATTCTGATTTTTTTTGGTATTTCCTCCTTACTTTGCTGATATGAAGAGGTGCTATCGAGTGGATCTTCTCCTCGCATTGCTTCAAAAAGAATTTGAGCGTCGTCAATAGATCGAGTGATTGGCCCAATTTGATCAAATGAAGAACCCATGGCCATAAGCCCATGTCTGGAGATAGCCCCGTATGTTGGCTTAAGCCCCACACAGCCGCAAAACGAAGCTGGCTGCCTTACTGATCCTCCCGTATCGGACCCTAATGCCACAAGAACTCCATTCATGGCTACAGCCGCAGCTGAGCCGCCCGATGATCCTCCCGGCACCTTAGCTTCATCAAAAGGATTTCGGGTAACTCCAAAAGCAGAATTTTCCGTAGATCCTCCCATTGCAAACTCATCCATATTGGTTCGACCGATAAACACAGCCCCTTTGTCTTTCAGTTTTCGTACAGCAGTTGCGTCATAAGGAGAAACAAACTCTTCCAAAATTTTTGACCCTGCGCTTGCTCGATGATTAGAAAACAAAATATTATCCTTAAGTGCAATCGGGATTCCAGTCAGGAGTGTCGCAGTGCCTTTTGCAATTAATTCGTCTGCTTCTTTCGCTTGATCCATCACATCTTCATACACCTCCAGAAATGCGTTCACAGTGCTGTTTCTTTTTTCAATACGCTCAAGATACGCAGCAGTAAGATCTGTTGCAGAAAAATCTCCCCGCATAAGCGCTTCATGAGCTTTTCGAATTGTGAGGCCTGTTACATCTATCATGCTTGTAGAATTTTCTTCACTTTAACAAACCCATCTTTTGTGTCAGGAGTTTCTTGTAAGATCGCGTCCGTATATACTCCCGATTCATGAGGTTCGCCATCTTCACGAAATACGTTTGTAAAAATGTGGTCAGGTACAGCAAGATTAATAGCGGCATTATCAACTTGGCTTACAAAGTCTAAAATTGCATCAATTTCGCCAGTAAATGCGTCTTTTTCTTCTTCGGTAAGCGCCATTCGAGAGAGTGCCGCCAGTTTTTCTATCGTCTTTCGCTCAATCATAGCGCTATAGTAGCATATTTTTTAAATCTGCTTATCTAAGCATTTTTAAGTATTGAAATAAATTCTTTTTCTGAAATAACGGTTATATTCAATTTTTTTGCTTCAGAAAGCTTCTCTCCGGGGCTCTCCCCCGCAAGCACGAAGCTGGTCTTCAAAGAGACACCTCCAGATACTGATCCTCCTGCTTTTTTAATGAGTGCTTTTGCTTCGTCACGTGAAAGGGTCGGCAAGGTACCAGTAAGCACAAAAGTTTTTTTACTAAAAACTCCACCTCTTTGTTTTTTCTGAGCGACAATAGTGATGTGTTTTTGTAATCTCCCAAGAAGTTTTTTATTTTCCTGGTCAGAAAACCAATCTGCCACACTGTGTGCAATGATAGGTCCGATTCCTGAAATATCTTCAACACCTTTCGACGCTCCTTTTACGAGAGACTCAAGTGTCCCGAAACACTCCGCCAAATCTTCCGAGGTTTCTTCACCAACTTGAGGAATTGAAAGCGATGTTACCAATCTTGCGAGAGTTATTGTCTTTGATTGTTGAATTGCTTCAAGCAACTTAAGAGCGGATTTTTCACCAAAACCTTCAAGGTGTTCGAGGTTGTCACGCGTAAGGGTAAAAATATCATCAAATGACGTGAGCAACTCCTCATCCATGAGCTGTTCAATAATTTTTTTTCCCAAACCATCAATTGCAAATGCCTTTTTCGAAACAAAGTATTCAAATTTTCTTTGAAGTTGGGCACCAGAATCTTTATACACGCATCGGTATGCCGCTTGGCCAGGAACCCTCTCAATACTTCCGTCCCCACCGCACAGTGCGACAAGTTTAGGAAACATAAAGGGTTTTGAATGTTTTGGGCGCAAATCCTTAAGCACCTCTACAATGTCTGGAATCACGTCTCCAGCTTTTTGTAAGATCACGGTATCTCCCACGCGTACATCAAGACGCTTAATTTCATCTTCATTATGTAATGTTGCCCGAGCCACCGTCGATCCATCGATAAGCACCGGACGAAGCTTGGCAACAGGCGTAAGGACTCCAGTACGCCCAACTTGGAGAAGGATATCTTCGACAACTGTTGTAGTTTGTACTGCTGAAAATTTATATGCGATACCAAAACGTGGTGCCTTTGCGGTATGCCCCAAAGCTGTTTGAAGCGCTCGGTCATTTACTTTAAGTACCACTCCATCAACACCGTAAGGAAGCGTATGACGTTTTTTTGACCAAGTTTTATAATACCGCGCTATCTCATCTTGATTTTGGCAAATCTTATAATGTTCATTTACTGTAAAACCAAGTTTCCGAAGCAATTCAAGTTCCCCCTCTTGAGTACCCGGCATGAAGAGACTAGTTTTTTTACCATCAAAAAAATCAATGTCATACGCAAAACAATTAAGCCTCCTTTTTCGAGCGATTTTTGGATCAAGTTGACGAAGCGATCCTGCGGCAACGTTACGCGCATTAGCAAAGAGCGGCTCATTTTTTTTAGCCCGCTCTTCATTAATACGAGTTAATTCCTTTTCTGCCAGCCACGCTTCACCCACCACAATACAGTCTACCGGACGAGAGAGAGTGAGCGGTATTGATTCTATGGTTTTAAGATTTGCGGTAACATCTTCCCCCACTGTTCCATCTCCTCGCGTTGCTCCCTGAACAAATACCCCATTTTTATAAGTTAAAATAACTTTCAGTCCATCAATTTTGTGTTCAGCGCAATACATTATATTTGCCACCGTTATGCCTTGCTCTCGATCAAGATATCGGATCATTCTTTCTTCCCACGCCTTCATATCATTCTCGTCAAAAGCGTTATCAAATGACCACTGCAGCACAACATGCGCCACCTTTTTAAACGAATCAAGGACGGCTCCTCCAACTCGATGTGTAGGGGAATCATCACTGCGCAACTCTGGATGTGCACTTTCAAGATAAGTAAGCTCGCTTAGCAGCGCGTCATACGCTTCATCAGAGATTTCTGGGGCATCTAACTCGTGATAGCGTTTCCTATGGTACTCGATTAGAATACGCAGTTTTTCAGCCCGATGTCTATCCTCTGTAGAAATTGCCATGGACCCATAGTACAAGAAAAGAAGAATTTCTTGAAGTTACCAATTATATACTTACTAAAATAGCCCGCTCAACTCGGCGTACGTTTGTGGTACTGCATGTATTGTACCCTCGAGATTCAATAGTAGTACTCGCGTTTATTTTGGCCACCGTTACTTTAGCACAATACGGCTGAGCAAAAAGCATAGTAAACGTAGAAGTTGCACCAATCCGACTGACAACGATTGGCGTATTATTACAATTGATATTTTGAAGAGGGGTTGAGGTAGCAAATGCGCTCATGCCGGGACTTGTTGGGTTTCTTAAATTCCAATACAAAGCACATTCAATCCCGCTGTCTGCAGCATAGAATGCAGCCTGGGAATCTCGACCCGCTCCAGAAAGAGCGATCTGCTTGAGCGTTATGTTAATAATGGCAAAACTTACCAAGATAAGTGCGGCTGTGATCGTCACAGCAATATAGATAGTGATCCCACGGTTGTTATGTATATATTTTTGAAAAAGTTTTTTCATGGTAATTATTGCCAATCTTGAAGCACTTCATTTACTCTGAATGATCTGATGACTCCGTGTGTCCACGTCACTGTAACATCAATCACCAACTCAGAAGCACTTGCTTGTGACAAGGTTATTTCTCGGTTAAAAATCGTGGTGTTCCAATTTGTGTTATACCCGTACATCCCCGTGGTTACATCCTGACGAAGGTTGGTGCAGCTTCCCTGTCCAGACGGACATGCCACAAACGTATTAGTCGTTGCGTCGACCGTGCATGATTTTCCAAAAGCGCATGGATCGCTGACTGTCGCTGCCAGACCTTGAAGCCAGCTGGTACCTGGAGCAGTAATACGTGCAAGACTATTTGCATCTCGAGAGTTACGCACCATCTCTACTGATTCCTGAGCAAGGTAGAAAGCAATGATCTGGTCTCGGGCGTCTAAAGAACTCGCAAGTCCATTTTGTGCAGCACTAAACGTTGCGGTGATAGCTACTATTAAAATACTAATTGCCACCAAGGTTTCTAGTAGTGTAAATCCTTTTTTTTGCGCGAGCGAAGTATTTTTTTGAGTAGAAAATAATTTCATTATAGATTAAGAGCACGCTGTGACATTACTGTTTGCAAAAAGAATCTCGATTGAACAGTCATCCTACTTCCCGCAAATCCTCTCACAACCAAAAGGGTTCTAGGCTGAGATTGGTTTGGTGGCGGTGCAGTATTAAATACATAAAATTTTAAATCCTGAACTGTTATGTCCGGGGATGTCACTCCAAGGTAAGTTACCCCGTGGTCAATTGATTTTTGAATCTGGCTTCCGCCAGGTGATATTCGGTAAATAGTGTCGATTCCATCACTAGTAGTAAATGTAATAGAGGTGCCTCCACTCGGACAACTCTGAGTTAGAACGTGGGGATTTGCAACATCGGTGCCACAATAATAATTTCTTCCAAATTTTACTTCGCGAGATATTACCTCCACAGCAAAATTGAGGTTAGTCATTACTGCTTTTAATGAACGTGCTTTTCTTCCCGCATCAAGAATACTGATAATTGATCCGAGACTAATCGTCATTACAACCAAAAAAACTCCTACTGAGATCATGAGCTCGACCAGAGTAAACGCCTTATGCGATCTGTGTTTTGTAGTATGTTTTTGTAAAAAAAAGAATTTCATACTTATTGAATTGCAATCTGACCACTGGTATACACCGTAATATTTTGTTTTTTTCCTTTTGGAGATGTGAACTCAAATTTTACTCCAAGAAAACCAACGTACGCACCGTTTGCAATCACTCCAGCGTTATCAATTAATGTTATCTGCGCGGTAGGATTTGGCCGCACGAACACGATGTCGATCCGCCCCATACCTGCCTTACACACAGTGCCACCATTAGCCAAAATTACACACATGTCACTTAAAATATTCCCACGAGAAAGATTAAAACGGCTCAAACATTCAGAATTACTTCCTGGGACACAAGTAGTTGGTGAGTCGTAACGACCATTTTGAGGATTGAGATCTGCGAACGTATAAAATGATGTATTGCTATAGCCTGGATTACTTAAATTAAAACTCACTCCATACGCGATGTTAAAATTGTTGGTTCCTGGGGCAAATTCTCG
>Ga0163144_10030641_pt1 | contig 10283 bp, 7 predicted proteins | sample OliLak19BULKMAT1_FD_123175 | JGI IMG/M metagenome (GOLD analysis project Ga0163144, IMG submission 123175) | Freshwater microbial mat bacterial communities from Lake Vanda, McMurdo Dry Valleys, Antarctica - Oligotrophic Lake LV.19.BULKMAT1 | ecosystem: Environmental > Aquatic > Freshwater > Lake...
ATAACAGGATGATGCGATCAATTGAAGAAGGTGAAGTGGCCGGACATGCTGAAGAGGTAAAAAAACATTTGGAGAACAGCATTCCATTTGGACGCTATGCAGAACCCATTGAAATTGCCAAATTAGTTTTATTTCTTGCAAGTGATGATAGCCAATACATTACCGGTACCACACAGGTAATTGATGGAGGAATGTCTACACAATAATTAATTAAAAATCCAACGAAAGATAACTGCTACTTTATTGCCATTTGAGGAAGCTTAAGAAAAGAAATCTTAAAACACGGCAAAGCTATAAACGATAAAATAAACTTGTAACTGTAAATATATTTACTGAATATATAAATAATATCCAGAAATTAATTGTGTGAGTTGTATTTTTTCCAACAGGGCAATTAATGAAAAATAGCTTTACAAATGATTAATTCAATTCATCAATAAAAAATTAGATGAAAAATATAATAATTGATGAAAATGTAATTACCAAAGCGATTGAAAAGCGAATAATAAAAATTTCTTCCGATGTGTTTTTGTTCACCGCAATCGCCACAATGGCTATATAACTTACTTTAAAATATTTTCGGCGAAGCAAGGATACTGAATTTGTCGGTGGATGGGTAGCTCCCATTTCATCATGGGATTTTGTAAAATCAGTAAAGCAGGAAGAGAGTGGCAAGTCGAATTAAAAATGCTGTCAGCAATAATCGATAAGAGACCGTTCGTTCCTTAATCAATAGTAAGTATTTAAGGTTTGCGGGAAGGAGATTGATATCTCAATCTCCTTTTATTGATTTTTACTAAATCTGAATCAACAGGATTTAAAAATAGTATCACGTTTTATTTAAACAACTCTTTAAGTAGGGAAAATTCCTTCTCTATATAAAAATCAAAAAAATGGAAAAAGAAATGACAATGACCGAAGACATTGTGGCAATTGCCGCAACAGATTGTAAAACACTTGCTGCCGCAGTAACTGCTGCCGGGTTGGTAGAAACTTTGCAGGGCAAAGGGCCATTCACAGTTTTTGCACCCACTGATGAAGCTTTTGCTGACATACAATCAGAGGTGGATAAATTATTGACACCTGAAAACAAAGAAAAGCTATCCAAAATTTTGACTTACCATGTTGTAAGCGGAGCAACGATGGCTGCTGATTTGGAAGATGGTCAGGAGTTAACTACGGTAGAAGGGAGTAAATTAAAAGTGATGGTGAAAGACGGAAAGGTAATGGTTGGTAACGCACAAGTTACAACTGCTGATATTGAGGCTTCAAATGGAGTGATTCATGTTATTGATAAGGTGCTAATGCCGATGTAACCAATGCCAGAGTTACGATTCAATTTAAAAAGGTACCTAATTGTTTTCTTCAATTTTTTAAAAACTAATTTCATTAGTTGACCCCCAACGATACCAGGTAAATAATAGTTTTTTAACTTTTTGGCACATGGCAACCAAATAGTACAGAAAATTGATACGCTTTTATTAGATTCTAAAATTTAAATAGTATTTAAAACTTTTAAAAAATAAAAACATGGAAAATAACAATCGAAATACTACAGAAAAATTAAATCATCTTATTGCTATTGCAGAAGATGGTAAAGAAGGCTATGAAAACGCAGCTAAAGATGTAAAAGACGCTGGAATCAAAAGTTCTTTCCTGCTTTTTGCGCAGGACCGATCGGATTATGCATCGCAATTACGGGAAATCGTACATCAATTAAAAGGCAAGGCAGAAGACAATGGCGGTGATACCAAAGGTTCATTGCATCGGGTTTGGATGGACGTAAAATCAGCTTTTACAAGTGGTGACACGGATGCCATTATTAACGCATGTATCACCGGCGAGGAAGCCGCTATCAAAGAATACAAATTGGTTTTGGATGACTCTTTAATTCCTGAAAGCTGCAAACCAGTGATTGGGGAACAATTAAGTGGTATTGAACAAGCTTTGGCAAGTATCAGATCGCACGTTCAGAGTTAAAGCTTTGCATCCAATTAATTTTTATCAGAAAATTTACCAATTTCACTAGATGAAATTTTAAAAAAGTTGGCTAAAAAATTTATGCTGTAGCAGTTTTGTTTTACTGGTTTTAATAATTGGTCGCTTTGTTTAAAGCGAAAAATCAATCATTTTTTACTTTGATAATTAACTGTTACAGCATTTATATATAAAATCACTTTATTGCCTTAGTTATACAATGAATAAGTACCTAACAAACGGTTTAACGATATTATTAAATTGCTCCATGTAAATATTGGTGTAACATTAGCTTAGGTGTTTTTTATAAACTTTAATGCATAAACCTATTACATTAAAATTTTTTTAAAACGGTTATATTTTATTCTTTAGGAACACTGCTAACCTGAACGCAATTTGTAATAAAAAACACCATTTCGACGACATTATGAGAATCCATCTTTTTGAATTTGAAGATTTGCCTTGGTTTCCTGATGTAATAAGAATTGGGGGTACAGATTATTTGCGTTATTTACTAATAACTACTGATGCCTATGAACCATTGTTACCTCTAATTGTAGAAGCACTCTCTCAAACAAGTGAAACATCAATAATTGATTTGTGCTCTGGTGGCGGTGGTTATATTGAACAACTTTTTAAAAATTTGTCAAAAAGTTCAATACCAAAGATATCTATTATACTAACTGATAAGTTTCCAAATCATGAAGCATTTAAAGTGATACACAAAAGGACAGCCGGTCAAATTAATTTTGCAAACTATTCTGTTGATGCTGTGAATGTACCTAAGGATTTAAAAGGTTTCAGGGTAATGTTTTCTGCAATTCACCATTTTAAACCTGAGCAGGTAAAAAATATTTTACAAAATGCAATTGATAACAATGCTCCGATAGGAATATTTGATGTTTACGAAAAAAATATTTTGGCAATACTTAGTGTTTTTATTTTTAATCCAATAGCAATGCTCTTATTTACCCCTTTCTTTAAGCCGTTTAGTTTTTCGAGACTATTTTTCACTTACATCATCCCACTCATTCCAATTTATACTGTTTGGGATGGATGCGTTTCTGTTCTTAGAATGTATAAATCACACGAATTGTTAAAGATTGCCCGGAAAACAAATGCGAATAATTATTTATGGAAAGCAGGAAAAGTGAAGAATAAATATGGTATTCATTCAACCTATCTTATCGGTTATCCACAAACAAAACTTTTATATAATTTATCATTACAAACCGGCTAAAAAAGCGCCAAAAAAGCAGTTAGTTGAAACCATCTGTCCGTTTTGTAATTTGAGTTTGCAAATAAAAACAACATGAGTAAACATATTGAGGCAAAATTAGTCGGTCAGGCGATTTTATGTCAGTCATAACAAGAGGTAGAAAAGCTTAGCTTCGGCAAATTGGTTGCTTAAAAGAAAAGCGACTAAACATTAGCAGCCACGGCTGCTCCATAGCTTTTTTTATTTGCCATTGGTGTTGCATAATGCGGAGCGAAAAAGTACAAAAAAGGGTTTCAATGTAAGCATTCAGCCCCCTTTTACTTTTTATTGAAATGAATAATTACCTGCTGTTAATTGTTTGCCATTGCAATCAGCGATGTGCAAAATCCATTTCAAAATTTCCTTTTATTCTTTCAATAGCCGGGTTAAAATAGCCAAACTTTACTTCAGGAAATTCATCATGAATCAGTTCCATTAATTGTTTTACACCCATGCATTCTCCGGTTTCTGCAACGCCGGTTTTACCAAGGTACCAATCCGGATCAATATTAAAATTGCGCCATTGAATCATGCGTACACCGGTCTCTTTTATAAACAGTCGAAGGGCTTCGTATTCTTCCACACTATCCGTCATGCCGGGGAAAACAAAGTAGTTGATACTCGTCCAGCCGCCATAACTGCGGACTATTTTAAGGCTTTCTTTTAAATCATCAAACACATAATTGTTGGGGCGATAGTAAGGTGTATAAATTTTTTCCCGAACAGAATTCAGGCTTACCCTGATGCTGTTTAAACCTGCTTCGCACAAGGCTTTTACCGCATCCGGTTTGCTTCCGTTGGTGTTGATATTGATGCTGCCTTTGCTGGTATGTTTTCTTATTTCAATAATACTATCCCGGATAGTTTCCCACATCAATAATGGCTCACCCTCGCAACCCTGTCCAAAGCTGATAATGGGGAAGGGTGCTGTCTCTAAATGCGGTACGGTAAACTCAACTATTTCTTCCGGGGTGGGCCTGAACGTTAGTCTGTCCTGTGTACTTACAATTGTTTCATCTACCGGCTGAAAACTGATGCAGCCAATGCAGTTGGCATTGCAGGCAGGCGATACCGGCACCGGACATTCCCAACGGCTAAGCGAAAGGTTTCTTGCTGCCGGACAGGTATATGTCATGCAGCAATTTTCCATCAGGTGTTTTACAAGGCGGTTGTGTGGATATGCTTTCAACAAATGGTCTGCACCAGCTTCAATTTTTTTATCATCATAACCGGCGCATTCCTGCCGGATGTCTTGTTCAATGCGAACAGCGGGTACATAAAATTTCTCATTGTACCAGCCGGCTGCTGTGTAACAAAATAAGGGTAGGGTAGGAGCTTTATCAGCAGTTTCGTATGCTGCCATATACAAGCCAGTATGTGCAGGCGGAATAAATGCAGCCACTGCCCAGCCTTTTTCGCAAAGCCGCATGTTGCCGGTTTCCACATCAATGCCAATACCTCGTCTGCCGGGCAATTCGTAGAGGTTGCCGCCTTCCGGCAAATCAATCCATTCATCCGATGGTATGGGCATTGCATCCCAGCCGCTGCGGCCAGTTACATATAAGGAAGTGTCTTCAAAAATATTGCCTGCACCATCTGAATAGAGAATATATGGAGTCATTTTAGTTGATAATTATTAGTTGATAATTGATAATTGATAGTTGATAATTGATAGTTGATAATTGATAATTGAAATTTATTTAATTGATAATTGATAATTGATAATTGATAATTGAAATTTATTTAATTGATAGTTGATAGTTGATAATTGATAATTGATAGCTGATAATTGATAGTTGATAATTGATAATTGATAATTGATAATTGATAATTGATAATTGATAATTGATAATTGATAATTGATAATTGAAATTTTCAATCGGCAAATGTCGTATTTAATATTGAGTATCTGTCAGGCCATCTAACCTGCTAAACATCCAAACAACTAAACTACTAAACCTCTAAACTGCTAAACCTCTAAACCTCTAAACTTTTCAACCGCCTTCAACTACCTTAAACAATATTCGCCAACCTTCAACCACTTTCAACCAGCTTAAACAATATTCAACAATATCCAACCACCTTAAACCACCTTCAACTATTTCAGCTTCTTCACCAAACTCTCCAGGTAATGTTCATCTATATTAAACAAGGCCTTCAGTTCGTTAATTTTTTCCTGTATCAGTTCAGGTTGCTTGTTGGCTGTGTGGCTTTTGGTGCCTGAAATCAGCACATTTTTTGGCGTATGTTCGGTGGATATAAATTCAAACACTTTTGTTTTGTAGCCATGCATCTCCAATATCATAGCCCGGATGCTGTCGGTGACAATTTCTGCCTGCCGCTCCAGTAAAATGCCATGTTGGGTGATGTTTGCTAAAGCGTTGGAAGGCTTCATCTGCCGGCGTATTTGTTTGTGGCAGCAAGGGGCACAAACAATTACTTTTGCATTGGCCTGTATGCCTTTGTAAATCGCATCGTCGGTAGCTGTATCGCAGGCGTGGAGGGCAATCAGCATATCGATTTCGCCCAATTCGGCATCGGCAATGCTACCCATTTCAAACTGCAGGTTTTTAAAACCTGCTTCAGTTGCAATAGCATTGCATTGCTCCACCAGTCCTTCTCTTAACTCAATTCCTTTCACCATTGCTGGAGCAGGCAGTTTGTGTTGCAGGTAATCATACAAAGCAAAAGTAAGGTAGCCTTTGCCGCTTCCCATATCAACAATGGTGGGCGTATGATCAAATGCCAGGTCCTTAATAATACCGTCGATTATTTCAATGTAATGATTGATTTGCCGGAATTTATCCTGTTTGTCTTTTTTTACTTCGCCTGTCGCCGTGGTGATGCCCAATGAATGCAGGTAAACATTTTTGGCTGGTTGTATGTTGCGGTGTTTTTGTTTGTCGTGGCTTTGTATAGTAACTTTTGAGGATGAAGAGGCAGGCTTAGTCACCATTTTTGCAACGCCTTTTTCATTGGTTGAAAAATAATAATCAGCATTGGTTGTAAATACATCGGCATTAAAAAAATCCTGCTCCAATAAGTTGGTCATTAACTGTAAGCCTTCAGCCACAGAATAATTTTTAGTGATCTCATTGGTAGGATAGCGGTACACAAAAGATAATTTGTTGTCATCTTTTAAGGCAACCAGTTTTATTGCTATATTTTTTAATTCAGCAGTTTTGTGTCTTTTATTTCCTATCACCATTTTTATAAATGATTGCTGAGAGATGCCTGATTGAATCTGCTGAATTAATGATGATATGGTAGCTGACATGAATTACCTGATTTTTAATATTTAAATCAATCTTTTGAAATACAGAAGGGTAACAATCTACAACTAGCTGCAAGTTGTGGTATAGATAAATTCACTTCCTGCAACTGAATGCAGTATTAATTTTTCTCTGCAAAAGTAAATGAATATGATCTTGAAGTTGCTGCTTTTTGGAGTTTCATCTAAGGGCAGTAGCACCAATAAAGCTTAGAGTGAACTGTTTTAAAATTAACTCTGAATCAGCAGTTTTTGATTTTATGGTTAAAATTTTATCTTTTTTCTTTTTCCATCCACTAAAATGAGTAAATGTACGTTAAAGGGTAATGAACCTATAAATCCAGTATCTATTAAGTGAAAATTATATCTATTATCTGGCGGGCATTATTTATTACCATTTTGTTCAGTTCCGTTGTTCAAAACACGATGGCATTTGACAGTACTGCTATTGTGCGCCAGGGTTTGGCAGATTTACGGTTGCAAAAAAGTTGGGAAAAGCCGCTGGCTTTAAAGGGTAACTGGGCATTTGCCTGGAAAAAGTTACTCAATCCAAATGAGGCAAAAGGATTTACAACATATACTGAATTTCCAAAACTCTGGAATGACAATATTGTAGATGGAATACCACTTACTGTACAGGGTTATGCTACGTACGGCCTTACCATCCTGCTTCCGCCAAGGCATGGTTCATTGGCGCTGTTTCTGCCGGATGTTTATTCTTCCTATAAATTATTTGTGAATGGAAACCTGCTTGAAGCAAACGGCAAACCAGACAGTATCCCCCGAAATTACAAACCCCATTGGGAACCTAAAATCGTTGTATTGCCAATAAATGCCGATACACTACAGCTAGTATTTCAGGTTGCCAATTTTTCTCATTCTAAAGGAGGTCCTAATCTAAATATACAGATTGGCAATAGTGAATATCTTTTATTGGAAAAAGACCGGAATATTGCCAGTGATTTTTTATTGGCCGGGTGCCTGTTTATGGGCGGACTTTTTTTCTTTGGACTGTACAGGTTTGGATCAAAGGACAAGGCCACTTTGTACTTCTCACTTTTTTGTATGGTGTACAGTTACAGAATGATAGGAAGTTCCCTATATTCACTTCATGCCATCTTGCCTGATTTAAACTGGGAATTGACTACCAGGCTTGAATACATTACCCTGTTCGGAAGTATTTTTTTATTTATTCAATATGTGCGGAATCTTTATCCGGAGGATTTTTACAAACCACTGTTAACAGTTCTATCGTTCATCTGTTTATCGCTTGTTGCTTTAACACTTGTTACACCTGCAACAATATTTACACAAACCATTAATCCGTTTTTGTTGCTGATGTTTTTTTGTATTGGATATATTATGTATGTTTTTATTAAAGCCTATCTAAACAGAAGGATCGCTGCCCAATATGCATTAATAAGTATCGCTGTATTAATGATTGTTCAACTCATTATTAATCTTGAATATTTTGGTATTATTATTCCATCCAGACTGATATTGTTTGCAGGCTATGTATCCTTTTTCTTCCTGCAATCGCTGATTTTATCTTTCCGGTTTGCTTACACCTTGCAGATGGCCCGTAAACAGGCAGAGCAGGGCTTATTGGCTAAAAGCGAATTTCTTTCTACCATGAGTCATGAGATTAGAACACCATTGAACTCTGTAATTGGTATGAGTAACCTGTTGCTGCGAAACCGGCCAAGGGAAGATCAGCGGGAACAATTGGACGTATTGCAGTTTTCGGCACAAAATTTATTGTCGATTGTAAATGATATTTTAGACTATAATAAAATTGAAGCTGGCAAAATTCAATTAGAAAATATTGATATGGATATTGTAGCGATATTAAAAAATATTGTTACCGGAGCAGCAAATATTGCCGATGCAAAGGGGATTGGCGTAAGACTTGAAATAGACAATAATTTTAAGAATATGGTTACTGGCGATCCTACAAGATTTGCCCAGGTAATTAACAACCTCGTTGGCAATGCTATTAAATTTACAAAAGAAGGAGAGGTATTGATAGACTTACAATTAAAACAAAAGTTGGGCAATAAAGTAACGCTGTTATTCACCATAAAGGATACTGGTATTGGTATTGCCAAAGAAAAGCAACACCTTGTTTTTGACCGGTTTACCCAGGCGGACTCATCCACTTCCAGGAGTTATGGAGGCACAGGATTGGGGCTTGCTATTTGTAAAAAAATATTGGTACTGCAAGGTAGCCAACTGATGCTGGAAAGTGAAGTAGGTATGGGGTCCTCCTTTTATTTTACCCAAACTTTTGAGGTATCTGATAAGCCACTAATAAAAAATAACCTCTACGAAAAGGTATCAGCGGTATTGGATAAACCTTTAAGCGGTGTAAATATTTTATTGGTAGAGGATAACCGAATTAATGTACTGGTTGCTAAAACATTTTTAGAGAGTTGGGGCGCCTGCATTGATGTAGCTGAAAACGGACAGGAAGCGATTAATCTGCTGGATCTGAACCGGCATCAACTGGTATTGATGGATTTACACATGCCGGTGATGGATGGTTTTACCGCAATTAAAAAAATAAGGGAAGATGGTATAACAATTCCAATCATTGCACTTACTGCCAGCCTTCCTGCCGAAATAGAATCATTGGTTACAGGCCTTGCCATCAACGATTTTGTACTTAAGCCTTTTGTGCCGGATGAGTTATATAAAAAGGTGTTTTTCTATACCATCGCCTTCAAAAAAGATTTGAATCTGGTGCATTGATAATGGTTCAGTAATTACATCGTGTTAAAATAATGCTGTCAACTTTGTTTAGAGAGTTTAGTTTGTTTAGAAGTTTAGGTAACGGCCCGCAAAACAAAGCTTTATTACCAAGTAACCACATTATTTTATTTTTCCCTTTATTTCCTGCAATTTTAACAAGGCCTCCACTGGTGTCAGCCGATTAATATCTACAGCATTCAATAAGGTTCTTATTTCTTCAAAAGTTGCAGAGTGGGCATCAAAAATACTCAGTTGAACGGTAGGTGCAGCAATCCTTTTCATGGTTTCATCCATCGATGAAGTCTGTCCTTCATGGGTGCTGTTGCGGCTTTCTTCCAGTTGCAATAATATTTCATTTGCCCTGTCAATCAGGCTGGGCGGCATTCCCGCCATGCGTGCCACATGTATACCAAAACTATGCACACTGCCACCGGGTGCCAGCTTGCGCAAAAAGATTATTTTATTGCCTACTTCCTTATTGGTAACATGATAGTTTTTTACACGGGGCAATTTATTTTCCAGCTCATTCAATTCGTGGTAATGAGTAGCAAACAATGTTTTGGGCTGTGCATTGCTGTTATGCAGGTGCTCCACAATACTCCATGCAATGCTGATGCCATCGTAGGTAGAAGTACCCCGGCCAATTTCATCCAGCAATACCAGGCTGCGGGGTGTAATGTTGTTGATGATGCTGGCCGTTTCATTCATCTCCACCATAAAAGTACTTTCTCCGCCACTCAGGTTATCGCTTGCACCAACTCTTGTAAATATTTTATCTGTCAGTGGAATTTTTGCATCACCCGCCGGAACAAAACTACCAATGTGCGCCATCAAAGTAATCAACGCCGTTTGCCGGAGAATAGCACTTTTACCACTCATGTTAGGCCCGGTTAAAATAATGATTTCCTGTTCCGTTGGATCCAATAAAATATCATTGGTAATGTAAGTTTCTCCTGCCGGCAAGTTGCGTTCTATTACCGGATGCCGGCTGTCTTTTATGTCAAGAATATTGTTATCCTGCAGCAA
>Ga0163144_10030643_pt1 | contig 10282 bp, 7 predicted proteins | sample OliLak19BULKMAT1_FD_123175 | JGI IMG/M metagenome (GOLD analysis project Ga0163144, IMG submission 123175) | Freshwater microbial mat bacterial communities from Lake Vanda, McMurdo Dry Valleys, Antarctica - Oligotrophic Lake LV.19.BULKMAT1 | ecosystem: Environmental > Aquatic > Freshwater > Lake...
GACCCCCGGCTCCGCGGGCTTGGATCTCACCGCAGCCATCGCAGGGCCGGTGGCCCTCCAACCCGGAGCGCGTCAGCTCATCTCGGTCGGCCTAATTCTAGAAATTCCAGAGGGCTTCGAAGGCCAAGTTCGTCCGCGCTCTGGGCTCGCGTTGAAGCACGGCATCGGCATCGTCAACTCGCCTGGCACCATCGATTCGGATTTTCGCGGCGAGGTCGGAGTCGTGCTGATCAACCACGGCCAAGAGCCCTTCGTCATCGAGCCGCTTTCGCGCATCGCGCAGCTCGTGATAGCGCCGGTGCAACAAGTGCTGCTCGAAGAAGCAGAAACGCTGACCGACACTACCCGTGGCACCGGCGGCTACGGCAGCACCGGCCGCTAGACCCCTCAGAACGCGGCCAGGAACGCCACGAGCTCTTTGCGGAGGAGGTCGCGGTCGATGTCGCGGGTGATGATGTGGCGCGATTGCGGGAGGATCACGATGCGTTTTTGGAGGCTACCGAGCCGGACGGCGAGGCGCCAGGCGTTGGAGACGGGGCAAACCGCGTCGTGCTGCCCGTGGATCACGAGAGCTGGGGCCTGCACCTTGTGAAGCTGCGGGATCAGCCTTTCCCCCGCCCGGAGCAGGGAGACGGCTGCTCGAACCGGTTGGGCGTTGTAGGTCAAGTGCCGGACCTTCTGTTCTCTGTCAGCTATGTCAGGGCCGGCCTTCGCCATCCAGAAGTCGGGTAGCCGGAGGCGCTCCACGACTTTCAAACCCCAGCTCGGCCACGGGCTCTGCAGCCAAACAGCGTTCGCAAGCGCCACCACGCCGAGCGTCGTGTGCGGGTGCTGCGCCGCCAATGTCAGCGCCAGAACCGCGCCCAGGGATAGTCCAGCGACCACTACTTTTCCGCGCTTTGCCAGCCGCAAGTAGCTATCTTCGGCGGAGTCGAGCCAATCCTGGAAACGAAGCGGCGCAAGGTCCGAAACTCGGAGACCGTGACCTGGCAGAAGCGGCGCTTCCGCACCCAGGCCAAGCTCGCGCGCCACGTCGACTACCAGCGCCACTTCTTGCGGTGTTCCGCCGAAGCCGTGCAAAGCCAAAACGTGCGGCGCGCGTCCCTCGAGCGAGAGCGCGTCCGGTACACCTTCGCCCATCAGCGAGCCGTGCGCCGTGGCTCTTTTCATGCTTCGCCGCGCTTGATGCCGAAAGCGCGAATCTTCTTGTGTAGGTTCGTCCGCTCGACCCCCAGCACTACCGCAGCCTTGGAGATGTTCCACTCCAGCAACTTGAGCGTATCGATGATGTACGTGCGCTCCGCGCTTTCACGGAAATCCCGCAGGGTCATCTGCCCGCCGGCCACGGTCGCAAGCGGCCTGGGGAGGGGAGTCGCGCTGGCGGAGTCGTCCATCTCTGGTTCGTCGTCGAACGGGCTGGAATGTGGGTCTTCCGGCAAGTCCGCTACCGTGATGACGTCGCTAGACAAGATGGCCGCCCGTTCCACGGCGTTCTTCAGCTCGCGCACGTTTCCCGGAAACTTTCTCCGCGCTAGCGCCTCGTAGACTCCCGGGTCGATCCGTTTCACGCGCAGACCATTCTCGTTGCAGAACGAGGCCACGAAAGCATCCGCAAGCTGCGGCACGTCCAGCCGACGCTCGCGCAGAGCCGGCACTCGAATCGGAAACACGTCGAGTCGAAAAAACAGGTCCTCGCGGAACATTCCGCTTTGCACTTGTTTGCCGAGATCCTTGTTCGTGGCAGCCAAGACACGCACGTCGACGTGGATCACGTGCTCGGAGCCTACGCGCGCGACCTCGCCGTTCTGTAGGGCGCGCAGCACTTTGGCCTGCGCCGTCAGGTCCATGTCGCCAATTTCGTCTAGGAACAGCGTGCCGCCGTGAGCTTGCTCGAAGAAGCCGCGCTTCCGGCCCTGAGCGCCCGTAAACGAGCCCCGCTCGTGGCCGAAGAGCTCGCTCTCTATCAGCTCCCGAGGAATAGCGGCGCAGTTGACCTTGATGAAGGGCGCGTCCTTGCGTGGGCTCAGGCGATGGATGGCGCGGCTAACCAGCTCCTTGCCAGTGCCAGACTCGCCCGTAATCAGCACGCTGGCCTTGGTCGGGGCGACCTTGTCGATGTCGGCAAACAGCCTTTGGATCGGCTGGCTCGTACCGATCATCTCGTAGCGCGCCTCCAGCTCGGCGCGCATACGGTCCACGGTGCGCGACAAGCGAGCGGTGCGGATCGCGTTTTGCACGCTGATCAGCACCCGCTCACGCGAAAGAGGCTTTTCGAAAAAGTCGCTCGCCCCGAGCTTGATGGCCAGTACGGCGTCATGCACCGTGGCGTGCCCGCTCACCACCACGACGGGGATGTGCTTGGTCGCCTCGTCAGCGCGGATGCGCTCCAGGGCCTGTAGGCCAGTCATGCCGGGCAGCTTCAAGTCGAAAATGGCTACATCGACGGGCTGCTCGGGATCGGACAGCAACTCGAGCGCGCGCTCTGCCGAATCGGCCTCCAACACCCGAAAGCCCTCGCCGCCCAAGACCATCGACAGCGTGCGGCGGATGTTCTTCTCGTCATCCACGATCAGGACGGACGGCGTGGCTTCGGTGAGCGGCGTTGCCTCTACCGTCATGGGCCGTCAGTTCAGCTGGGCCAGCAAGTTTTTGGCCGGAATCGTGAAAGCGCTCTCCGGATACAGCTGCAGCAGGCGAGTCAGGACCTCGCGCGCCTCCTTCCGGCGCTTCTGCTTCATGAGGATCTCACCGAGCAGGGCCAGGCCCTCGGGTTCCAGGCCGGAGGTCTTCAGCGTGGTGAGCGAGTACTCGCAGCGCGCCACGGCCGCGTCGAATCGGCCTTCGGCCAAGTAGAAGCGCGCGACGTATAGCTCATGCCGCGCGAGCAGGCCCAGGACCACATCCAACATGTAGCGCAGCTCGCTCACATGCTCGGACCCGGGATAGTCCGAAAGGTAGTTGCGAAGCGTGACGAGCGCGTCGTTCACTGAAGCCAGGTCCCGCTCCTCGAGCGGCGGTAGCATGATCGACTGGCTCACCGAGTCGTACTGAGCCTTGGCCACACGATAGCGCGCGTACGGCACCTCTGGATCATTGGGATGGTCGTGAACGAACTCCTTGTAGCCAGTGATGGCTTCGGCAAATTTCTCCTGTTGGAAGTTGGCGTCGGCTAGCCGAAGCTCTGCCAGGCGCGCGTAGCGGCTGTACGCATACTTGCGCTTCACCTCGTTGAGCAACTCGTCCGCAAGCTCCCAGTTCTTGTCTTCGTAAGCCTCGAATGCGGCTTCGTAGTCTCGGCGCGCGTTGTCCGAGTAGTCGAGGGCGGTCAGCGACTGGCCATCGGTCGAGGCGCAGGCCATCAGCGTCAGCCCGCAAAGCACGGCCGAAAGGCCCAGTGGCGTCAGCGACGGGCCTAGACGTCGGGAAACAGCTATCGCAACCTTCATTTTGCCCTCGCTGGGTAGCGTTCTCCGCCCCCGGTGGCAAGGCCGGCCTGCACGCGGCCCTGAGCCCAAGCCCTAGGCTACCGAACTCTTCGATCTGGCGCATGTCGGATGCTCGGGTAATGATGCCGCCCCATGGCCGAGCCGGTCCCTATGACCCCTGGCGGTGCCCTCAAGCTCCGCGAAGAACTCTCCCGTCTCAAGGAAGAGCGCCCTAAGATTTCCCGAGAGATCGGCGTTGCGCGCGAGCACGGCGATCTCAAAGAGAACGCGGAGTATCACGCCGCCAAGGACCGCCAAGGCATGGTGGAAGCTCGGATCAAGGACATTGAAGACAAGCTGGCTCGGGCCGAGATCATCGACATTGCCAAGCTCGGCTCTGGCGACCGCGTGCGCTTCGGCGCCTACGTGAAGCTAACCAACCTGGATACCGACGAGGAGACGACGTACCAAATCGTCGGCGCGGACGAGGCTGACATCGATCAGGGGAGTATCTCCGTTTCAGCCCCGCTCGCCAGAGCTTTGATCGCGAAATCCGTTGGCGACGAAGTCGTGATTGAGCTGCCCGCGGGCAAGCGCCGCTACGAGATCGCCGAAATCGAATTTCGATGAGCCTGCGTGGCGCCGAAGGCTCCCGGCCTTCGCTCGCAGGCGCTGAGCGCTCCGCGATGCTCTTACGCTGCCTGCAGGGTGGCGCAGCGGCCTTGAGCCTGTTGCTGCTGGAGCTGTGCTTCGTGCTGTCGCTCCGTCGCGCGGAGCTCTCGAGCGTCTGGGAGGTGCAACACGGCGCGGCGCTGCTGCTGCCAGGCTACGTCGTACTGTCCGTGCTCGCCGGCAGCCTGAGCTCGGTAGCGCTCGGCCTCTTGATGCGTGCGGAGGCCTCGCGGCCGCATCGCATAGCGCTGGGCCTGTTGCTGGCGACTCCGGCGGCGCTAGGGGCCTTTGGAGTGGGTGGCGGCCGCCATTTGGCGGATCCCGGCACTCGAATGAGCTTTTCTCTGTTGGTGGCGGCGGTCGCGTTCGTCGCTGCCGCCTTGTTGGCGCGAACGATCGCGGAGCGAATGCGACGCTCCCCCCGCTTGTTCTCTACCAGCGTGGCCCTGGTTATCGTGTTGCTAGAGCTTTGCAATCGCTTCGTGCTCGTTCGCCTCTACCCGGCGTTTCATACGACGCTCTCACTGGCGGCACTTTTGCTAGCACCGTTCGCGGTGTGGCCGCTGCTGTTGTCGCGGCCCACGCTGGGCGGGCGAAAGGGGCAGCGCAGGTCCGCTGCAATCGGTCTGTTGCTTGCGTGCGCCTTTTTGGTCGGTGGGGTGCTGCTGCGGCCGGCCGCGGAGCGGCTGTCGCGTTTCGACAATTTCCGGCTTCTGTTACTGGAGTCGGCGCCCCTTTCCCGGGAGGTGGTGGCGGCGAGCGCCCGCTTAGCACCTCCCGAGCCGCTTCCCGACGAAGCCGACGTGATTGGCAGTGGAGAGACCAAACTGCCGGGAGAGGCACGTGCGCCCGCGCTCAACTTCGAGGGCAGGGACGTGCTTCTGGTGACAATCGACGCGCTGCGCGCCGACCACGTCGCCGCTTACGGTTACTCGCGCAAGCTGACACCCCACCTCGACTCCCTAGCAGCGCGGGGCACGTTGTTCGAGCGCGCCTATTGCCCGACTCCGCACACGTCGTACTCGGTCACCTCCTTGATGACGGGCAAGTACATGCGGCCGCTGCTTCTGCAAGGCGCGGGCGAGGACTCCGACACGTTGGCCAGCCTGCTTCGCACCTATGGCTACCGCACGGCAGCTTTTTACCCACCCGCCGTGTTCTTCATAGATTCCGCCCGCTTTGCGCGCTTCGAACATAGCTTTCTTGGCTTCGAATACCGCTGGGTCGAGTTCGCCGAAGGGGAGAAGCGCATCGCACAGGTCCGCGACTATTTGCACACGGCTCCTCGGGACAAGCCGCTCTTCCTGTGGGTTCACTTGTTCGGGCCCCACGAGCCGTACGAAGAGCATGCAGGCTTCGAGTTTGGCGATCGCGACATCGACCGCTACGACTCAGAGGTCGCCGCAGCCGACCGAACGCTGGGGGAGCTAGTCAAGCTCTTGGAGGCGCGCGGACCTGGAGCGGTCACGATCGTCAGCGCCGACCACGGCGAAGAGTTCGGCGATCACGGCGGTCGCTACCATGGCAGCTCGGTCTACGAAGAGCAGGTGAGGGTGCCGCTGGTAGTGGCAGGGCCTGGGGTCAAGCGGCAGCGTGTGAGCGAGGTGGTGCAAACCATCGATTTGCTGCCGACGTTGCTTTCGGCGCTCGCAGTGCCGCGCCCGCCGCGTGTTCGCGGGCGCGATCTCGGTGCGCTACTGGCTGGCGCGCGTCAAGCAGAGCCTGGGGTGGCCTACGCCGAAACGGAGGACCAGTCGCTCTACGCGGAAGGCAATTTGCGGCTGGTTTGCGCCCGAAAGCTGGGCGCTTGCAAGCTTTACGACGTGGCGAAGGATCCGGGGCAAACGCGCGACGCAAGCTCCGATCACCCCACGGCTCTACTTCGTCTTCGCGCCCGGCAGAGAGAGCTTTCGGCTTCGCACGGCCGCTACGAGCAAACGGGTCTTCGAGCCGAAGGCAAAGGCTGGCCGGCTGCGATTTTGCGCGGCGCTGGCGGAGATGGCGACGCGGCCGAAGAAATAGCCAGCTTGTTGGAAGACGCGGATGCCAGCATCCGCCGCAAGGCCGCGGAGCTCCTCTTCGAGCTCCGTCGCAAGGAAACGTCGCCGGCGCTGCGTCTCGCGCTCAGTCGGGCGGAGGACGAAGACGTTCGGCGCTACGCGGCGCTTTCGCTGACCCGGCTGGGGGAAGGTGCGCCGCTCACGGCGGAGCTGCTGTCCAGCACTGAGCCAAGCTTCCGACGGCTGGCCGCGTTGGCGCTCGGCGAGAGCGGCGACCGTCGCGGCGAAGGGCTGCTCATCGCCTGGTGGCGCGACGACAAAGCCCGCGATTTTCAACGTTCGCGAGAGCTTTTGGAGGTGTTCGCCGCGCTCCGCACCAAAGACGCCGTCGTGCCGCTGGTGCAGTCGCTGTCCGACGTCAGGCTCCGGCCGTACATCGCCCAGGCGCTGGGGAAGATCCGTGAGGAGGCCGCCATCGGCCCGTTGCTCTCTGCGTTGTCCGAGGAGCGCATGCAAAGCTCCCGAGTATCGCTCGCCACGGCTCTCGTTGACCTCGACGCCGGCCCGGCGCTGGCAACGCCGCTGGTGCGTTTCTTGGGCGTGCCCGATCCACTCCCGGGTGGTCTGCTCTTGGCACAGCGAGCCAAGATCTCCGAGCATATCGGGGGCCCTGCCGGGCGAGATCTCGCCCGCTTGGCCCGCGACGAGAACCTCGGAGTCAAGCTCACGCTGACCATCCCCGCGGGCGGAAACGGCAAGGGCGTGCGCTTGCTCGTGCGGGCACGGAATACGAGCTCGGCGCCGGGGCTGTTGTTGTTCGCTCGCGGCTCGGATGCAGCGCCCGTTGGCCAGCAAAAGGCGGCCAGTTTGACCCTGCCCAAGCTGCCGGTTATCGACGAAAGCCAGGCGCTGCGGTTGAGCGTGCCCCCCTCGGTCGAAGCGCTAGAGCTATCCGCAGCCTTGCCCCGCAGTTTCGGAGCCCGCGCGGCGCTGCGCGGCACCTTCTTGCTGTATGCAGAGCGCGGAATTGACGTGGAAACCCTGGCCCTTGTGCCGCTTTCCGATGAGCTTCCTCCGCCGCCCCCCAAACCCTGGCAGGCGCGCTGACGACTGCTTCCAACCCAAGCCCTGGTAAGTGGTATAGAGCGGCGCCGTGAGCGACCCGAAGCAACACACAGAGCGCGATCCGGAGACCGATCCGGAGAGCAAAGAGGCCGTAGCCGCTGACCGTGAGGGCGAGCCGACGCAGGCCGCGGAAGCGGAGCCGAATGACGCTCTGGACGACGAAGCCGCTGAGGGCGTGGACGCGAACGTCAAAAGCGCGCTGGCTACGACCACTAGCCCGAAGAAAAAGCGAAGAGCCAAGGCCAGCGACGAGAGCGACGTCGGCGAGCCTATCCGCGATAAGAACCAGCGCGTGCGCGCGGAGGCCGCCGAAAAGCGCCGAGCTCGACGTGAACGCGAGGAGGGCGGGGCGCCCCGCCGCAATCTCGATGCCAGCGAAATGATGGACGACGCCCTAGCGCGCTCGTCGCACGCCGCGGCCATCTTCCTGCGCCGCCACTTCAATAAGGTGCAGTGGGTGATCGTGATCGGTCTAGTGGGTTGGATCGCCTATGAGGTGTACTCGTGGCGCCACGAGCGGAACGCCGAGAAGAGCACCGGCTCGCTTTTCAAAGCGCTGTCCGCCGAAACCGGCAAGGTTGGCAACGAGGGAAGCGATGCCGACCCGCGCACTGGAATTTCCGACGTGCGCCGAAGCTTCGGCAGCGACGAGGAGCGGCTGAAGGCCGCCAAGGCCGAGTACTTGTTGGCAAGCACCGGCGCGACCAGCAGCGCTACGCTCGCCATGCTCGGCGCAGCGGGCGTGGCCTATGACCAGGGCCAATACAAGGAGGCCAAGGGTAGCTACGAGAAGGTCAAGCAGAGCGAGCTTTACGGCAAGGACATCGACGTCAAAGGCCGAACCCTCGAGGGCCTGGGCATGGCGCTCGAGGCGCTGAAGGACGAAGAAGGCGCGCTGAAGGTGTTTCGCGAGCTGCAGAGCATGGACCCGGCAGGCTTCAGCACGCTCGGCCTCTACCACCAGGCCCGCATCCTCAAGGGTCAGGGCAAGAAGGAAGACGCGACCAAGGTCCTCGCCAAAGCGGGTGAGAAGCTACTGGCAGCCAAGGACAACGTCAGCGCCTTCACCTACCTGCGCCATTCGGTGATCGAGCTCTACGAAACGCTCGATGAAAAGGCCGCGCGTGAGCTGGGCCAGAAGCTAGCCCCGCCGCAAGACCCGAAGCAGTTCGGACAAGGCGCTGCGATGGGTCCAGGCGGCGGACAGAAGCTCAGCCAAGAGAAGATCCAGGAGCTACTGAACGAGCTGGCCAAGAAGAACCCATCTGGGCCAGAAGGTAGCGAGCCCGCCCTAGCGCCTGCCGGTGGTGAGCCAGCGCCTGCCGGTGGTGAGCCAGCGCCTGCCGGTGGTGAGCCAGCGCCTGCCGGTGATGAGCCAGCGCCCGCAGGAGCTCCATGAGCGTGAAGCGCCTGCATTTTTCGCTGGTTCTCGGAGCGCTCGCGCTCGGGGCGGGCATCGCTGGCTGCAGCTCGCTTCGCTCTGGCGCCGACCCCGAGTTGCCGCTCTGGGTGCACCGGGGCAGCGGCTCGCTGCACGTGACCTTCAAGCGCAACGTGGTGGCGGAGTCACGTCGCACCGGCGAGCCTTACGAGCGAGGTCAGGCGGAGCTCGATCCCGAGCACGGCCGCGTATTCGTCGGCTCGTCGGACCAAGGGCTGTACGCACTGCGGGCCGACGACGGTGCGAAGCTCTGGCGCTTCGAGACGCTCGGCTTCGTGCAGTGCGCGCCGCTCTACGACCCGGTCGAGGACGTCGTGTACTTCGGCTCGAACGACGGCGCTTTGTATAAGGTTCGGGCCAAAAACGGCGAGCTTCTCTGGCGCTTCATGACCAACGCCGAGGTTTCGCGCAGGCCGGTGCTTTCGGACGGCCTGCTGTACGCGGCGAACGCCAACGACACCATCTTGGCTATCGAGCCCGCCAGCGGCAAGCTAGTCTGGAATCAACACCGCACGCCGGCTGCTGGCATGGAAGTCGCCGGACACTCGGGCCCCGCGGTGTCTCGCGGCAAGGTCTACGCCGGCTTCAGCGACGGCACCGTCACGGCTTTCGACGCCAAGACGGGGGTCGAGCGTTGGCAGCCTGTCGATCTGGCTGCAGAGGCCGAACAGTCGCTCGGGCAGCTGCCGGAGCAGCTCGACGTGGACTCGACCCCAATCCCGGACAGCATCGCCGCGGGCGCGGTCGTGTACGTGGGTAACTACGCTGGCGGCGTCTTCGCGCTCGATGCCGAGACGGGCAGCCAGGTTTGGTCGAATCCCGGCGTTTTTGGGGTCACGGACGTGACGCTCTTCGACCAGCCGCCGCACCGACGCCGTCGGGATGGCGGCGACGAACCGGCACGCAGGATCTTGCTAGCTGCCAGTGGCACGACCGGGCTCTGGGGCTTGGACCCAGAAACGGGTTCGGAGCTGTGGCGCCGCTCGTTGCCGTCGACCGCCGTCTCGCGTCCCGTCGTGGTCTCCGGCGTCCTGCTCATCGCGGCCTCTCGCTTGGGGATCTTCCTCGTGAACCCCTTGGGCGGCGAGCTCATCGACGGCATTCACCTGGCCGACGGTTCGAGCATGACTCCAGCAGCCTACGGCTCCCGAGCCTTCGTCCTCACCAACGGCGGCTCGCTCTTAGGTCTCCACGTCGCATCGCCGATTTGAACTTAGCCGCCGCGCGGCGGCGTGTGCCCGAGGGGCCGATCGAGCGCCTGGAGAATAATCCATGCGCATCGAGGGCAGCCTAACGCGCCGACCTCCGGGCGAAGGTCGCGGCTGGGGCGCTTCGGACTGGCGGCCGAGTGACCAGCACCCACTGAGTTAACATAATGTATCTTATGCGCGACTTAGCTGTAGGAGCAAAATGGAAGTGTCGGGGTTCTGCCAGATAGAAATGTCGGGTTCGCGGTACACGGCTGGGCATGACGGTACGTGGTAAGTGACCAATGGTCTCGTCGAGCACCCATGCCGAATCCGCGCTGGGGCGCGAGCGCGGCGGCGCTCGACGGTTCGATTTACGTCGTTGGCGGCGCGGAACATTCCGAGCTGACCGAGCGGTACGATCCCACTTCC
>Ga0163144_10030644_pt1 | contig 10282 bp, 7 predicted proteins | sample OliLak19BULKMAT1_FD_123175 | JGI IMG/M metagenome (GOLD analysis project Ga0163144, IMG submission 123175) | Freshwater microbial mat bacterial communities from Lake Vanda, McMurdo Dry Valleys, Antarctica - Oligotrophic Lake LV.19.BULKMAT1 | ecosystem: Environmental > Aquatic > Freshwater > Lake...
AGTTTCAATGCACGCTCAGGATCGTGCGGCCATTTCCGACAATAATCGATCCACCGACGATTTGAGGCGCGACACCTTCGGCCATCGCGGCAGCGTAACAATGATCTCCGGGAGCCTTTCATTCGAAATCACGATCTGGGGATCATTGACGGCGGCGGACTGCGCTATTGGGGGAATTTGACGCTCAAGGCGGTTCACGATGACCGGCAAGCCGTGCTCGATCATTGCCGCGACCGAACCGCTCTTTCCAATCAGTTCGAGCGGTGTCGTGGCAATTCCGAAATGGCAGCGCTGAAGGCAGCACGAAATCTCCTGAACGCTGCGCGATCCCAGTCGCACGAAGCTCACATCCGGATATCGCGAAGCGAGAGAATTCCAGAGCGCTTCACCGGGCCCAAGGTTACCGATGGAGATCAACGTCAGCTTGCGTTGAAGCTTCCGCGCACCGTCGCGAAGATAGGAGAGAAGCGGTTCTGCTGGCCACTCAGGATGAAGGGAGCCGAACACGATCACGTTTAAAACGCCGGCTTCATTCTCTGGTAATGATGAATACGAAGATGGCTCATTGTTGATCGGGACATTTCCAAACATTGCGGAGACAGAGCTTTCGATGTTCGAAGCTTTCAATAACGCGCCATAGGCAGAGTTGCTGGTGGAGACAAAGCTCGGCCGCAACCGTCGGTGGATGCGCTCAATGGTTTTTCTCTGCAGTAAACCAATCGCCTTTTGCCGCAACGGAGCATTTTTTGAAAGGCCGATCCACAGTTCATGAAACATGATGTGAGTCCGACAATCGCCCGCCAGACGTTGAAAGCGTCGCGGCCAAAGCACAGGCACGCCACGCTGATGAAAACCAAAGGGCACGAAATGAAGGCTGATCCAATCCGGTCTAAACTTATGAAGAAACTCTTTTGCCGCGCGCTCCCGTGTGCCCCAAGAGGCCGACTCGCACAGCCTCAATTCACGCTCCGATTGAAGAAACTCAGTGCAATGCCGGTCGTTTAGCGCAATGATACGGATTTGATGACCCCGGCTGGAAATCTCATCGGCCAGCATGCGCACATGGTCGCCCACCCCATCGCGCCCGGGTTCCAGCCCTGAAGTGAAAAAGCAGATCTTCACAAGGACTGCGTACGCCGCTCCTGGAGCCATACAGAATACGAACTTACAAGGCTATCCATCGCATCGCTCCAACCCAGATGCTGTACTCGTCGATAATCTATTGCGAGAGCACCCTGCCGATGGTGAGGGTACCTCATCGCTGACGATACCTTTGTATGGCTCTTTATGACGCTGGACCGCGGGTGCAAGGCAGTTTAAATATCCAAGCAATGAGTCATTGCGTAGTTAACGTTGGTACAATTATCAAAGATCGGATTACTGCATTCCGCTCATTCTTGACTTCTTCGAACAGACCGATGGCACTTTATGTCCATCCATAAAGCGAAATGCGGCCAAGCCAAGCTAATCATCGCCGCCGCCGGGTCATGAGCGCAGATGTCCTGAGATGCCATCACTCGCGCCGAATACCAAATTTGCTTCACATAGCCAATGAAGCTAATCTTAGATTGCTCATTACGTCCCCATCTCCAATAGCGCTCAAGCGTCCCCAGTAAAGATGCCTGCGCGATTGAAAGATACTTCAACTCCGGATCAAAGATGACATCAAACCCCTTTTCAAGCAATCGAGCACCCAGATCCCTATCCTCACCGCATTCCATTGTTTCGTTGAATCCGCCTGCCGCGGCCACCATGTCTCGACGCAAAAGGCTTGCGCCGGTGCATAGCAGCCTTTTTCGTTCAACGCGAAAGGTCGCATTTTCACGGTAAAGGTGCCTCGCACGCCACCTACCCGCTGCCGTTGTCGCAGGCACTTGGAATATTCTGCCAAAAACCCCCGCGACGCCGGAGTCAAAGTGTTTTAAAGCTTTGATTGAGTAATCAGGGGGTATTGATGACGTAGCATCCACACCAAGCACGTACTCGTGGCGCACTTCTTCGAATGCTTTTGCGCGCGCCGCCCCTCGGCCAACGTTTTCATTAAATCGAAAAACTCTGGCGCCCCATTCTCGCGCGATACGCGATGTCTCGTCTTCCGAAGCGTCGTCAATAACGATCAAATCATCGATCGGAATGGTCTGCGCGCGCAAGCTCCTCAACACCTCAACTAACGTCGCAGCGCTATTTCGTGCTGGCACGTACGCCGATACCTTATGCATGATTTCTCCGGAGAGCTTCAGCGAAGGTGGCTGTCCAGCGTTTCATGACCATCTCACTTGAGTATTCGGTCTCGCCGAATTGACGGTTTTGTGATGATATGACGCTCATATCCCGCTCAGCGCACCACTCTATCTTGCGTGTCAGATCATCCCGTCGCGGTAATTTGAGATGAGCTTGACGCACCCATTGCGTGGGAAAAGCCTTTCGTCTAAACCACTTAGTCTGAACACGCATTTCCGATTGTTGAACAAATTCATTCATCGGGGGATAGTCAGTGGTAATCACTGGAATGCCTGTGCATACAGGCTCAAGAACCATAAACCCCAGCCCTTCCATTTTCGACGGCTGGATCGCCACATCACCCTCTTCATAAAGCGATGAGTGAGATTTTATATTTCCAACGTGCAGGTGAATTCTCTCGTCCAACGCCGGCAAGGGAGCTTCTTTCTGCAATCTGATAATTAGACGGAGATCCTGTCGCTTCACTTTCTTGAATGCTTCAATCGTATCGCGCGTCCCCTTCCGGTCATCGTGATCGATCAGACCGGCGTTGTGAATGAATATTCGCGCCTGGCCCTTGACGCTTCGTTTCGGCAATGCATCTAAGTCGAGTGCCCATTGTACGTAAACCGAATTTTCAAATCCGTATTTTCTTACTACGTTTAAAGTAAATTGCGTTGGGCAGGCAAATAGTGTGCAACGCGCAAATTCGAGTTGATCGCCTCGGAACCATTCCCACATCGGAACACAGACAGTTGCTAGATTCAATTGCGCCGAAACGGCCATCAATTCTGGATGCCATGCGCATCTTTCCAACAGTATAAGTCCCTGCAATCCTTCCAATGCGCGCTTCAGTTTTTCAATGGAATCCGTGCTGCGTATGATGCACTCGTCCTCTCCCTCCGCTGGCAGTCCGTCGACGCGTTCGGAAGGAATCACAATTTGGCGGCCAATTCCAAGCACTCGGCGAACGTCTTGTGCCATACGGCCCAATCCAGTCTCGTCTTTAAAACCGACGACCGCCCAACGTCGGAGATCAGGTTTTTCAGAATCGTCCGACATTAACTTCCACGCTGACCGGCAGCCGGCAGGCTCCAAAACCACGACTTTCGATGAAGTCATCGGCGCGCGCAGTGCAGACACAGGTTGCAAAACCAGAGACGGCATCAAGCCCGCGGTCCTGGCAAAGAATTCCAAACGAAGGCGCGTAAATTCCCGGCGACAACGGGTTCTGCTCGAGACGGAGGGTGACCTCTGATTCGCCTTCCGGCAGGTCGAGCAGGCGGCCGCTGGAGTCCGAATCCAGCGTGAGGATGCGATTTCCATCCGGCGTATCGAAACCGATGCCGACGAACGCGCGCGAAACGGGCGCCTTGCATTGGATCGTGACGATGACTTCGAGTGGCCGGCCGAACTGAAATTCCGTTCCCTGCGCCAGACGCGCGCGCGTCAATCGCGCTTCGAGGCCGTGCCCGCCATAGCGCGAAGCCCGTTCGAGGTCGAAATCCATGACGCTGACGCTCAGGTCGGCCGAGTAATGAGCAATGGCGCTCTCAACGTCTTTAAAGAAAACGCTTTTGCCCTTCTCCATGCAGAACGCGCGCGTACACAATCTCCGCACCGCCGCCATGTTGTGGCTGACAAACAGGACTGTGCGCCCGCCTCTGGCGACTGCCCCCATTTTTCCGAGGCACTTCTTCTGGAACTGGGCGTCGCCGACCGCGAGGACTTCATCCACAATCAGGATTTCGGGCTCGAGATGCGCCGCGACGGCAAAGGCCAGGCGCATGTACATCCCGCTGGAGTAGCGCTTCACCGGCGTATCGATGAATCGCTCGACTTCGGCGAAGGCAACGATTTCGTCGAACTTGCGCGTGATTTCCGCGCGCCTCATACCAAGGATAGCGCCGTTCAAAAAGATGTTTTCCCGGCCGCTAAGTTCGTGGTGAAAACCCGTGCCGACTTCCAGCAGGCTTCCCACCCGGCCATGAATGCGCACGAGGCCTGTTGTCGGACGGGTGATGCGCGAGAGAACCTTGAGTAAGGTGCTCTTTCCGGCACCATTGCGACCGACAATCCCCACGACCTCGCCACGCTTGACCTCAAAGGAGACGTCCTGCAACGCCCAGAGCGTCGAGTCGGCGGCAGCCTCGGCCTTTTGCATCCAGGAGAAAGGCGCAGCCAGTGCGGCCGAAAACGCCTCGCGGAAATTGCGGTGACGTTCCATTCCGCCAATGCTGTAAGCCTTGCCGAGATTCTCAACGGTGATCACCGTGGCTCTGGCATCAGACGATATCCGCGAAAGAGTCTTCGACTTTGCGGAAGTAAAACGCGCCGCCGATAAACAGGACAATCACAACGGAAGCGGAGACCAGCAGCATGGCTCCAGGCGGCTCAGTTCTTCCAAGCAACGCCCAGCGGAAACCTTCCACCACGCCTGCCATCGGGTTCAAACCGTAAAGCGCTCGCCATTCTTCGGGGACGAGGCTTGCCGGATAAGCCACGGGCGTGACGAACATCCAGAACTGCGTCAGAAATGGAATCGTATATCGAAGGTCGCGATAACGCACGGTCAATGCCGATAGCCACAGGCCGATCGACATTGCAGTCAAGACCGCGAACGCGATCAATACGGGCACGAACACCACCTGCCAGCCGGGAAGCACCTGATAGTAGAGCTGTAATGCGATCAACACCACGAATGCAAATGCAAAGTCGACGATGCTTGCGCAGATCGATGCAAACGGAACGATTAATCTCGGGAAATAGACCTTGGTGATCAAATGCTGTTCGGACAGCAGGCTCGTGCTGCTCTGGCTCAATGCGTGGGCAAACAATTGCCAGGGCAGCAGGGCGCAATACACGAATACGGGATAGGGAATGTTGGCGTCGGTTTTAATGCCTGCTAATTTGCCAAAGAAGACGCTGAAGACGATCATGGTCATGACGGGCTGGATGATGGCCCATGCGGCGCCAAGCACCGTCTGCTTATATCGAACCTTGATGTCGCGCGCCGCGAGAAAGAACAGCAACTCGCGGTAATTCCAGAGCTCACCGAAATTGATCGGCATCCAGCCTTGCGGCGGACGGATCTCGAGCACCGGGGGGGCACCTTGCGGGGCCGCTTCTTCACGCGCATCAGTTAGGGGGGTAGATTGCAATTGAGTTCGGACTTAGAGGACGCGCTCGCCGACGAAGACATAGTCGCCGTCTTCGAGCTCGACATCTTTTTCCAGGTGGCCGTCTTTAACAATGGCGTTGACGTCCACAGTGAGAACCTTTTTCGGCGGTCCGGACCGAATTACCGTGACGGATGAACCTTTGGCGAATTCCGAAAAACCACCGGCCATGGCCACCAGCCGGCTGAGCTTCAAAGTCGGCGATGGCAGCGCGTATAGGCCGGGCGCCTTTACCTTGCCCAGGATGATGACGCCTCCTGAGCCGGCGACCGTGAGCACGTCGCCATCCTGAAGGACGATATCAGCGTCGCTGGTGACAGCCGGGGCCGGCGCTTCCGCCGCTTCTGAGTCTTCTGGCTCATCTGCTGGCTGAGCGGCCTTCGGGTCCGCTTTTTCAGTCGGCCGTTCTACTCGTGGCGGAGTTGGCCTGCCGGGACGCTCTTTTGTCTCAACGGCTGGCTTCTCCTCATCCCGTATGACGTCGCCGGACTTGGGACCATCATTTTTAGAGGGAACGCCCGTCGCGGCATCCAAGTCGACCGGAATAACTTCCTTCTCCCCTGTCTTGTTCGTGCGAATGACGCGCATGGTCCGGCGATTCGCACTGGCCTTTAGACCGCCGACGATAAAGAGAAGCCGCGAAACTCGCGCGGGCTCCCCGCGATTGAGCAGCAGTTCGCGCCGGCTGATGGGTCCCTGCCGCGCGAACTCTCCCGATAGCACAAACACGTCTCCGCGTGGCACGATGATCACATCATCGGGCTCCAGCGTGGGGCCGAGATCGGTGTTGCCCGGCAATCCCAGCCGGGAACAATCGATTTCGATGGACTTGCGTTCCGCGCCTTGAGCGGCGCGAATGATATTCACACGCGACAGGTCGGCGAATTCCGTCGCTCCGCCGACCAGCGTCAAAGCCTGCAGAAGGTTCAAGGGCTTGCCTGAAGGCAGGTCGAGCGCCTGGGTCGCTTTGACCTCACCCGAAAAGAAGGCCTTCTTGGTGGGAACGCTTTCCAGCATCACGGTCGCGATCAGTTTCCGCTCGCCGGACTCTTTTTCCATTTTTTCGCGGACAAGCTGCTGCGCTTCGCCGATGGTTTTTCCAAGAAGATTGACGACGCCGCCAGTGGGAACGCTGACGGTGCCGTCGTTGGGCACGACTTGCCGGTAACCTTGATGGTCACGCTGAGGAAGCGTGATCATAATAGTTTCGCCGCCTGAGAATCGATAGGGGGCCGGCGTGGGATTGGGCTCCGCGCCAAAAAGCACCCCGCCGCAAAGGCTTGAAAAAATGAAGATCCAGACGGCCAGTCGCATCACATCGTTCCGCGTTACCAAGTGAATGAAACACCTATCTGAGCAGTATTTGCGATAGTTTCCAGCTCATTCGATTGATTTGGATTGCTGTCGTCGGTGCTGCGGTCTTCATTGCGATCGACTTTAATGCTGCCGGTGGCGAAATCCGAAAACTTCCAGCCAAAGCCCAATGCATACGTCTGGGTTTGCCGCGTTCCCTGGAAGCGCACGCTGTCTGTCCGCGAAACGCTGCCATCGAAGGTGCCGCGCGAGGAGATCAGCAGCGTGGCGCCCGCGGACATGCGGGTATCGGTCGATGCGCCGGTGCGAATGCCGGTGACTGAAAACCGCCCTATTTCAAGATCGGTCTTGATGCGTTTGTTCATGCGGTAAGTGAATGAAGCATAGAAGGAAATGTTCTGGCTGGTCCCGGTGTCGCCCTCGTTCAGGATGTCCGGATTGCCCTCGTCAGTGCGCTTGAACGCGCGGCCGGTCCGCGCATCCGTTGACTGGCCGCGCGAGAGCAGCACTGAGATATCCAACTTCTCTATCGGACGATATTGCAACTGCACCTGCGCCACCTGATTCAGGGGGCTGGCGCCGTCGTAAATGATCTGCGGCTTCGTGACGCCGGCAGTCACATCGTAGCTGAAGCGTCCCACCACTCCCTTAACGCCCAGGGTCAACGTATGCGCATCGCTGCCGACGGGCGAATTCAGGGCCAGCACGTTTCCCAGGCCAGGGTCCAGGTCCGGATCGGTCGTCTCCGGCGGCAGCGGCGCGAGTTCATTCGGCAGCGTCTGCGTGAGCGCATAGCGCAAAACCAGCTGCAGCTTGCGGCCATGGATGATGCGGGTGATCTGCAGGTCGGTGTCCTGCGTGCCCACACTGTTTCCGCCCTGCGTCTCGTTCAGATAGGTGATGAACATGCGCCGAAAGGACGCCTTGATCGCGCCGTGCGCCATTGCGTAATCCGCATTGAGGCCATAATTCAGGTTCGCGTAGGGCTCGAATCGGACGAGTTCATCCTCCAGCAGTCCGGTGTTCCGACCTTCGTTGTAGCCTGCCGACATGTTCAATGTGAAATCCGTCGTGATCAAGCGGTTGAGCCCGAGCGCCGCGGTGGCATTGTGAGTGAAGTAGTCGTCGATTTCGTCTTTCAGATAATCATTCCAACGGGGCGTATAGCTGAAGTTGAAGTTCGCCAGATCCGACGGACGCAACCTCAGCTTCAGGGCCGGTGAATACACCTGCAGCAGATCCTCGCGCCGGCTGACAGGAGAGTTAAGGACGTTATCGCTGTAGACCATCTCCACGCGGGCCCCCGGCGAAAACGAGAGCGGGCCCAACTGGTATCCACGCTCGCGGAAAAGGTACCCGTTGGAGTCCTCGCCCAGCGCGGACAGCGCCATGCTGCAAATCAGCGCCATTGCGGTCCATGCGCAGGCCCTGCGCCGGGCCGCGCCCCGTCCCCCCCGTGCGGAGCTCACGATGCCGCGCCGCGATCCCCCGTGCTGGATTTGCGGTTCTTGAAGCGCGCCGCATCGGCGGCGCCTCCTCGCGCCGGCGTCGGCGCGCTATACCCGTAGCCGGCGCCATAGCCGCCATAGCCGTACGCTTCCGCTCTGGCGTCCGCCGGATCCACGAAGTTGACGATGAACGTCACCTCCTTGGCGTTCGCTCCGTACACGGCCGCGGCGGCGCGCTCCAGTTCGCGCATGCGCGTCTTGCGGCTGCGCGCCACCAGGATGGTGACGTCAGAGACGCGCGCTATCGCGGAGGCATCGGCCATGGCCAGGACAGGCGGCGTGTCGAAGATGATGACGTCGAAATCCTTCTTCATCAGGTCGAGAGCCATCGAGAACGCCTGGGGATCGAACGACCCCAGTTCCTCCTGGTCGCGCGGCGCGGGTAGAAACCAATATCCCTGCGCCGCGTTATGAATGGCGGCGTCCTTCGACCAGCGTCCGGTGCTGATGATATCCATCAGGCCCGTCTTGGGGCGCTGGTTGAATGCGCGGGAGAGCGAGCACTTGCGAAAATCGGCATCGACCAGCAGCACACGCCGGCTCAGGCTGGCGAAGAGCGTAGCCAGATTCGAACTGACGAAGCTCTTGCCTTCGTTGGGCCCCGCGCTGGTGATCGTGACGATAAACGCTTTGCCCTGGCTTTGGATCCCGTGCGTCACTTCCAGGGCGATATGGATGTTTCTGAAGTGGTCGGCGATGGCCGAGCGCGCCTGGCGCTGCACCATGACATAGCCGTCGCTGTCGCTCATGTTGAGCGCCGAGGCCGGCACCATTCCCAGCGTGGTCACACCCATTTTCTTTTCCAGCCCGCGGCTGGTCTTCACCGTGTCATCGAGCATTTCCATGATGAACGCGCTCAATGTCGCCAGCATCAGGCTGAGCAGCAATCCCGACATGACGTTTTTGTTCCAATTCGGCGAGTACGGCGCCATGGCTTCCTCGGCCGACTCCCAGGGGCGGGCAGTATTCAACGTATAGCGGCTGATGACTTCGTTCTCGCCGCGTTTAGCGGCCATGTCCGAATAAATTCGCTCCGCTCTCTGCACATCGGACTGGAGCTGCTTGTACTGGTCGGCGTTCTTCTTCAACGCGGTGAACTCGTCCTGCGCCTGCCCGATCTGCTCGTTCAAGCGCGCCGACTCTTCCTTCAGCTTCTGGTATTCGAACTCGATGCGGCGCACCAGGCTGGCCGATGCATTCTGGACCTCTGTCATCAGCTTGGAAATGGATTCCTGTACGACCTTGACCTCGTCGGCGTCCGAACGATAGCGTTCGCTCATGTCCAGCAGTTTCAGGCGGCGCATCTCGATCTGCTTGAGCAATGCCTGCAGCGATTCGTCCGTTCGCGCCCGCGGCAACTGCAGCAGATCGGTCGTGGTGATATCCTTGCGTTCGAGCAGGCGTTTCTCGGCCTCGAGCTCATTCAGCTTCAGCCGGATGTCATCCAGCCGCGCGGGATAGTCTTCGATGCGGCGGCGCACAGGGCTGCGCTCGAACTCCTGCGCGTCGAAATGCGTTTCGCTGGCGAAGCGGTTCAGTTCGTCCTGGGATTTGATCCAGTTGGCCCGCAGTTCAGGCACGGACTTATCGAGAAATTCGCGCGCCGAGGTGGCCACGTATTGCGAGCGCCGCACCATTTCTTCGCTGAATGCGCGCTGCCACGCGTTGGCCAGTTTCGCCGCGCGGCGCGGGTCTCCGTCCATCACCGACAAATACAGGAGCTGGGTTTGTACGCGCCCTTCAAACGCACCGCCGATGGGCTCGGCTGCCAGCTCGCGCGCGCGCTGCGCCACGGGCCGGCTTTCAGCGAGAATCTTGTACGCGGTGCCGATTTCAAAATCGATCGTCGGCATTTGCATTTCGCCGGTCAGGATGTTGGGATTGTAGTTCTCGATCAGCAGGCTGGCCGTGCTGCGATAAAGCACCGGGAGCGTGGCGGTGTAAAGCGCGCTCAGCGTGGTGCCCAGCAGTATAATGCTCACCGCCATGAACTTGTGGCGCCACAGCATGCGCACCACTTTGCTCGGCATGAACATGTCAAAGGCGTCGCTGCCTTCGCTG
>Ga0163144_10030647_pt1 | contig 10282 bp, 12 predicted proteins | sample OliLak19BULKMAT1_FD_123175 | JGI IMG/M metagenome (GOLD analysis project Ga0163144, IMG submission 123175) | Freshwater microbial mat bacterial communities from Lake Vanda, McMurdo Dry Valleys, Antarctica - Oligotrophic Lake LV.19.BULKMAT1 | ecosystem: Environmental > Aquatic > Freshwater >...
AATTAAAATACTACTGTTAAAACAGTAGTATTTTAATTTCTACTGTGTACATCAGGAGATGATTTGAACCGGGGGCGATTAGCAAATCGTGCCGTGAGGCCAAGGTAACCTTTGAAGAAAAGGCGAAGGTCTCGAACTCAGCAGGGTGAGGAGCAAATCCAGCCCGGCGCACAAATAAAAATACCCTTCAGGGTATTTTTCAATTTCGGACTGGATTTCAACCTTAGTTCGCATCTGCTAAAAATAGATACATGTTTCGAGTACGTATGCACGATAGGGAAATCAGAATTAATACACGGACTATAAAAATGTCATATTCTACGTGCTCAAGAAATGAAGAGCTTATCTATCTATTTTGAGGTATGTAAGTAATTTCTAGACATACAGGAATCCATTTTTCTTGTGTCCGTAATAAAACCACAACATGCCACGTCATCATTTGTATGAAAACATTCTTCTTTGTACCACACAGATTAATTCTGGCTATCATTATCTTCTCAGTACTTCTTCTTAGTCCTGAGAATAGTTTTGCGGCAGTTTCTAACTGGTAGAAAGGCGTATCAATACAGTCAAGAAGTAATACTGACTTTGGAAGTGATTTGTTCAAACAATCTTTAGAAGACTTGAAAGCAAATGGTGGAAATTATGTCAGCCTCATAATTCCATATTATCAAACCAATAAGTACGCAACCGATATCCGTCGAGGATGGAATACACAGACAGACGATTCCTTGGTAGCTGCCATTGAGTATGTTCATTCTATTGGTATTTCTGTTGCTCTTAAAATTCACCTTGAAAGTGATGATGGCTCATCGATTTTTATACCTGCTACAACTACTAATCAGCTTTTCCCTTGTGGGAACGGTTGTGCGGATAAACTTCCGTTAGGTGACTATAGTGTCAGCGTCACTAACAGTGGAGGTACAAGTAATCCTGGGTATCTCACTTTTAAAGGTATAACTACTTCATCATTCTCAGCACGGAGTAATACTTCAGTCAAGCCGAATACAAAAAATGTAAAACTCGGTTCTATTACTATTAGTCCAGGTATTCCAATAAAATTAAAGTCTCTCACACTTTTTTCTACTAGTACATCAATAGTCTTGCTTCAAAGTTAACTGCTTTTACTCTTAAAGACCCATTAGAAGGAACATCATTTACTGGTGCACCATTTTCATTTGTTAATAAATCTGTCTATGAGAATCAGTCCAAGATATATGATCTTTATGCAGATGTCGCAGAAGTGGAGACACATCAGTCAGGTTTCATAACCTATGGAGGAACTCTAACAGTTAGTGATGTATTTTCGGGAAGTGACATGGAATTGCCTATCAAAGAGTTATCATTCACTGTTTCGCATTAGAATTGTAAGCGTGGAATATAGTTAGTAGAATCCTTCTTGTTTATAATTTATTAAGGTAGAATTAAATAATAGAATCTATTATGGAAAAAAACCTACACATAGAAAGTTTTTTACAGAAAGTGTCTTCGGATTTGCAAGGCATTCTTTTAGAAAATCTTGTTGGTATTTATGTTTGGGGGTCGCTTACGACAGATGCTTTTCAGGAAGGGCTAAGTGATATTGATATGGTGGTTGTTTCTAAAAATTTTGTGAGCGATGAGGATCTCACACGTCTACAAGACTGGGCAAGGAAACTCATCAAGGATGAGAAGCTTGCTGAAATCTTAGACGCAGTGATTATAGAAAAAGATTTTATCAATAAAGGAGAAGGACAGATATCACAAGGTGGTATAGAATTTTGGAAAGGGGAATTACAGAGAACCGAAAATTGTTTGGGTGATAATCCTCTTGTTCTCGATAATATTTTAAAATCAGGAATAGCTCTTTATGGTCCGCAAGCTTCTAAAATAATCCTGCCACTTTCAGAAGAGAGAATGCAGAATGCTATAAAGAAAGAATTGAAGGAACTACGAAATGGGCTAAATACTCATTTTGAAAATGATATGGGTTACAGATATTACTTTATCAGTACATTGTGTAGAACTTTGTATTTACTAGATACTAAATCCTACACCTCAAAAAAAGTAGCAATCCAGTGGGCACTCTCTCATTATTCAGCGTATGCAAGTCTTATAAACTTAGCGCTTGATTATAATAGTGGCAATCCACAATCTATACAAAGTATTAATAAAAAAGGTAGTCTTGCATTTTTGGAAAGTATTGAGTTGTAACCGTCAAACTTAATGTTGATGTTTAGTTTGATATAATCACACATGAAAAAGAATCTTCAAGTCGATAAAACAGTTAGTCAGTGTGTTATTGAAGCCGCACTCAGTATTCCAAAAGGAAAAGTCACAACATATGGCAGACTGGCCCGTTTCTGTGGTGCCGGCCAACAAGCATCAAGAAGCATAACCGCAATATTATCCAAAGCATACAACGAAGGCGTAAAAAATATTCCATTCCACCGTATTGTGTATGCTGACGGAAAGATATGGACTAGTCCAGAGTGTCATGCGATGCGTATTACGTTATATAAAGCAGAAGGAATCGAGATAGATAAAAATGATAGAGTAAAAAACTTTCTTGATATATTATTTGAATTCAAATAAATAAAAAAAACCTCATTGCTTGGGTCTCTCATGTTGCACGTTTTTTCAAGATGTGCTCGGCCTCGCGCGCTTATTCCTGTAACTTTGACATCTCCAAGTTTTCATCTTCAGAAGGATTGTAACACTGTGGCCAATAATATTTTTCTACAGGTATGAACTTGTAATATGCATACACACCAGGTCTCTATTGTTCAATAGCACATACTAGGAATACACAGTGAACGCAAAAGTAGTCATAATGTGCCATGTTTACTTGTCCGCCAATATAGAGCCGTCGCCACTTCTTGATTTGCTTGTGACGTGCTGCTTCTCATTTTTCTTTGACTTCAATGAAGGAAGTCGTGCTTAATATCGGCATGCTTACCATCAGATGTAGATTGTAAAAGGATAATACTTATAATCTACTCTATTTACAGAGTATTGCAAATCTTATAGGAATTAGAAAATTATACTATAAAGCATGTATGTCATCTATTTCGGGTATGTGTTAGGATTAATAATAATGAAACTTTTAAAATTAATTTCTTTTGGATTTCTGCTGTTCTCCTTATCTGTTAGCCTACACGCACAAGCAACACTTACTCTTGACACAGAAGTATTTGAAAGAGCAAAAGTACTTGAGGTCACTAACCAAGCAACAACGACTATACCAGGTACTGACACCACATCACTTTCACAAACACTCAAGATTGAGATTGTAAGCGGAAAAGATGAAGGGAGGATAGTTAGTTTTAATAACGATTATATTCAGCTCTCTCAAGGTGACACGTTTTATGTACGGCATCAAACTAACCATCTTGATGGAAGGGACTATTGGACGGTATCTGATCCTTATAGACTAGATATTCTACTGGGTCTTACAGTAGTTTTTGTGGTACTGCTTTTTATGTTTGGTGGAATCCAAGGAGTACGTGGACTTGCGAGTTTAATCGGAAGTTTGTTTCTGATTATGTATCTCTTGATACCAGGTATTTATGGCGGATATAATGCTGTCCTTATTAGTATCGGGGTGGCATCACTCATCATTGTACTTGGGTCATATATTACTCATGGCTTTAACAGGACGACTACTTCAGCTGTACTTGGAATGATTGTTACTATTATTATTACAGGACTCGGCGCATATTATGCGGTACATGCTGCTCACTTAAGTGGGTATAGTTCAGATGAAAGTATGTTCCTTAATCTTAATACACGAGGGGGTATCGATATGGTTGGGCTTCTCTTTGGCGGGATCATGATTGGACTTCTTGGGGTCTTGTACGATATAGCAATCGGACAAGCTGTATCGATTGAAGAATTATTTCGAGCAGGGAAACATCTTACTCGGAAAGAAGTTTACCTAAGAGGTATACGGATTGGGCGCGAACATATCGGAGCTCTCGTGAATACGCTCGCTATCGCATACGTTGGGGCATCGCTTCCGCTTATACTCCTAATGCAAAGTTCTACGACAGGAGCACTTTTTATTCTTAATAGTGAAATAATCTCAACCGAGATTGTGCGTATCCTTATCGGCAGTATCGGTCTTGTTCTAGCTGTTCCGATTACCACGCTCTTGGCATCATATATGCTTCATGGAAAAGTTGCAGTGTCGAAAAGTGAGCACGGTTACCACCATTAGCTACTTACTGCAAGCTTTGCAGACACCAAAAAATTCGAGTGAATGTGAGTTAACTATCTTGAAACTTTTTGAATTTTTAAGAATTTCTTTTTGAATATTTTTTTGATTACAGTTTTTTATATCTTCTAACTTTCCACATTGTTCACACACAATATGGTGATGATGATGGTCTGCGTGGATTAGTTCGTAGTAAGTAGCAGTTCCATGTAGATTAATCTTAACGATAATCTTTGACTTAGAAAAGTCTTCAAGCGCACGATAGAGCGTGACTTTGTCCATCGTGTAATCCATTTCTTTCTGTATATCTCTAGCAGAAACAGGTCTTTTTGCTTGTTTTAGAAAGAGAAGAAGGGCGATGCGACCTTGTGTGAGACGATAGCCATGCTTTTGTAAAAGTTCCTCACAGATTAAAGCATCTTTGGTTTTCATTGTTGTATTAGTATACCACTAACGCAACTATATTGCAATAACTAAGAATATATGGTACATTATATAGGCAACTAAGTTGCGTTATTATGAAAATTGCTTTTGTAGGAAAAGGAGGGAGCGGTAAAAGCTCCGTATCATGGCTAGCCGTTAAAACCATAGAGGATATGGGGGATTTTGTACTTGCAATTGACGCAGACCATAATATGGATTTGACGAGCAATCTTGGTCTTGACCCAGAAAAGACAGTATTGATGCATACAACCGATAAAGTCTTTATGGAAGCAGTGGGACTGGCTGAAGATAAGCAATGGTCACGTATTGTTACAGAGACAGAAAGAAAACTCCCTGAGTTTAGTATTGTTCCGATGGATACTTATACAAAATCTATCAGTACTGAAGTATCAAAAAATATTTCATTGGTTAATGTGGGATTAGGTAGTCCAGATGTTCTCTTTAGTGATAAATGTGCCCACGGTCTATCTGGTCCACTTAAGTATTACCTAGGTCTACTTGATGAGAAGGATAGTTTTGTGGTCATAGACAGTGTCGCTGGCGCAGATATGCTTAACTACGGACTCTATTCTGGTATAGATGCTGTTATCGGTGTCGTAGAACCTCATAGAAATAGTATTAAAGTATTTGAACAGATCCAAGAGATATGTCGTAAGACTATAATCCCATGTTACGTTGTTATTAATAAGCCATATCACAATGAGTTTTATAATTCGTTTGTAGAAAAATACAAAAGTAGAATTATCGGTGAAATACCATTTGATGAACAAATAATGGCGTACGACTATGCAAAAGTTTTAGATACAACCAAAGAAGCTATGAAGAGTATTCTCACAAAAGTGAAAGCATTTGATAAACGAGGAAATCTTATAAACCACCCAGTTAATTGTCCTTGTTGCGTATAACTCCATGAAAACAATTTATAAAAACATACTAGCACAGAGTAAAAATCTTAAGCCGTCTCCACAAGTGGACAAGGCATTTACTGAACTAGTAGAGTACGCAACCAATCCCAGAAATAAACCAAAGCTATATGGTGGTCAGTATACGAAGCTCAGGAATATTTCTTCTTTAGCTGAATATGAGCTGGAAAAGGAAAACTCCGTTCTCATCGCTTCTTCTAGGAACCCATCTTCAGCTTTAAAAGATTTCGTCTACTACAAAAATTATGAGGATCTCGTGACATTAGAGTATATCAATGTCTCTCTCATTAAAAAAATAAATAAAGCTCTTTTTATTGGGGGAGGGCCGCTTCCGCTTACTGCTATTATCTTGTCACACAAGTATGGTATACGTTGTGATGTGCTTGAGAATAATCTAGAAGCAGTCACACTTGCAGAAGCGCTCATATCGTCCCTAGGACTTTCTAGTAAAGTAACGGTTATTCATACTAACGCAAAAGACTTCACTCTATATGGTGCGTATGACTGTATATATTTAGCGGCAATGGTGGAACAAATGAGTCCTGCAAAAATAGCCCTCATCCACGGTATCTTTACTAGTATGAGTAAGGACTCGCTTCTACTGTGTCGCTCAGCACATCTTAATAGAAAGCTACTGTATGTACATGTTGCCACAAAAAATCTACCAGTTGCACCAATTCTTGAGGTGCGACCATACAATCATATAATCAACTCATTCCTTGTATTACAGAGGTGATACAAGGACCATTCATTAATATGGAGGTAAAAAAGATGACCAATTACAAAGCAGAACCCTCCACCTTGGAGGCAAAGACTCTTCTAGAAATAGAAGACTATTCTCGTCGAGAAACTGACGAGCTTTTGTCGAAATATCAAGCGTACAACGCTATTAATATAGTGGTTGCAGGGATAGAGAAAGATATTCAAGATGGACATGATGGCAAGGAAGAATTCAAAGGTGGTTGGCTGATGGGTGGTAGCAAAATGGCAAGCCACGATCCTCACGCTCATCAAAAACAAAAAATAAAAAGATTACTACAAGAGCAAAATGAGATTGGTCTTTCTATGAAGTTTCAAAACCCACTCATCTGGGCTATGTACAAGTTCGAAGCCTACGCTCTTGAGTCAGGTGCCATCCGCACAGTTGGTGATCTTGTTCTTCACTGCCATGTCGACGGAATATGTCACAAGCGTATTTCGTACATAAATACTTGGTTGCGTAGTTACGGAGAAGGCAAGAGCATTACAGATGGTCTTTTTAAAGACTCAACACTTATTCCTGAAATGTATAAAGACGAAAAATTCATGGCTATGCTCATTGATTCTTTATTCATGAAAGGATGGTTAGAATTTGAGAACCATGAACAAGGTAAGTGGTATGGTTATAAAGAAGATTAACACTTAACAGCTTGAGGAGTTTTCGATGAAAGTTAAGCACGGGCAGTTCTTTCGATTGCTTCTCATTGTGTACGGATGATTCCTCCTTGCACACGTGTTTGAAATCGGATTTGGTTCTTGGCAGATAGTTGCAGGACTACTCGGTGGTATGGCGGTTGCTCTTGTGGCTCACAGAAAGCACGGCTACATGCCATCTGTTTTTCTTGTTGGTCACATGATCATCGAGTGGTATCACTATGCACTCCATGGGAGTCACTACGATTCCACAGTGATTGCTTTCCACGGCATTCACGCGATGCTCGATGTTGTATTTCTCTACCTGGAAGCAAAGGCACACTACAGTAAGTACGCATTCATGCGTGCAAGGAATGTGAGTTCATTGAGTGGGGTGAGGCGAAAGGGGAAAAAGTTGCGGATGCGATAGTGAGTGATGACTTCATCACAAAACTTGCTTCTGGAATCGCTAGTGGTAAAAACCGCTGTCTCCCTGACCTTGTTTCTGAGGGATCAAAAGCCCTTGGTGAGTACGGAGAAGCAAATACCAAACTTTTCCTCACGTGACCAAAAAATCCTAACCGCCACTTTGTGTGGCGGTTTCTTTTTGGTACTATGAGTTTATGTCATTTGAAATATACGTAAGCGAAAAGATATCACTGAGACTTCGCGGTGAAGACGATGCACAGGCATTTTTTGAAATCATCGACAGAAATAGAGAAGAATTTACAAAATGGTTTCCTTGGGCTGAGACAACACAATCATCAGAAGACACCAAAAAATTTATTGTACAATGTCGGGAAGAATTTGAGACGAAGAAGGCTGCGGATTTTGGAGTTTGGTATGAAGATAGGTGGGTAGGGTCAATGGGATTTCATACCATTACTACTGAACATAAATGGGCAGAAATAGGGTACTGGTTAGATGGCCGGTATGTTGGTAAAGGCATTATGACAGAATGTGTGAAGGCTATGGTTAACTATGGTTTTAATGATTTGAAGTTGCATCGTATTCAGATTAAATGTGACTCAATCAACCTTAAAAGTAAAAGTATACCCGAACGACTAGCTTTCAAACTTGAAGGAGTCATTAGAGAAGACCGTAAACATGGAGATGTATTTTCAGATGGACTTATCTATGGACTTTTAAAAAGTGAGTGGGAAAAATAGTATAAAAACAAAAATCAGATTAGGGTGGAGTATTCGTTATCTAGAACCCCTCTTGTATTTCATATTAGTATATGCTAATATGAATATATGAAGAAAGAACAGAATGAATTAGCATACAAAGTCTTTGGAAATTACGAGCGGGTACAACTATTAGAGTGTCTTTCTAAACATCAGTCAGTCTCTGAATTACTTGAAAAGTGTACATTATCACAATCTGCGCTCTCACAACATCTTAGGATGTTGAAAGATGCGGGGATGATTTCTTGTGTTCGAGATGGAAAAAAACAAATTTATTCAGTAACTGACAGAGAAGCATTGGGTATTGCGAGAAAACTTTTGAGCTATTAATTAATTAACTACACACTATGAAACATATCAATATTCATTCATTTAAAGACATCATCAATGCAGAGAATGGTAATTCTACGATTGATTTTATTAATGTCTGCACACCTCCTGAGTATAAAGAAAAACATATTCAAGGTGTTCGAAGTGTTCCACTTGATGAAATTGAAAATCATATAGCAGAATTTAATACTAAAAAAACTATCTATGTACACTGCCGTTCTGGGAATAGAAGTAAAAAAGCAATCGAAAAACTAAAAGCTCTAGGCGTAACAGCTGAGTTGGTAAATGTTGAAGGAGGGCTCATGGCATGGGATGCGGCAAGGTTTGACACGATATCATTATCGAAGAAGTTACCACTTATGAGACAGGTTTTTCTTAGTGCTGGTCTCATTATTATCGTCACACACGTACTTGCGTACACGGTAGACGAACGGTTCACATTTCTATCTTTATTTGTTGGACTTGGACTAACATTATCTGGTGTAACGGGTTGGTGTGGTATGGCGCTTCTTTTGGCAAAAATGCCCTGGAACAGATAACATAATTCTCTATGAAAACCCTATCACAAAAAAATAATCCTCATGTTCAAGCATTTTTTGATCAAACTACAAATACTATTAGTTATGTTGTTTCGGATGTAGAAACGAAGCAGTGTGCCGTTATTGATAGTGTTATGGATTATGAGCCGTATGGTGCGACTATCTCATTTGAAAGTGCTCAAAAAATTGTTGATCATATTAAGAGTAATGATTATATTCTAGAATGGATTCTTGAAACACATGTACATGCAGACCACATCTCTGCTGCAAAATATATTCAAGAAAAATGCGGTGGAAAGATTGGAATAAGTAACCATATTACTGAAGTGCAAAATGTTTTTGGGGATGTTTTTAGTGATGATGAGGTATTGCTTCGAGACGGAAGCCAGTTTGATGTGCTCTTTAATGATGATGAAACATTTATGATTGGCTCAATCAATGCGCAAGCTCTTTATGTTCCTGGTCATACGCCAGCAGATGTTGCGTACTATATAGGAGATGTGTTATTTGTTGGGGATACTATGTTTATGCCTGACTATGGATCTGCGCGGTGTGACTTTCCAGGAGGAAGCCCAGAGAAGCTCTATGACTCAGTCTTTAAACTATTTGCATTACCTGAGATGACGAGAGTATTTGTGTGTCACGATTATCTTCCTGAAGGAAGAAAAGAATATATATTTGAAACGACACTCGGCGATGAAAAAACAAATAATATACATTTACGAAATAGTGTTTTAAAAGAAGATTTTATAGCATTAAGATCTGCACGTGATGCTACCCTTGGTATGCCAAAGCTTATTATCCCAGCGATACAAGTAAATATCCGTGGAGGAGTTGTTCCAAAAAATAGTGGAGGAAAAATGAAACTTATTATACCGATTAATAGTATATTTTCAAAAAAAGTTTATTCTTAGCTATAAGCTCGTGCTTTCTCTTTAGTTCACTGCGCTTATTTGTGTGTCTGGTATTTATTAAGTTTTGTAGTAAAGTCAATTTCTGAGTAGTAAAAATTATGAGTACTTAAGATAAAATAATAACATGTCTTACTTTGTTATAATTCTTATTATTTAGTTTTAAAGGAAATTCCGGTATACTTAATAAACATATGAATCACCGAAAAAAAGTAACACACGGATCTGACAAAACTGACTTATCTTCTTCGGCACGACCTGGGATCCTCTTGCTTTTTTTGGCAGTTATTTTTTATTTAGGATGGATCAGTTATAAAAATAATAGTGATTCTCCTAGATTTTACAGTAAGAATGATAGCTC
>Ga0163144_10030649_pt1 | contig 10282 bp, 7 predicted proteins | sample OliLak19BULKMAT1_FD_123175 | JGI IMG/M metagenome (GOLD analysis project Ga0163144, IMG submission 123175) | Freshwater microbial mat bacterial communities from Lake Vanda, McMurdo Dry Valleys, Antarctica - Oligotrophic Lake LV.19.BULKMAT1 | ecosystem: Environmental > Aquatic > Freshwater > Lake...
CCGATTACGTCCCGCTCCTGAAACGCGCCTACACGCTGTGGGATGAGTTGTCGGACAGCACCGGCGCCGATCTCTTCCGCCGCACGCCCCTGTTGCTGTCGGGACCGGTTGACGGCGAGACGATCACCGGTGCGTTGCGCTCCGCGTCGATCCACGGTCTCTCGGTTGAGTCCTTGACGTCGGCCGAGGCCCGGCGGCGATATCTCGGGCTGGTGATTCCCGCCGAACATGCCGTCGTCATCGAACCCGATGCCGGATTTCTGTGGGTGGAACGCTGCGTGCAGGCGCACGCCGCCGCGGCGCGACAATGCGGGGCCGAACTCCGCGAACAGTGTCCGATCCGCGACTTGCATATCGAGCCGGGCCGCGTGCGGGTGGACACCGGCACGGAAACCATCGAAGCCGCGCGGCTCGTCGTGACCGCCGGAGCGTGGACGGGGCGGCTGCTGGCGGACTTGAACTGGCCGCTGACCGTGGTCCGCAAGTTCGTGGGCTGGTTCGCCACGACCGCCGGGGCGTATGGCGTGGACCGCGGTTACCCCGTCTATTACTTCGAGTTGCCGACCGGGGCGTTCTACGGCTTTCCCAGCCTCGACGGCGCGACGATCAAGGTCGCGGAACACCTCAGCGCGGAGCCGGTGACCGACCCGGAACGCGTGGACCGCACCGTCCGCTCCGACGATGTCGCCCTGCTGACGCCGTTCCTCCAAACGGTTCTGCCGCAGGCGACGACGCAACTGGTGCGGCACTCGGTCTGTCTCTACACGCACACGCCCGACCGTCATTTTCTGGTGGATCGCCATCCCGTCTGGCCACACGTGACCATCGCGGCGGGGTTCTCGGGCCACGGGTTCAAGTTCACGTCGGTGCTCGGCGAAGTGCTGGCGGAGTTGAGTCTGGAGGGACGGACGACATTGCCGATTGATTTTCTTGCGGCGAAGCGGTTGATGGGTTGATGTTGAAGTGGCGGCATCTTCTGGCTTTGTCCCCTCGCCCGCCGCTTCGGTGGGAGAGGGTTAGGGAGATGGTGCTTCTGTTTTTCTCCTCGGGCACCACCGACGACCGAAGAAAAGGCGAAAGGCACCCTCACCCTAACCCTCTCCCAGCGAAGCGCCGGGCGAGGGGACAGAGCCGCCGAACCGCGCGGGCGTGCATCCGTGGAGAGCGTCGCGCATAATCGGAATGGGCATGGTCCCGTGTCCTCACCGCTTCTGGTTTCTCCGAAGGTCCGAATATGACCGGTGATGCCGCCGCGAAGTCCGTGGTTCCCGTGGAAGCGTTGCGCGGTTGGATGCGGCGCGTGCTGCAGCGGTACGGGATGTTCGCCGCCGACGCCGAACTGGTGATCCAGCGACTCGTGGAAGCCGAGCTGCGCGGCCGGGCGGAACAGGGCGTGGTGTTGCTGGAGGAAATCGCGACGGCATTCGACAGCGGCGACATCGACCCGCGCGCGCGGACGCTGACGATTCAGGAAACGCCGGCGTTCGCCGTGCTCGATGGCAGCACCGGCGTCGGTCAGGCCAACGTCAGCCGCGCCATGCAGCTCGCCCTCCAGAAGGCGCAAGTCGTCGGCTTGGGGATGGTGGTCGTCACCAACAGTCAGCCCTGCGGCGACGTCGCGGGGTATGCGGAACTCGCCGCGATGTCGGCGAGCATCGGGTTTTGCACGACGAACTCGGGCCGGGCGTCGCGAGCGATTCAACCGGGCGGCCCGCTGGTTCTCGCCGATCACACGCAGGCGTGGGCGATTCCCGCCGGCGAAAAAGCGTGGGTGGCGTGCGTCCGGACGGGTGACGGTACCGAGGCCGTGACGACACCCGCCGGTGCGATCAGCGGCATCGTCAGCCTGCTACTGACGGCGGGGCTGACGGGGACGCGGCTCCCGTCGGCGAAGAAGAAGGCGTCGCCCTACGGAGCCGGGGCCGAGCACACGTGCCTGGCATTGCACTTGCCGACGTGGCAGGCGGCGGACAACTGCCGCAAGATGTGGGGCGACCTAGCGCCGCTCTTGGGTCCATCGGGTCACGGCTGGCGATTGACCGAACTGGTGACCGACGCCGCCGAGGTCGCGTTGTCGTCGGAGACGCAAACGGCGTTGCAGGCGGTGGCGATGCAGACGCGTATCGCGTGGCCGTCATGAATGCAAAGTGACCCGGACGCTTGAAGCGTCCGGGTCACTGGCTCGATGGCCTTCTGCCGCTCACTCGCTGTCGGGGCGCGGCGGCGGGAATGTCAACTCGTTGCGGATCTTTCGGACGCCCGGCTCGAACCGGAGCATGTTCTCGGCGACTTTTGCGTCGGTTTCTGAAGGGGCGCTGCCGCGGAGGATCACAGTTCCGTCACCCTCCTGGGCGAGTTGCACATCGCGGAGGTGCGGATAGCGGACGGCGAGCTTCTTCAGCCGCGTCTGAGTGGTGGCAATGACGGCTTCGAGTTTCGGCTGCGGATACTCGAAGGCGACCTTTTGCCGCGGCCGGACGGCGGGCGGCTGCGAGTTCTGTCCGCCGCCCCCCTGTTGTCCGCCGTTGAGGATGTTCTGCAGATTGGAGTCGAGTTGCCGGCCACCTCCCTGATTGCCGCGGTTACCTCGGCCGGTGTTGCCCGTCTGGCCGTTGAGATTGGTCTGTCCCTGCGCAGTGCGGCCGAGGAAGTTGTTGGGGTTGTTGTTCACCCCCAGGAAGCCGTTGTTCTGGCCCTGCTGGGCACCCATGGCGGTGTTGTTGCGATTCTGTCCGGTCCCCTGCTGGCCGAAGCCCCCCTGCCCGGTGCCGCCCTGGCCCGTTCCCACGCCGGCCGTGCTGAGTCCCGACGTGCTTCCCGTGCCACCGAACATGCTGGAACCGGAGCTGGCGGTGCTGCCGCCCCCCTGGCCGTTTTGGCCGGTGGTGCCGCGGGCTTGCGCCCAGGCGTCGGTCGAGATTGCCCAACTGGAGAGGACAACCAGACCGGCACAGATTGATGTCCGGACGTGCATGGGAATCTCCGGTGGAGTGATCGCGTTCGGGACGACCGGCGGACGCCACTGCGGCGAGCCGGACGATGTCCCTGCGGAATTCAACCCCGCGTAGATCGTCTCGGATCGCTGGCCATCCGTCAAGCAGCAGTTTTCCGCGGGGGCAAAAATTCCCCCGGACCCGCAATGTCCCCGGATGCAGCGGCTACTTGGCGGCCTCGAGCATCTGCACGACGGCTTCCTCGTCCCACACTTCGTCTTCCACCTGCAGGTGCAGTTTGGCCACGCCGTTCTTGCCGGTGAACTGCCCCTGCACGTCGTGGTAACTCGTGGAGGTCGAGGCGTCCTGTCCCTCGGCGAACGTGAACTGCGCCGGCTGGCCGAGAACCGTGATTTCCCGCGTCTCGGATTTCACGATGTTGAGCGTCTTCATCTCGGCGGCGCCCTGCTCCTGCATCTGCCTCTTGAGCTGCGCCTCATGGTCCTTGGGATTGCCGAATTTGACCTTGAATTCCACCAATTGCATGTGGCCCCGGCCGGTCTGATGCTCAAAGTCGCAGATCCGCATGGAGACCATGAAGTTATCGACTTTCATCCCCATCTTGCCTTGGAAGTCCTCGGGGATGTCGAAATCGGCGATCTCTGCAGCCAACGCCTTGACCTCCGGTGAGGACTGCACCATCGTCGGTTTAAATAAATAGACCCCATATCCAAAGACACCGCAGCAAGCCAGTACGCAGACGCCGCCGATCGCGCCGAAAATCAAGACCCACTTCAGACAGCCGCTCTTCTGTTTGACCGGGGCGGGCTGCGGATCGAAATCGGCGTTGTGACTCATCGGGTTCGCTCTCAAGGGGGCGTTCGGGTTCGGGGAATCGGCCTGCGGCATTGTCGGCCGGGGACATCGTACGGTCAATCAGGTTACACTGGAAACGCTGGTCGACCGCCTTTGGATCACTCATCAGAACCCCTCTCGTGATTCCGCCCGAATCCTCCGCCGAACCGAACGCCGAGCCGCGACTGCGGTTTCCGAAGCTGTTGCGTCTCCGCTCCAAAGCGGAGTTCGAGCGCGTCTACGCCCGCAAGTGCAAGGCGAGCGACGGCGTGTTGTTGATGTTCTCGCTGCCGAACGATTTGCCCCATCCGCGGATCGGACTGAGCGTCTCCCGCAAGGTTGGCAACGCGGTGGTCCGCAACCGGGTGAAGCGATTGCTGCGGGAAGCCTTCCGGTTGTCGCAACACGAACTGCCGACGGGATTGGATCTGGTGGTCATCCCGCTCGGCGCGGACCGCGCTGAACTGGTGGCATATCGGCAATCGCTGTTGAAACTATCACGCAAGCTGCAACGCCGCTGGCAGGAAACGCCCCCCACTGCCGCGACCGAGCCTGCGGAGCGAGCGCCATGAGCGGTTGCGATCTGGCTGCGGAGTGGCAGGCAACGCAGTCCACGAATTCCTGTGCTGGGTGAAGATTTCATCCACAGATTTCGCCGATTGAAAGAATGATGGATGATCGCAACGAGAACACGGCATCCCGGTCATTGTTTGTCTGTCTTAAATCTGCGCAATCGGCGAAATCTGTGGACAAACGCTTTTGCCTTCCCTGCGGACACGACCCATGAACTCCCTCCTCTGGCTGCGGAAACTACCGGCCCGCGGCGTGATCCTCGGCGTGCGGTTCTATCAGCTCGCCATCGGCCCGTGGCTGGGCAAGCATTGCCGCTTCGTGCCGTCGTGCAGCGTCTACATGATCGAAGCGGTGGAGAAATACGGCACCGTCCGCGGGGTCTGGAAGGGCCTGTGCCGCATCGGCCGCTGTCATCCGTTCCATCCCGGCGGCTGGGACCCGCCGTGAGGAACGTTGAAGGTTGAGAGTTAGAAGCGAATGGCATATCGCAGTGCCATTCGCTCCTGACACCTTGTTTTCCCATCAATGAGAATCGCTCACGCGACATCGACGAAATCGTTCTCGTTCTCTTCGATCAAACCGTCCTTCTGATCCGGGAAGTTCGCCTTACTCACTCGGCCGCCCTGCACATTTTGCAGTGAGTCCACCTTGAACCGAAGTTCGCGAACGCTCCCTTTGACCTCTTGAAATAGATCAAGCGCGCCGCGCGAAATCCGCTGCACCTCCGGAAATCTCTTCACTACCAGCTGCGCTCCCAAATAGAGCTTTTCGAGTTGCGTGGGATCCGCGAGCGCAATCTTCCCCTCCGTCAGTCGCGAACAAAAGTCGACGTACTTCGTGGCGCTTTCCGCAATGGTCTCATCTTCGGTGCCCGCGAACATCCACACGCAGGGCTTGATGTGGAATCTCTGCCCTCCCCGCACATACAAGCTCTCCTCGAGTGGGCTGAGAAAAGCGTCGTACACGTGATGACCCGCGACGAGCGCGTTGATCTCGTCGAAGAACACCAACAGCGGGCGATTCCCTTCCGAGGCTTGCGTGGTGACGATCGTGTCGAAGCAGGAAATGATGTCTTCCCGGCCGTTCAAGTGCGTTACGTTGAACACCAAGTGGCGAAGCTTGGACGCTTTCGCCAGGCATTCGACGAGGTAACTCTTGCCCGATCCCGGAGAAGCGACAACGTGTACGGCTTGATGTCGATCGATGCCTTTGGCAAAGTCCCGGAGTGCGTTCGCCAAGTGGCTCAATTGTTGGCATTTGGCCGACTCGAGGCAAACGTAGCCCGGCAAGGCAGTCATCGCTCGCCACAGATCGAGATACTTGCGCTTTTCGCCTTTCTCCGTTTTCTCGATGATTCCGGTGCGGTGAGCATCTACCCACTGGTTGTATTCAGCCGTCCAATCGTACTTGCCCTTGGGGGACGAGGGGCTTGGGGCCGAAGGCTCCCGGGGAGTTGTGGTTGGGGGATCGGGGATCGACGGCGTCGTTCCGACGATCAATTCGACCACGGCGGGTTTGTCGTGGTCTTCTTTGTCTGGCTGCACCAGATACTCAGCCTCTGAGGTGGACCACTCGTTGGCAAAATCTAGAGATTGGGAGATGACCTGCTCCAGCTCCTCACCGTTCGTTAGACGACGGACCTTCTTTTCGCCGTTAATATCTTCTTCTTTGCTCAGCAAGTGAGCGCAGAGCGCCGCGAAAAATGCCGTTGCCCATCCAACGAGTGACAAGTTCGGCGCCGTCTTCCTCTTTTCGACGACAAACCAACCTTTCTCCTTCGCGAGCACGCTCCCTTCCCCCGGCGAGACGGCAACGAGGGGCATTTTCTGATCATCGGGACACACTTTGCGTTCCAGTTCGGTCAATTGTTGCATGGCAGCCTTCGTGGGCTTTGCCGCCTCGGACCCTGGCGGCGCCGGCACACTCACGATCCATGAATCGAGATCCCGGCCGTGGGACAGTGCATCCGTGGCTGCGACAGGCGGAACGAGAAAGAGGCGGACATCGACACCACCAAGGCGTTCTAGCCAAGTAGGTTTCCAGCGCTTGGTCGAAACGAACCACGGAACTTTCGGCAGCTCCCTGGCAAGAACATCGATGAGGCGCCACGAGACGACTCCCTTGATGAGATCCTTGACAATCACCGCATCGATATTGCCAGCGTTGATCCCGTGCTTTCTCAGGAATCCTTCAAAGTCCTCCCGATCATCGTTACAGACCCATTCCGGGGCACCTTGTGTATCTCGCTTTTTGGGCGGCTGCTCCCAGTCGGTTCGCGAAAGGAGGACTGGATTTCCCTCTTGCTTCTGGAAGACTCGGTAAACTCGCGTGGTGGTAAACTTCTCTTCCGCATGCTTTGTGATCAAGCACTCGGCGATATTGTGCAGTATCACATTTTTCGGGAGGGCATCGCCAATTAGAGGCTCTGAGCTGAGGGAAGATGGACCCTGCTTCTTGCGAAAATCGAAGTCGAACATACTGTGAAGGAGCGCCGTGTCATCGATGATGGCTTCAATGGGTTTTCCTTGCTCATCTGTTACGAGTTCCTTCCGATACGTCCATACGCCGATCCCCGTGATCGTGAAACTGGGATCAGGGGAGTCGCCCAGTCGCGCGTCGTGAAGGATTGAGGCGAGGCGTCCGGCACCGCAAAAGGCCTGCACGGGACAACCCGGCAGGTGCAATGCCCGTTGATGCCGGCTTCCAATACGCAGGCTCGTGCTTGAACGATGCGCCCCCGTCAGCCAGTTGTCGTCCACCAGCCAGTCGCCCACGATCAGCAAGTTCTTCATGATGTTCCTCGATCGAAGGTGTTAATGAAACTGCAGAAGGGAACCTCATCCAGAATCGTGCGATAATCGATTAGTCTGTGACGCCGCTCTGGGGAAAAGCAAGCGGAAAATTATGAAATTCAACCGATCGCGCCGTGCGACCGTCGCCAACAGATTCCTCGAATTGCGCTCTCTCGGAGACTCCCATGACCCGAATGACGGTTTGGATTGTGCAGACTTGTTTCGTTGCATTCATCGCTGCGGTCTTGCCTCCCGAAATCTTCGCAGCCACGCGCCCCAACGTCGTCTTCTTTCTGATCGACGACCTGGGTTGGGCCGACATCGGCGCGTTCGGCGGCGGCAAGTTCTACGAGACGCCGCACATCGACGCGCTGGCGGCGTCGGGGATGAAGTTCACGCAGGGGTATGCCGCGTGCCCCGTCTGCTCGCCGACGCGGGCCAGCATCATGACGGGCAGGCATCCCGTGCGGGTGGACATCACCGACTGGATTCCCGGCCAGAAAGCCGGCCGGAATGCGAACCCACGGTTTCAACATATCGACGACCGCGACAGCCTGGCGTTGGAGGAGACGACCATTGCCGAGGTGCTCAAGGAACATGGCTACCAGACGTTCTTCGCAGGCAAATGGCATCTCGGCGATGTCGGCGCGTTGCCGACCGATCAGGGATTCGATACGAACATCGGCGGCTTCAACGCGGGCTCGCCGCCGGGCGGTTATTACGGGCCGTGGAAAAATCCGTATCTGAAGCAGAACCACGAAGGGGAGTACGTCACCGAACGGCTGACGGCGGAGTCGGTGAAGTTTCTGAAGCAACGCGATCCCGCGCGGCCGTTTCTGCTGTATCTGTCGCACTACGGCGTGCATACCCCCCTCGAAGCTTACAAGCCGAAGGTGGCGCACTTCGAGCAGAAGTTGCGGACCCTCTATGGCGACACCAGGTCCGAACCGATCGCCGAGCATCGCGGGCTGTCGCGCAGCCGGCAGGACCACGCCGTGTATGCGTCGATGCTCGCCGCCGTGGATGACAGCGTGGGGTCCGTGCTCGCAACGCTCGACGAGCTGAAACTGGCCGACAACACGGTGGTCGTCTTCTTCTCCGACAACGGCGGACTCTGCACGCTGCGCAATCCGGGGCCGACGTCGAACCTGCCTTTGCGGTCCGGCAAGGGGTGGTTGTACGAGGGAGGCATTCGCGAGCCGATGATCGTCCGCGCTCCGGGCGTCACCACCCCGGGAAGCGTTTGCACGCAGCCCGTCCTCAGCACCGATTTCTTCCCGACGCTGCTGGATCTTGCCGGGTTGCCGTTGCGACCGGATCTGCACGTGGACGGCGTGAGCTTGCTGCCGTTGCTCAAGGGGCAACCGACAATGCCGCATCCGCCGTTGGTCTGGCATTACCCGCATTATCACGGCTCGACGTGGACCCCGGGCGCGGCGATCCGCGACGGAGACTGGAAGCTGATCGAGTTCTACGAGTTCGATCTGGTCGAACTCTTCAACCTTCGGGACGACGAGCGGGAACAGCGCGATCTCAGTCGAGCGATGCCGGAAAAGACTGCCGAGTTACGATCCCATCTGCGGACCTGGCAGATCGAAAGGCGCGCCAAAATGCCGCAGCCGAATCCGGAATTCGTCTCACCACGCTGACGGCCGAGACGAACTTCCCTTCGCCAACCTGTACCCCGTTTCGCATCCAAGAATGTGTAAATGGGTGCTTTGAGGATTTTGGGCGACTAAGTCGCATCCGCGCTGGACAACCCATGCTCGCAGGCTTAGCATTCTCGTCAGTCGACACAAACATCACATCCTGCGTGATCGTTAGTGTCGCCACGGGCCCTGCCAGACTGTCCGTGTCGCATGTGCCGACACTACCAAGTGGGTCAAACGAGAGGGAACAAGTCATGAAAACAGGGTTTTGGCTGGCGGTTCTCGTCAGTCTGCTGGCTTCGAGCGTCGAAGCCGGCAAGCGTCATTGCGGGTCGTGTGCGCCGTATGCGGCGACCTGTGCCCCGGTCTCGACCTGCGCGCCGTGCGGAGCAGCCGCCTGTGCCCCGGCACCCGCGCCCGTCTGCGCACCGCAGATGGTCGAGCAGACTGTGATGGTTCCGGAAACCGTCACCGAGATGCGCAAGGTGCAGGTCACCACCTACACCGAAGAGACGCAGGAACGCGTCCGCCAGGTCACGCGGCTGGTCCCCAAGACCGAGACCAGGCAGCGCGAAGTCGCCTACTTCGAGACGGAAACGCAAGTCTTGGACGTGGAAGTCACCGTCATGAAGCCGGTCATGCGGACGATCGACGTCAAGTACGTCGTGAACGTGCCGACCACCGAAAAGCGGCAGGGGTCGCGGACGGTGCATCGTCCGGTCACCACGCAGGTCGAACGGGAATACACGGTGATGGTGCCGTACACGGAAAAGCGGCAGGGGTCGCGGACGGTGCATCGTCCCGTCACCACGCAGGTGGAGCGGGAATACACCGTGATGGTGCCGTACACCGAAAAGCGCCAGGGGTCGCGGACTGTCGGCCATTGCGTGCCGGTCGTGAAGAGGACCACCGTCTGTGAAGACCGGGGACACTGGGAACAGCAAGCCGTGGCGTGCGGCGGCTGTGCTGCGGCGCCGGCCTGCGGCGGCTGCGCCACTTCGGCCTGCGGCGGTTACGCCACGGCGTGCGCGACTTCGTGCGCTCCCGTGGCCCGTTGCGTGTGGGTGCCGAACGTCGTGCAGCGCGACGTCGAGTTCACCGTTCAGGAATGGCAGACGTCGCAAGAGGCGTACGAATACGACGTGACGCTGTGCCGGGCCGACGTCCGCAAGCAGATGGTTGACGTCTGCACAATGCAGGCCAGCGAAGAGGCGTTCGAATACCAAGTGACGCTGTGCCGGGCCGACGTCCGGAAGCAGATGGTCGACGTCTGCACGATGCAGGCCAGCGAAGAGGCGTTCGAATACCAAGTGACGCTGTGCCGGGCCGACGTCCGCAAGCAGATGGTCGCCGTCTGCACGATGCAGGCCAGCGAAGAGGCGTTCGAGTACGAAGTGACGACGTGCCGCCAAGAGGAACGCGTCCGCCAGCAGCAGGTTTGCGACTGGGAGAAGGGGACCGAAGTGCGTCAGGTCTCCAG